>Ga0213863_10000959_pt1 | contig 21674 bp, 9 predicted proteins | sample PICome_8_FD_160128 | JGI IMG/M metagenome (GOLD analysis project Ga0213863, IMG submission 160128) | Coastal seawater microbial communities near Pivers Island, North Carolina, United States - PICO497 | ecosystem: Environmental > Aquatic > Marine > Coastal | place: USA: North Carolina | collected... | reverse complement strand
GCGTTACAATTGGCGATCTCGACTGGCCCGTGGTGTGCTTTCAGGAACCAGTGATCATTTGATTCCAGCCGAGCGTGCCACCGTCGGACATTTGCTCCAAAAAGCTGGTTATCATACCCAAATGATTGGCAAGTGGCACCTTGGGTGGGATTGGGCGAAAGCGGACACGAGTCAAAAGAATTGGAAGGACATTGATTTCACCAAGCCGGTGAAAAACGGTCCTGATATCAATGGGTTTTCCAATTATTATGGACACTGCGGATCCTTAGATATGCCTCCCTATGTATGGGTAGATACAGGGGAAATCACCGCCCAACCCAATCGGGAAGAAGGGGTTGATAGAAACGAAGATCCCTATGGTTGGTATCGGAAAGGTCCAATCGGCCCCGATTTTAAAATTGATCAGGTACTCCCTCATTTATTCGATAAAAGCGTGGCCTATGTTAAAGAGCGGGCCAAAAAGAAAAAACCTTTCTTTCTCTACCTCCCCTTGCCCGCCCCGCATACTCCAATCGTACCCGTACCTCCTTACAAAGATGCGAGTAAGATGAATCCTTATGCTGACTTCATGATGCAGGTCGATGGGCATATGGGTGCACTGTTTGCTGCTATCAAAGAAGCAGGAGTCGACGAAAACACCCTAGTTTTCTTTACCAGTGACAACGGTTGTTCTCCCCAGGGAAACTTCGAAAAATTAGCCGAATTTGGTCACGACCCAAGTGCCGGGTTCCGCGGACATAAGGCAGATATTTACGAGGGTGGTCACAGGGTACCGTTGATCGCCCGCTGGCCAAAAGGGATCAAGGCCGGTCAAAAGACCAATGCCCTCGCATGCCTAACCGATCTGTATGACACCATGAGAGAGATTACCGGACAGAAGAAAATTGATCAGGGAGGCGAGGATTCCTTCAGTCTGGTCCCTGCTTTTAAAGGAAAACCAAAAACAACCCGCTCAACCCTTATTAGTCATTCGATTAGCGGTCACTTCTCTATCAGACAGGGAGACTGGAAACTTTGCCTTTCCGCAGGTAGTGGTGGATGGAGTGTTCCAAAGGAAAATGAGGCAAAAAAGCAAGGCTTGCCTCCCATTCAATTATTTAATTTGAAGCAGGATAAAGGGGAGAGAAAAAACCAGCAGGCAAAGAACAAAGCAAAGGTACAAGAGCTGATTGAGGTACTCGACAAGGAAGTCAAAAATGGAAGAAGTTCTTCGGGGAAAAAAGTACCAAATGACCGGGAGGTATCCTACCTTCCTAAAGGATTCACTATTCCAAAATCCAACTAATTGAATTACCAGATAGTCATGAAATTTTATTTAATTACCTTAATCACCCTTACATTCACTGCCTCCCTATTCTCAGAGAATTGGCAAATTAAAAGCCAGGCGGCCTGGGAAAAGAATATTCAATCGAGTAAAGGAATCATCATCAAAGATAATGCAGTCTCCCCTGAAGGGAAAGCCGGTCACTTCAAAACAAAGCTTAAGAAATTCAAAAGTAAGAAATCTCTTCAATCTCTTACCATGAACCAGTCCCCCCTTTGGCAAAACTGGGAAGAAGTTCCTGGGGTTGGCCCATCCAATCTTAAGGATGCACCCGTCTTCCTTGCAAAAGGACCCAAGGATTACTGGATTTTTGGTCGTTATGGAGTCCCCAAGCCCCAAAAGGGTCAGGAACCCAAAACTTTTCAGCCTGAAGATGTCAAGCTTCCAGGCTTTGATATCTCTCTTAAAACTACCAAGCATGAAAACCAGTTTGATGCCCCAGGTGGGTTGGAGCCAAGTCTTGGTGGTTACCATGCCTGGCAAAGTCGAGATATGGTCAACTGGGTTCATCACGGGTGTGTGACGCCGGGTTTTGCCCGATGGGTTACCACCGCCGAACAAGTCGGAGGAACCACATTTATTTATTATGATTTCCCCAATGACCAAGACCCTCATCTTTTCGTTGACGAAGACCTCACCGATGGGAAACCGGGAAAGAATATGGGGATTGCATTGCATGACCCGTCCCATGGATCCGATTGTGCTGTGATTCGCGATCTCCAGGGGAGCTTTCATATCATTTTCGAAGACTGGAGTCCGATCAATGCTCGTACTCATTCCTGGGACTCCCCTTTGGCCGGGCATGCGGTCAGTCCCAATGGAATCAGTAATTTTGAAATTGTCGAACCGGCGGTCGATCATCGAACCAAAGCAACGGGTGAAACAGCGGAGTATCTTCATCCTCATTGGGTAAAGGAAGATCCCAAAAGATTTACCACCAATGTGGCCGAATATCAGGTACACGAACCCGAGCAAGACGCATATGGCGATTGGGCTGCCATAAGTATCGGGGGACAATACTATCTCTTTTGCGATTTCCATCCCGCCCACGAAAAAATTCGCATTGCTTGGTTTACTTCATCCGACATCAATAAACCCTTTGAATTTTGCGGAGAGATCGGTCAAGGTCACCCGGATCCTGACATCGGATTTGCCGAAGGAAAATTCTACCTGATCACTCAGACCTCACACGACTATGTAAGCACCGGCCCTTGGGTTGAAAAAGTGGAGGCTCGAGTCGGAGTGGATACCACCAATAACGGTGAAATAGACCAATGGAGTAAATGGTCAGAAATGAAAGAAAGTTATGACTACATCAAAGGCTTTTCCAAACAAATCAAGAAGACCCCGGCCAAACTTAACCTGGCTGACCTTGCTGCTGGATTTGGTTTTCAAATCGAAGTCAAGATAAGTGACAGTACATCCAATGCATCCAAGCCTCTAATAGAAAGCCTGGATCTCTCTTTTAACGACTAAATATTCATCAATCTTTTTTGCCAACAACACTTATGAAACACCATGACCTTTTCCTTTTCTGCCTGTTATCATTGTTAGGGGCCGGATTGCTTCCTGCCCAAGAGACTTTTTTTAATGGGAAAGACCTGTCTGGATGGAGTGCGGAGGATATGTCGTACTGGTCGGTGCAGGATGGTGCCATTGTGGGAACCAAGGGAGACCAAAAAATTCTCGGAAACCAGTTTCTTTGGTACGACAAAAAAGTGAAGAACTTTAAATTGACCCTCCAAGTAAAACAGATTCCTTTTGCAGCCAACGCTGGGATTCAATTTCGTTCCATACGAGAGGCAAACGGTCATGCCATTGGCTATCAGGCAGACATTGGAAAAGGTTGGTGGGGTGCCCTCTACCATGAGCACGGAAGGAAAATCTTGTCCAAGAACTTGGATGCAGAGGGTAAAAACCTAAAACCTGAAAAATGGAACACCTATGAAATCCTCGCAGTGGGTCATCGGATTTGGCTGGCGATCAACGGTCAAATCACCGTGGCACTTCAGGATCCAATCGGAGAACTCGAGGGTCAAATCTCTTTACAGGTGCATGGAGGCATGCCCCAAAAGGTTATTTATCAAGACCTCACTTTGGAAAGAAACCCCCAAGTCAAAATGCTTGGAATGAATGAAGCCGAATTAAATAAAATTCTAAAACTTGCCCCTAAAGGCTTTATCAAACCAAAAGTAAAATAATTCATACCCTTTCGTTAAAAAAATATTCCTAAGGAGTATGGTTATATGAAAAAAACTCTTTTTTTAATCACCCTTGGAGTCTTACATTTTTCGGCAAAGGCTCAATCAAATGAGACGGGTTTGCCCAAACGGAATGAACGCGCCAGTAAAGCAGAAATCGTATTTGGAACGGTTAAAGGACAAGAACAAGTTGTACAAATGTCGGGCACCCGCAAGATTGCCGGTATCTACCCTCACCTAACGACCTACTCGCAAAGCCGTAAAGATGGAAAGTTTTTTAAAGATGGACATCAGGAATGCGGGATTGGGGGAATCATTCCTTGGGCCGATAACTTATGGATGATCACCTATGCTCCCCATAAGCCTAGAGGATCTGATCATAAACTCTATTCGATAGACAAAAATATGACCATGACGATCCATGCTGAAAGTGTGGGAGGAACCCCAGCAGCCCGTATGATTCACGAAGAATCCAAGCAATTGTTTATTGGACATTATGTGATCGATGACAGGGGAAAAGTCCGTGCGATGAGCCCATCCAAAATGCCAGCCCGAGTCACTGCATACATGCGGCACCTCAAGGATCCGGAGAACTTTGTATACCTCTACGATATGGAAAATATGTTCTATGAGGTAAATGTACATACCTTGGAATTTAAAAAGCTCTTTCACGATCCCATTCCTGGATACCACGGTAAGGGAGGATTCACTTCACAGGGAAAAGTAGTGGTCAGCAATAACGGGGAAGCGATGAGTGGCCATTTGGATCAACCGGATCTTTGGCAGGTTTCTAAAGACTTTACAAAAAAAAGTTCCGAAGACCGTGGCTGCCTCGCTACTTATGATGGTGAAAAATGGGAAGTGATTGAGCGCCGACAATACACCGAGGTGATCGGTCCCGAGGGTGTGCATCCCACTCAAAAAGGGAAGAACGATCCTGTCTGGGCCATTGGTTGGGATAAACGATCCCTTCGCTTACAGGTGATGGAAAGGGGCAAATTTACCACTTTTCTCCTCCCCAAGGGATGCCTGAACAATGATGCCGCTCATGGCTGGTTTACGGAATGGCCAAGAATTCGGGATATTGGAGAAAAGGATTTACTGATGGATATGCACGGGATGTTTTTTAAATTCCCCAAGAATTTCACTGCCCAAAATTGTGGCGGCTTGGAACCTATAGGCTCGCACATTCGCTACATTCCTGACTTTTGCTTCTGGAATGGGAAATTGGTCTTAGCTACCGATGAAGCTAGCATTCAGGGAAATCCCTTGGTTGGTCAGCCTCAATCCAACCTCTGGTTTGGAGATTTTGATGAACTCAGAAATTGGGGCCCGCGCAACGCCGCAGGATCGATCTATATGAATGATCGAGTCGAAGGTGGTAGGCCATCCGACCCTTTTCTAATCCATGGGTTTCCACACCGGATGATGCACTTGGTTTCTGATCGTCCAGTTACTTTTTCCCTTGAAGTTGACCGGGAGGGAAACGGGCAGTTTAAGGAGTATAAAAAGATCAAGACCGTTGACTATGCATCTCATATATTCCCCCAAGGTTTCGAGGGACAATGGATTCGGGTAGTGACCGATAAAAGTTGCCATGCATCTGTTTCTTTTCAGTTCTCAGATGATAGCTATCGTAGTTCTGCTATCGGAGAGAAACTATTTCAATCCCTTGCGGACCCAAATGAAAGTAAGGTTAGCTCCGCATTCCTTTTCCCGAATGCTCATAACCGCCATCTATCGGTCCTTAGTTCGGATGGGAATGCTTATGATTTTGATCATGTAACCTTTAAATACAACCGTTTGCAAAATCAGCCTGTTGCCAGTGAATGTATGAGTCCGGGAGCCCTTAAAGGATGGGGGCCCAAGGAGCGTGAAACCACCCTGCGGGAATTTCTCACTCCTCCATTGGAGTTTTCCGTAGACGAGGCATCGGTCATTTTAGTCAGCAAAGAAAACCGGTCGGTTGTGGGTCAGAAAGGAAGTCGTACGGTTCTAAGATTGCCCAAAGGCCCTGAATCCTACAATGAAAGCTTTTCTTTTGGTCATCCAAGAATGCACCGGGAGGTTGAATCCGAAAGGATGCTCGCCAACATCCACGGGACTTTCTACGAAGTTCCCTTCTGGATTGTCGGACAGGCACCCCTCTACACCAAAATGAGACCTGTCAGCACACACAATAAGCAAATCTCGGATTTTACCACTTGGAATGGATTGCTGGTACTGGCAGGACTTAAATCAAATATTTCCTCTTCCAATCGTATATTTAATTCCCCAAACGGAAAAACATCTCTTTGGTTCGGTGGTATCGATGAGCTTTGGGGATTTGGTAAACCAGTTGGAGTTGGCGGTCCCTGGAAAAATACTATGGTAAGTGCAAATGAACCCTCAGATCCCTACCTGATGACTGGATATGATCATAAAACACTTGTGCTTGAATCCGATCAGGATTGTAAAATAGATGCTGAAATTGACATTGATCACTGGACAGGATTTCATCCTTTTAAGACTTTTGATTTAAAAGCAGGAAAAAAAATAAGCTTTGAATTCCCTAATGGCTTTGCAGCTCACTGGATTCGATTCAAAGCAAACAAATCAGTACTTGTAAGTGCCCAACTAATTTATAAATGAAAAACAAAATTACCCTCTTTTTATTTATCGCCTTCGCACTCTCTTTGGCAGGAAAGCAGAATGTTGTATTCATTTTAGCTGACGACATGAGTCGGGACACCTGGGGCGCTTATGGCGGGAAGGACTGCAAGACCCCGAATATTGACCGTTTAGCCCAAGGTGGAACCCGGTTTGATCGGGCCTATTGCTCGGTTGCCATGTGTGCTCCTTTTAGGCAGGAACTCTACAGTGGTCGGTCCCCATGGCGTACCGGCACCTTACCCAACCATTCTAAATCCGTACCCGGGACGAAGAGTATCGTTCATTATCTCAAACCCCTTGGATATCGGGTGGCGCTTTTAGGGAAATCTCATGTTGGTCCCCATGCATGTTATCCTTTTGAGCATCTCGGAGATGTAAGTAAAAAAGTGGATGCCAATCCAGAGATATTAAGCCGGGCTCAAAGCTTTTTCGATGATTGTAAAAACAAAGAAGAGCCTTTTTGCCTCTTTATAGGTTCCCATGATTCCCACGCTCCTTTTACTACCGGAGACCAGTCTGCTTACGATCCTAATAAACTAAAGGTCCCTGCTTATTGGGTGGATACCCCTGAGTTGCGCCAAGACATGGTCGGGTACTATGCAGAAATTACAAATTTCGATGCCTTAGTTGGAAGGATGAGAAAAGAACTGGAAAAAAGAAAACTTTGGAAAAACACCATTTTCATGGTCTGTAGTGAGCAAGGAACACAGCTACCTTTTGCCAAATGGACTTGTTACAATAGCGGTCTTCACACTGGGCTGGTGATGCATTGGCCGGGTCTGTCCAAGCCGGGCTCCAGGGTTGAAGAGCTGATTACAACCGCGGACATTACCCCCACTTTAGCAAGTGGGTTAGGAGTTGAGCTCAGCCAGGGTGATTGCGATGGAAAGAGCTTCATTCCCTTGCTCAAGGGAGAAGAGAAGCCGATCCATTCCTATGTTTATGGAGCCTTTACCAATTGTCGAATTATTGATAACCGTGATCGTATCTATCCTATTCGATCGATCCGGGACAAGAGGTATTCCCTGATCTACAACCCCCATTATAATTCGCTCACCTCCAACATAACTTTAAGCCAAGCTCTTCGGATGCAGGAAGATCCAAGCTTTCAACCAAAGAGTCTCAACCCAACTGGATCTTGGGTGGCAAAAAATGCCAAAGATGAACAGGACAAACAACTGGTTCATAAATTGCATCATCGCCCCGAATACGAATTGTATGACCTTCAACAAGATCCTTATGAAATGGTTAATTTAATGGGCGATGAAAACCAGAAAGTATTTAACCGCCTCCAAAAAGCACTTCAGCTAAAATTGAGAAACCTTGGTGATTCAGACCCGATTACTACCGAAAAGAGGTTTATTGGGAAGAGGAATTAAACCTTTTTGCAAACCGATAAAGAGGGATCAACTACTTGGAATATACCAATGTTCTAATTGATTTTGGAGGGAGTGGACTGCTTGCTTTGACTGCTTCACAATTTAATTGCCGGTCGGTCTGAAAAGCACTTTTGACCTTGCCTCCGTCCGGAAGATTCAGATTAAGTCCAATTACTTGATTGGAAGGATTGATCGCAATTACCACTCCTTCTTTTCCGTTCCCTTTCCGATAAGCGGATACCAGCAGAGGGTCTGGAGAATCAATGGCAATTCTTTGAGTGCCAGGGGTGAGAAAATTGGCAAATTGCTTAAGGACAAAAAACTTTTTGGTTCTTTCAATCAATTTCTGTCTGCCATTCGCTCCAGGTTGCTCCTCCACCAAAACCAGCCCTTCATCGCGATGCTTTTGCCTCACTTTTGGATTGGTTTCCCGATCGGGGGCTAGGGAATAAATCAAACCCCACCACATGAACACATTTGCACCTGCATCCACCAATGTCATGTGGGCGTATTGAGCAGCTAGGATGGCTTTGTCAAATTCATTGGCTTGAGGAGTCCAACCATAGGTATGCCAGAGGTCATTGTTCCATTGCGCTCCGGTTGTCTCGGTCATCCAAAATCCCTTGTTAGGAAATTCCTTCCTTCTGATTTTACCAATTTCACGGCTATTCTCGCGAAGCACGGAAATGCCTCCATCCATTCCATCCTGGAAGCTGTCATACATGTGATAAGCTACGAGATCCACTGCTTGACTTTGAATAGTTGGAAGAAACCTAGTGATTTCACTCCCTTGGTATCCGACATAAGCAAGATCTGGTGCCGCAACCTTTACTTTTAAGCCAGCTTGGACGAGGCGGGGCTTGAGCCGGCTTTCAATAAAGTTCTTTAGCCTTATCGGGTCCCAAATGCAGGTTTGAGATCCAACTTTGGAGTAATTCGTCTCATTTTGCACTCCAAGGGTGGTGACATTAATACCCCAGTCGATATATTGTTGCGTTCGACGAACAATTTCATCCGCCCATGCGTCTTCCATGGCATATTTGAGCTCATACTGATCACCCTGAGTACCTTCGACAATTTGCAACCAGTCGGATTCCAGTTGAAGTTCGACCGAGCGGGGTTGCCAAAAGGTAAGTAAGATCTGGAGTTCAGGATTTATCTTCATGGCTCTTTGTAAAACTTCCTTATTGTGATCCACGATCCCTTTCCGTGCCACTTCGCCCTGGGCCCTTAGAATCGATACCTTTAATTCTTCAAAGGCATGATTCATGGCCTTCCTGTCCGGTCTGGTTCCCCAAAAAGCGATGGAACCACCAAATCCTTCAATTCTCTGTTTTACCTGATCGTGATTGGGTGAAACTTGAAAAGTGAGTTCAGGTGTGGCGTCTTTGGAGGGAAGGTAATCCGACCGTTGTGCTTCTTTAATCCGCAGTTGGAGCCTTTCCTTGGCTAAGGCCAGGCCCTCCATATGGGTAGGGTCATTTTTTACATTCGTTTGTTCTCCGGGATCAGCGGCAAGATCGGTCAATACGCTCGCAACTGATTTTTCATCCTCCTCTAACCATTCTGTATATCGATAGTTTTTGAAACGGATGCTGTGTCCCGTCATCTTATGGGCCGGGTAGGAACTATAAGCGTCCAGACGGTGTCCTGCATCAGGATCTTCTAAAAGTCCCCGAAAGCTTCTACCCTGACAATGATCTGGAATCGGAAGCCCGGTCAAATCACAGAGGGTAGGGTAGAGGTCGATTAACTCCACAAGCCGGGGTGTTCTTTTACCCCCTTCCAGGCGCGGATCCCGAACCATTAGTGGCACTCGAGTATCACATTCAAAATTGGTATGCTTACACCAACTGGAATGGTCCCCCAATTTCCAACCATGGTCGCCCCAAAGGACTACAATGGTATTTTCGGCTAAACCAGATTTCTCCAGGCCATCCAAGACCTTGCCAATGCAAGAGTCGACATAACTGGTGGCAGCAGCGTATCCATGAAGGAGTCGTTGGTTCGTTTCTTGCGAAAAATCTTTGGGTCCGTTCCCTTGGTAATCGCTGTATTTGCTCATTTCCAACGCAAATTGATTGGCTGCATGGACTGGATATCCACGTGGAATACCAGTATTTTTAGGCATCTTGAAATCATTGCGATTGTAGAGATCCCAATACTTCTTGGGGGCTACGAATGGGAGGTGAGGCTTAGTCATCCCGACCGCGAGGAAAAAAGGCTGATCCGGCTGCTTGGCAAGCTCAGCAAGTAATTCAACCGCTTTTTGAGCACGCTTTCCATCCACATAAGCACCATCACTCACCTCAGCACTTTCAGTCATCGGGCCTTTAGGAGGGTCATAATTATCTCCGACTTTGGCCTCAGCGATTGCTTGCTGGAGGATGTCTAGGTTTTCCTTTTTTAAATAGTGTCCTTTGGTATGTACCTGAATCCATTGATTCCAATGGGTGGAGTCGACTCCAACTCCACCAACTCCGTGGTAGATTTTCCCCAGTCCGATAGTATTGTATCCTTGTTCCTTAAAATGTTGGTTTAAAGTAAGCAGATTAGGATGCCTTTGGCGCCAGCCTGAAACATGAAAAGTTTGTTCCTTGGTGAGGGTAGGGTAAAGTCCACCCATAATCGAAAGCCTGGAAGCTCCGCAGACGGCTTGCTGGCAATAAGCCCGGCGAAAGAGAGTTCCAGTCGAAGCCAAACGGTCCATATTTGGAGTTTTCACCTTGGATCCATAAGCTCCAAGCTCGGGCCTCAAGTCATCGATGGCTAGAAACAAAACATTAAGGCCTTTAGCTTTGGGTTTGGGGGGAGCGGCATAGAGTGGGCCCTGATTTGGGACGATGGAAGAAGTACCGGAAGAAACCCGTTCGGGAATGGTCTTTAATTCAATCGGTTTGGAAAGAGATTGGGAAGAACCTCCTACCCGAATTTTATATTTCCCGGAGGGTAAGACTCTCTCCAATTTGGAATTATGGAAATGAAGGTCATCCGCATCAAGTTCAAGTGAGACCGTGGTATTCTGCCCAGGTTTGAGATGAACCCGGTCAAACGCTTTAAGTTCCAGAATGGGTCGTCCGATCTCATAACTTTCTCCGGAAGCATAGAGTTGAACGATCTCGGTTCCAGCCTGTTTCCCAATGTTCTTTAGGTCAAAGCTGACCGTAATCTTTTGCCCAGGTCGAATACTGGGTGAAGAGGATTGAGGCTCTCCATATTGGAACTTGGTATAGCTCAGACCATACCCGAAAGGATATTCAGCACCTTTGGGGGCATCAAGATAATCAAAGATAAGGGCACTATTGTGTTGGCTGTAATGGGCTGGGATCTGAGCAATCGAATTTGGCCAACTGAGGGTAAGTTTTCCGGATGGATTGGTGGAGCCAAATAGAATTTCTGCGGCGGCAGTGCCTGTCTCTTGTCCAGCATAATGAGCCGCTACAATTGCTGAAAATTTATCTCCCAGGGTACCCAGAGTTATGGGTTTACTATGATTCAAAAAGGCAATGACTGGCTTGCCCGTTTTCAGTACTTCTTGGGCCAGTACTTCCTGGGCTTCGGTAAGATCAAGGGTGGAGCGGTCTCCCACATGGTTTCCTCCCCATGCTTCACGGTTGAGCAGAACGCTTTCTCCAATTGCCAGAATTACAACATCAGCCTTGGCCGCGACTTCGACTGCTTCGGAGATAAGCTTGCGGTTATCCTCGACCGTTGCGTAGTCAACCTCGTTGACATAACGCCAATTGGAGTAGGAATCACCGGTGTCATTGTGTGCGACCTTGCATCCTTCCGCAAAGAGAAGCTTAGACGGGTCCTGCACAAAGCTCCGGATTCCTTCAAAGATCGAAACAGTTTTGAGCGGTCGTCCGGAGTAGTTACCCAACCTGCATACTTTGGCATTTGGACCAATTACGGCAATGGTCTGTCCGGCACCTTTATCAAGAGGAAGTAAGCCCCGGTCATTGCGGAGTAAAACCATTGATTCGCGGGCTGCCTTTCGACTAAGTTCGACCGCCTTTTCTGATCGGGAGTGAGAAAGTGCTTTTTTTCGATTTAATTCAAAGGGTGCTTCAAAGAGGCCGAGGCGAAACTTCAATGCCAGAACTGCCCGGACTGCCTCGTCGACTTTGGAAAGGGCAACCTTTCCTTCCTTAATAAGCTGGGCAAGATGTTGAAACCCAAAGTTGTTGGGAAGTTCAAGCTGGAGTCCTGCCTGAAGAGCCATGCGGGCCGCATCCGCATTCGAAGTTCCAATTTTTTGATACTGGCGGACCAAATCAATTCCTTGATAATCCCCGATTACAAGGCCTTTAAAACCAATTCGCTCCCGAAGTACATCGGTGAGGATCCAGGGGTTTACATGGCAGGGCAATCCATCCACTTCATTAAATGCTGCCATTACAGAAGCGGGGCGTGCCGATTGAATCACATGGCGAAAGGGGGCGACTTCATGGTCGAGTAGGTAGCGCGGACCGTAGGGGTAGGGGGATCGATTTCGGCCACCTTCGGTTCCAGCGTAGCCTACAAAATGCTTTAAGGTTGCAGCCACATGATCCGAGTCAATTTCTCCGTTTGAAGACCCTTGAAGCCCGCGTACCATCGCTTCTCCCAAGCGACCAACCAGAAATGGATCTTCTCCCAAGGTTTCGTCTACTCTTCCCCATCTTAGGTCGCGGGCAACATCGACGATAGGGGATAGAATGTGAGAAACTCCGCGAGATCGAGCTTCCCGAGCGGCCTGGTCATAAATTTCCTGCATAAGGTCAGGATTCCAAGCACAGGAAAGTCCAATGGGAGAAGGGAAGGAGTTTGCCTCGAACCGCATGAAGCCGTGAGCAGCTTCATCATGTTGAATGGCAGGTATTCCCAAGCGGGTACGCTTTCGGAAGTATTCCTGTACTGCGGAGTATTGCCGGATGTCCTCTTCCACGGTCATATTATGGAGGGGGCCGAGTTGCCCGATCCCATGAGGGCAGTGGTTCGCGTAGAAAGAAGGATCGAAAATCTTCCCTTCTTTCAGAAGTTTTTCTTCGTTGGGATCCCACCACCCTGTTAATTGGGCCACTTTTTCTTCCACGGTCATTCGTTTAATTAGATCTTCAACTCTGCTTTCAATCGGAAGAGAGGGATCTTTGTATGAGCCAGAAAGTAAAGTTCGTGCTTTTTCAGTAGGAAACCCGATCAGGCTGAAAGGCTTATCTGATGCATTGACGAATTGGCTTTCAGCCATTTTCTCCAACCATTTTGATTTAAGTAGGGGAGCAGTCTCCAGTCGGGTTTGGCCCCATCCGTCCCCTGCCCACATATCCTGGGCTTCCCAATTCGCATTAATGTAGGAAATGGCCCGAACCACATCTTTGTTGTCTTCGATGTGAAGAAAAAACTTGGTAAACCAGGAGTCCCAAATTCCCTGCGGGTCTTCTTTCTCAAAGAAAATACCACGGGGCGTGGCCTCGGCGATGAAAACTGGTTTGTTTACTTTACGTGCAAAATCAAGAGCTGCCTTGCCGTCGTGGTCACCACCCCACCAAGAATAACCCACCCAGTCATAGTATTCGGTGCCGGGATCGTAGTCGATAAATTGTTGTGGTTTTGCCCCGCTGGATGAAGCATACACGGTGGCAAAGTTGGTAAGCTTTGCATCCTGCAGAGCTTCTACAATCCTACGAAAAGCGGCCTTAAAATTGACTGGATCGTAGGCATTCCAATTTCCATCAAATTCATAACCTATGCGGATAAGGAATGGATGATCCGAATGATCCCGTACGAAGTCGACTAACTCATCAATGAGGTGGTCGTAAGAACCATCGGCAACTTTGTCTTCTGAATTTCCCTCCATTGAAATAGAAAGATGCATCACACATCGGTCGAGAACCGGTGAGTCGAGATAAGCTTTCTGATTCATCGGTCCCGCAGCCCACTCGGTTTCTTCCTTGAGACCATCCACTTTTCCTTTTGCGAAGCTCCGGTTGAATTTATTAGTCCAACCTTCGGTGAAATAAACATAATGGGTGATTCCAGCTGGAACCCCAATGTTGTCAACATAGCCGTCCCGGTACTTGGCGGTTCCGCCAACCGACTGATTATCCTGACCGGCAAAGACGAGAATCTTCCCGGGAGGTGGGGCGAACCGTCCGGTAATTTGGCCAAAGCCCATGTTGTAAAAGAACAGTGCGATGGAAAAGAGTTTCCAAAAAGTAAGTAGTTTCATGGTAAAGGACAAAATGAAAAATGGGGTTAGTTCTTAATCAATTCAGATTCCAGTTGTTCCAAAGATTTACCCTTGGTTTCGGGGAGAAGTTTGAAGAGTATGAAGAAGCCTACAAGTGTGATAAGGCCAAAGATCAAAAAGGTTGTGGAGCCGCCTAAATTAGACAATTCCCATGGAAAGATTTGGGTTACAAGCCAAGCAGTAAATGAATTCACTAAACCAATGGTTCCAATAGCTAATCCACGAATTTTGTTTGGATACATTTCAGAAAGCATAACCCACATTACGGGTCCCAAAGAGAGGTTGAAGAAAGCGATGAATCCCAAGACACCAATGAGTACATTAAAGGCATTCATCTGGATCGCAGTTTCCAAAAATGCATTTTTGCTGTGGTTGTACAGTGAAAAATCGTCTTCATTTCCCGCATTCTTCACCAAAAGCTTTCTTAACTCTTGTTTAAAAACGATGTCGTTTTCATAGGAAACTGTATCCTCTATTCCCGAAAGTTTCTCTCTGATTTCAGAAAGCTTGGCTATCGAACCAATGGTATTTTGCAAAGCCTTTTGGTCAAATTTAGAAAGCATTCCCGCTGCAATTTCCTTTTGTTCAAGATCAGATTGCGTTTTCTCCAGTGCATCCGTCTGGCAGACCTCAGAGATTTTTTCGGGTGAGAGTTGGTATTTTGCCTGACCAAATTCGTAGGAGCAAAGTAGTAGGCTGGCGGTGATGCCCGCTACCCCGAAAAGCATCAGGGGACGACGACCGACTCGGTCCATTAGAACCATGGCAATCACGGCACAGACCACCGAGGTTAATCCCAGGATTGCTCCTTGTGCGAATGCGTTATCGGTACCTATTCCCGTAAGTTTAAATATGGAGGTGGCGTAGAAGTATATCGCATTAATCCCGCATGCCTGTTGTAAAATTCCGATAATCAATCCGAGTACCACAATGAAGCGCAGGGCAGGCTTGAATAACTCTAGGAAGGAAGCTTTTTTAATATTTTTTTCGTCTTCGAGGCTTTTCTCGATGGAATCACCCTCAATCGATGCCAATTCCTTACCATGGAGTAGTTCTAAAACTTTCTTGCCCTCAGCCTTGCGGTTCTGAGCATATAACCAGCGAGGGCTTTTCGGGACGAAGAAAAGGAAGATGAAGTATAAAATTGCTGGAATGGCTTCGATACCAAGCATCCATCGCCAGAGGTTCTCTTTGGTCAGAAATTCCGTTCCGGGTGAATATTTGTTGAATAAATAATTACTCAAGAAAGCGACGAAAAAACCAAGCATGATATTAAGTTGCTGGGTCGCAACGAGTTTACCACGGTTCTCCGCTCCAGCAATTTCAGCGATGTAAAGGGGGGCCAAAATCAAGGCGGCCCCAAAGGCTACTCCTCCAATCATCCGGGATATCCACAGGATATCATAAGACATTGCATACGCGGATAGAAGCGCCGAGACTGCATAGAGAAATGCAACCATAATAAGAATGGGTTTTCTGCCGATAGCATCACTGGCCCGACCGGCTACCAACATGGCAAACATGGCAACAAAGGTGGGGCAGCTGGTGACCCAGCCAATCTGGGTGTCGTCCAGGCCGAAAAAGGGACCGGCGGTATCCATGACGCCCGAGATGATACCCATGTCGAATCCAAATAGAAAGCCTCCGAGGGAGACCGTTAGAGCGATAAAAAAAGTACGATTCATATTTAGGATGCGTTAGGGGTGGTTTCCAGGTAGTGGAAAAAGGCAGGCAGTTTATTTCCGCTCAGATCTTGGCATGCAAGGGCGATGAAAGTACCGGTGAAACCCCAGTGTTTACCATGATCATCGGAGAGGATGGAGGCATCCAGGGTCGGGCCCACCTTTTTAAAGTATTCTCCATCATGTGAAAACTGAAATTCTAAAGAGCTATCGTCAAAGATCGCCCGTAAATAGATCGAACCACTCGCAACCGGTACGATTTCTGGACCGAGTGGGAAGGTGGAGCTGCCGTCGTCACAGCTATGTATCTGGAGGCAAAGTCCTTTTTCTTCGTCGTTCGATAGATACAGGTAGTGAAAAAGATAAGTATTATAATAAGCAGCCAGGCCAGCCATTTGCTGGAAGTTTTCTGGCTGGAAAGAAAGCTTGGTGGTGGCGGTTAATCTTTGAGAGGTTAGCCGTCTGGCCAGCATGGCCTGTTCAAAGTTTGACTCCAGAGACTCCATACCGACTAAGGTAAGGCCATCGGGTTCAATCATTACCGAACTAGATGGACCTCGAGGTATCGCGAAATGAGGAGAGTCAAAAGGGAGGGGGTTGGGTAATTCATCCCATGGGCATGGCTCAAGGGGTGGGGGTTGCACCTGTTCATGAGGCTCATTTCCACCGTTGGTCAGGTAGAGCCAGTCATCGTCACGCCATTCCACTTTTTGAATCGCAGTTTCCCTTCCAAGATTACATTTATTGGTTCCAGGAAGGGGACGCCCACAAAGGTGAGTCATATACCACTGGCTTTCTTTGGTTTCAATAAGACTGGCATGGCCCGCTTTTTGAAGTTTAAGTTCGGGTTTGCCCGAAGAAGTCAAAATCGGGTTCTGCGGATGGATTTCATAGGGACCGGCAAGTTCGGTGGAACGGGCAAGGGAGACTGCATGTTCGTACTCGGTTCCACCCTCCGCAGTTAGTAAGTAATAAAAGCCATTCCTTTTGTATAGGTGAGGCCCTTCCGTCAAACCCAAGGTACTCCCCTTAAAAATCAATTTTGATTTTCCAACCAGCGATTGGGCTTTGGGATCGAATTCCTGGAGAACGATTCCATAAAAGGGATGCTTTCCCGGGCGATGATCCCAGACCATATTGAGCCAGTATTTTTTACCATCATCATCGTGGAACAAGGAAGGATCAAAGCCGGACGAATTAATGAAAACCGGATCGGACCAAGGTCCATCAATAGAGGGGGAAGTAATTAAGAAATTCGGGGTGTCTTTAGTGGCGGCTTCGTGTTGATGAACCACGGTGTAGCATAAGTAAAAAAGGCCGTCATGGAAGCTAAGAGCAGGGGCCCAAACTCCTCCTGAGCTCGGGACACCTTGAAGATTCAAAAGCCTTTTTTCTTGGAGGGCATGTCCGACGAGCCTCCAATTAACCAGATCTCTTGAATGATGAATCTGAACTCCAGGGAACCATTCGAAAGTGGAGGTTGCCACATAGTAATCCTGATTAACCTTACAAATGGAAGGATCCGGATTAAATCCTTGGAGAATTGGATTTTGTATCATGGAGGCGAGGATTGGGTTGCTTGGCGGTAGGGAAAGCTTATCAATACCGATTTAATAATTCCTTTTTCAAAGTCGAAAAGTCTCGTATTTAAAAAGGAAGAACGAGTTGGGTAGTTAAAAGAGTCACCATAAGGGCAAAGCAAAAAGGGATTTGATAGGGTTATCTCCAAGGGGGCTTGCTAAAAGATAATAAAACCAATTTTTTCACTATATTTTGGTCGCCTTGCAAGACTATAAAATTAAGGCTTCAAATTATGAAATCAAAATCTAGCTTTCATGCCATGAACTTTTGGATTCGGTTCTTAAATACTCCAGCCTCCATCCTGAATTTTAATTTTGTTAAAAGTATTGGTTTTTTCGCTATAAAACTCCTGATTTTATCCCACTTATATGGAGGACAAGGGCAAAAAACACCCAATATGATCGTTATCATGTGTGATGATCTTGGGTATGCAGATGTAGGGTTTAATGGATGTAAGGATATCTCCACCCCCCATATCGATTCAATTGCGGAAAATGGCGTTCGTTGTACCAATGGGTATGTTGCTTACGCGGTCTGTGGACCTTCCCGGGCCGGCTTTATAACCGCCCGTTATCCTCAGAGGTTTGGATTTGAAAGGAACCCTCAATACCAACCCAAGGATCCAGATATGGGACTGACCCGGGATGAAAAGACCATTGCTGAATTGCTTAGGCCTGCCGGTTACCACTCAGGGATTATTGGCAAATGGCATCTAGGTGCGCACATTCCCACGAGTCATCCAATGAAGCGTGGCTTTGATGAGTTTTACGGACATTTAGGTGGTGGTCACACTTATTTTCCAGAAAAGCTGACAATTAAAAGAAGTCAGGATGCAGAAGGGGAATCCGAAAGTTATCGGACTTGGTTGCTTAAGAATTATGAGCCGGTGGCACCCAGAAAATACATAACCGATGATTTTTCCGATGAAGCGGTTGCTTTTGTGGAAAGAAACCGGGACTGGCCTTTCTTTCTTTTTCTCTCTTACAACGCACCTCATACGCCACTGGAAGCTTCGGAGAAGTATCTGAATCGATTTCCTGCAATTAAGGATAATAAAAGAAAAACTTATGCCGCCATGGTCAGTGCCGTTGATGATGGAGTTGGGAGGGTTCTGAGCGAGTTGAGGAAGTACGGACTGGAAGAAAATACCATTGTCGCTTTTCTTTCGGATAATGGAGGAATTACCACTAAGAATGCTTCGAGTAATTTTCCTCTTCGAGGAAACAAGGGAGATGCTTGGGAAGGAGGGTTTCGGGTCCCTTTTGCAGTGCAGTGGAAGGGTACATTTCCTCCTGGGTCGGCTTATGACCACCCGGTTTCTTCTCTTGATTTGGGAAGTACTATCGTTTCTTTAGCGGGTGCAAAGGTTTCTAAAGATAAACCATTGGATGGAGTGAACCTGATTCCTTTTCTTACCGGTAAAAATAAAGAGATGCCGCATAAGGCAATCTATCTCAGGCAATTCGATCGGAATCGATTTGCGGTTAGAAAAGGAAATTACAAAGTTGTTACGGTATGGAAGGGAGCAAAGCCACAACTCTATGACCTGGATAAGGATATTGGCGAAAAAAATGACCTCGCCGATTTAAAGCCAGATCGAGTCGCAGAGATCGAGGCTTTACGAAAAAAATGGAATGCTGAACTTATGGAGCCCACTTTTCTTGGTCTGATCCACAGGGAAAACCATGGTAAGAAGAAAAAATAAGTCATATGGGAAGAAACTTTTTGCTTTTATAAGATCTCATCCAGTTTTAACTTAAAAGGATGAGAGCCCCTTTTATAGTTCTCCTAGTATTCCTCCTAGGCTTTATTTTTTATCCAACTGGATCATTCCTTAATGGAAAAGAGATAGCTGAGAAAAAAACCAAACAATTTAAGAAGAAAAAAAAGAAAAAGTCAGGGTCTTCGGAACAAGAACGAGAACCAGTCAAAAGCGATAAAACGGTCTCTTTATCGAAAGCTTTAAATGCCCCTCCCGTGAGCTTGGATAAGACTTTTCGTATGCAGATTGATCAAATAAAAAGCGCTGCCCTCTGGATCGATAAAACCGTGGGTGCCGCCCTCGATAAAAATAATCAGAAACCAAATTCTCAAACAGACGACTTTGTTTTTGTAAGACGAATATTTATTGATGTCGCTGGTAGAATTCCAACCGATGAAGAAGCACGAAATTTTCTAATCGATAATGATCCGGAAAAACGCAGAAAGCTCATCGACCAGCTTCTGCTTAGTGATGGTTATCGGTCCCATCTTTTTAATTGGATGGCAGATCTCCTTAGACACCGTGGGAAATTAAGAAGGAGTAATTTCAATCATTACGAAAGATGGTTAAAGGATCAAATTGCCCAAAATATTCGTTGGGATGAAGTCGTTTATAAAATGCTTACTGCAGAGGGAACTTTGGCCAGTTCCGGTCCTACAGGTTATTTGCTTAGAGATCCGGGAATGCCTTTGGATAACTTGTCCAATACACTCAATGTTTTTCTGAGTGCAAATATTTCCTGTGCCCAGTGTCATGATCATCCTTTGGCAGATTGGACCCAGCGTGAATTTTATGAATTAGCTGCTTTTTTTGGGGCCACCGATGTGAGTGACCGAGATCCGCGTAAAGTGGGGAATCGATTAAAGTTACCGGACGGAAGCATTACCAAGCAAGATGTTGCATCTGCAGTGGCTCAGAACCTGGCCCGAGTTCACACAATATCGTCTCAGACATTGAAGTTTCCCGATGATTATGCCTACAGCGATGTTAAACCGGGAAGTCAGGTTGATCCTTTGCTTTTTGTCTGGGACGATGAAGAGCTAACTGTAAAAGTTGATGAATCAGACCCAAGTAAATTGAGACAGAATTTTGCTGAATGGCTTACCCATAAAAAAAATCCTAGATTTGCCATTACCATTGCGAATCGCTTGTGGCAGAGATTTTTTGGTTTAGGTGTACAGGAACCATTGGAGGATTTAGATGATCTCACGAAAGCTTCAAATCCTGAATTACTACAACTGCTCGGTAAGGTCATGGTCGCGGCAGATTTTGATTTGAGGGAGTTTCAGCGAGTAATTCTAAATTCCAAAGCCTATCAGGCGGTATCAAGCGTAACACCGAGCTCTGGAGATGCTGAAGATTACCTTTTCCCCGGGCCGGTTCTTAGGAGAATGTCTGCCGAGCAAGCTTGGGACTCGATTCTTGCTCTTGTTTTAGGCAGCTCCCTTGATGATTATAAAGTCGACCGGTCAAACAGGGTTACCCGCTATGATTTTCCATATGAACAAATGAGTCCAGATGAAGTTCGGGAGAAAGTCTTATTAATAAAAAAAAATGGTTATTTGAAATCAAACCAGAGAATTGTTGAGGCGGACTTTGTGGACGGGAAACGACCTGTCAAAATGAATGATTACTTTCTCTTGAGAGCTTCTGAGCTCTCTCAACCTGCCCCAGAGAATCATTTTCTTAGAATGTTTGGGCAGTCATCCCGTGATTTGGTAAATGACTCCAGTGTTGAAGGAAGTATTCCTCAGGCACTCATGTTGATGAATGGTGGAGTGCAACGCTTATTATATGATCGAGATGCCAGGCTTTCAAAAATGCTTAAAAGTTCTGGAGATTTTAAGTCAGCCGTTCAGTTTCTTTTTCTGAGCTTTTTCTGTCGCCCGCCTACTCCTGATGAAATGAATGCAATAGAGCAAGCCCTTGCTCAGGGAATGAAAAAAGAGGACTTAAGTTGGGCCCTTTTTAATTCCACTGAATTTCTCTTTGTTCAGTAAAACAAACAGCACCGCAATATGAAACCATATCAATTGACCAGAAGAAAATTTGTTGAACAATGTGCCCTTGGTGCTTTTGGTTTAACGGTTCTACCAAATCTAAAAGCTTCCAACTCGCTCCCTTTGGGAGCTGGGTTTGGAAAAGCCAAGAGAATAATATTTTTGCAGGTCCGAGGAGGGATGAGCCATATTGATACCTTTGACCCGAAGCGTGGAAAAACCCAAGGACCTGGCAAAGCGATTAAAACAAAAGCAGATTTTCAGGTTACGGAATACCTACCCAAGACTGCGAAAATTGCAGATAAAATTTGTTTAATCCGGAGTATGACTGCAAAAATTGGAGTTCATGGACCGGCTCAATACTTTATGCGCACTGCCTTTGCCCAACGTAATACCGTTAAACATCCAAATCTTGGGGCGTGGTCACAGCACTATCTTGGGTCAAGTCATGATACACTTCCGTCCTCTGCTTGTATCAATACTTCTCCCAAACAAGGGAATGGATTCTTTCCGACCGCCTACAGTCCGATTCCCATTCTCGATCCCGATACCGGCCTTCGAAACATTGCTACGCGGGGAGGGAGCGAGGCATTGGGAAATAAATTAAAACTTTCTGAGAAGTTAAGCTCCTTTTTTTCAGCACGCTACCAGGATGACAATGTCAGGTCCTATCGCGAATTTTACGATAATACACTGAGATTACTTAAAAGTAAGGATCTCGATGCATTCGATATTTCAAAAGAGAACAGTGCTACTCGCGAAAAATTCGGTTTAAATAAGTTTGGCCAGGGGTGTTTGCTGGCTCGTCGACTTGTTGAAACTGGAGTCAGGTTTGTTGAGGTAGCAACCGATGGATGGGAT
>Ga0213863_10000957_pt1 | contig 21689 bp, 17 predicted proteins | sample PICome_8_FD_160128 | JGI IMG/M metagenome (GOLD analysis project Ga0213863, IMG submission 160128) | Coastal seawater microbial communities near Pivers Island, North Carolina, United States - PICO497 | ecosystem: Environmental > Aquatic > Marine > Coastal | place: USA: North Carolina... | reverse complement strand
GCGATTAACGTATACTCCCTTAGCAGGGGAGCGCCTTCAGCCACTCGGCCACTTCTCCGGAGGGTGCGAATCCTACCATAGAGAATTCGCTGAAAAACACTGGTTTAATCGGTGTCGCGAGTATTTCCGTCACTATCACCGTCTTTAGGGGGGGTATCTCCCTGAATCCGGTTAAGAATTTCTTCTCGATGAACTGAAACGTCCCTAGGAGCATCTACACCTAAACGGGTCTGGTTACCCTTCACCCCTAGAACCGTAATGGTGATGTTGTCGCCAATCACCAGCGATTCACCCATTCTTCTTGTTAGTATCAGCATGTCTAACTTCCCTGTATGCGGCCTTATGTAGAGCCTTTCAGCTAACTACAATCGACCTTAATCATTGCCCTTCTGGGCTGTGCTCAAGACCAAATGCGGTATGAAGAGCTCTCACAGCAAGCTCTAAATAATTTTCTTCAATAATCACCGATATCTTTATTTCGGATGTACTGATCATCTGAATATTGACGCCCACCTCTGACAATGCCTTGAACATGCGCGCAGCCACGTTAGCATGCGAGCGCATTCCAACTCCCACAATTGACACTTTGGCAATTTTTGCGTCGGCACGCAATTCTTTCGCATCCAGTTGTACCACCAAATCTTCAAGAATTTTTCTTGCTTTCTCGAGATCATTACGGGCTACAGTAAAAGTGAAGTCGGTATGCCCCTCTTCACCGGTATTCTGCAGTATCACATCAACCTCGATATTGGCCTCACCCACCGGGCCCAAAATCTTATAGGCCACACCGGGGGTATCGGGAACACCCAGTACGGTGAGCTTGGCCTCATCACGGTTAAAAGCAATGCCCGCTATTGTTGGCGCTTCCATATCAGCGTCCTCTTCCATGGTAATTAAAGTCCCCGGACCCTCTTTAAAACTGCTAAGAACTCGAAGAGGCACCGCATACTTACCGGCAAATTCCACGGCACGTATCTGCAGTACTTTAGAGCCCATACTGGCGAGTTCCAGCATTTCCTCGAAAGTAATTTTTTCCAAACGCCTAGCGCTCGATTCCACCCGAGGGTCTGTCATGTAAACCCCATCAACATCGGTATAAATCTGGCATTCGTCTGCCGATAACGCCGCAGCCAGGGCAACCGCCGTGGTGTCTGAACCACCACGCCCCAACGTAGTGATGTTGCCCTCTGGATCAACGCCCTGAAAACCCGCCACAACGACGACCCGCCTCTGATCGAGATCGGCCCGTAGGCGGTGGCCATCAATATGCTGAATACGTGCTTTAGTGTGGGCGGTGTCGGTTAAAATACGGACCTGGGATCCGTTGTAAGAGCGCGCGGGCACCTTGCGCTTATGGAGCGCCATGCTCAGCAAAGCTGTAGTGACCTGCTCACCCGTGGACACGAGCATGTCGAGTTCCCTTGGCTGGGGGTACTCTTCAATTGAATGCGCAAGCTCAATGAGTCGATTGGTCTCCCCAGACATTGCTGAGACCACCACTACTACGTCGTGGCCGTCGCGATGAAAGCTCGCAACCTTATCGGCAACGTGCTCAATGCGCTCTGGCGAGCCCACCGAAGTACCACCGTATTTTTGAACTATTAGGGCCATAAAAACCCGTGCCGGTCAGTTAAAATTGGGCGCGGAGCATACCACATAAGCACCGTTGCGTAAGCGGCACCCGCACCATCGGCATTGGTTAAAGCGGCTATTCCTAACAGCGAGCCAAGCTAGGCAAGCTGTGATGCAACCCAGTCTGGCACGGCGGCTAGCGCCGCAGGCAGAGCCGCCACATCGGTACCGCCGCCCTGAGCCATGTCAGGTCGACCTCCGCCCTTGCCACCCAACCGGCCGGCAAACTCTTTAATGGCGTCTCCCGCTCGCACTTTGTCGGTGGCATCTTTGGTGACACCTGCGACTAAAGAAATTTTGTCGCCCTCTACCGCAGCTAATAAAACCACGGCAGTACCTAACTTATTTTTACATTGATCTAGTGTTTCACGAAGCGTTGCCACATCGGCACCCTCTATTTGAGTGGCTAACACCTTAATGCCGCCAATCTCCACCGCAGACTGTGTGAGATCGCCCCCAGATGAAGTGGCCAACTTTTGCTTCAAGCGCGCCACTTCTTTTTCCAGTTCACGTACCTCTGATCGCAATACGCTGGCCTTCTCGACAACGGCGTTTGGCGTGGCTTTTAAGACCTCAGCTACATCGACCACACGCTGACTGCTGGCTAAGCTTTGCTCCAAAGCGGCCTTGCCTGTGATGGCTTCTATTCTTCGCACCCCCGCAGCGACGCCTGACTCACCGGTTACTAGCAGCAGGCCAATATCACCGGTTCTATCAACGTGAGTGCCGCCACAGAGCTCCACCGAAAAGCCTTGGGACCCCATAGACAATACCCGCACTTCGTCACCGTACTTCTCGCCAAATAGAGCAGTCGCACCCGCCGCAACGGCGCTGTCCATATCCATCAATTGTGTCGTCGTAGCACTGTTGCCCCGAATTTGCTCATTAACAATGTGAGTGATTTCTTCAATTTGAGCAGCGCTCACCGCCTCGCCGTGAGAAAAATCGAACCGTAGCCGCTCCGAATCAACCAGCGAACCCTTTTGCACGACATGATTACCCAATACCCGGCGCAGCGCTTCATGAAGTAAGTGAGTCGCGGAATGATTTAGCCTAATACGTTCACGCAGCGCGTTGTCCACCGTAGACGTCAGCACATCACCCACCGATAAGGACCCCGCTGTCACCTGCACGTGGTGAAAATGATGACCCTGAGCCTTAGTTGTATCGGTAACATCCGCACGACTCGAATCTCCCTGTAGCAAGCCACAGTCACCTACCTGCCCCCCGCTTTCGCCGTAAAAAGGCGTGCTATTGAGAACCACTACACCCTGTTCACCCGCAGCCAATGACTGCGTCATCTCACCCTCGGCCAACAGAGCCAAAATGGTTCCTGAGCCTTCGGTGCTGTCGTAGCCGGTAAATTGTGTCTCTCCGGGAATTGTGACTGACTCGTTGTAGTCAACTTTGAAACTGCCGCTCTCCTGAGAGCGCTTGCGCTGCTGGGCCATGGCCTCATCGTAACCCTCAACATCTAAGGTAAGGTTGCGCTCGCGAGCAATGTCGTTTGTCAGATCAACCGGGAACCCGTAAGTGTCGTAGAGCCTAAAAACAAGCTCTCCTGGAAGCACAGCGCCTTCAAGACTGCTCAGTGCCTCTTCAAGAATAGCCATGCCATTGTCTAGGGTTCGCGCGAACTGATCTTCCTCGGCACGAAGCGCCTTCACAATGGCGCTCTCACTCGCCTGAAGGTCAGGATAAGCCGCGCCCATTTCAGCCACTAGCACAGGCACTAGGGTCGCGAAAAAAGGCTGGGTAGCACCCAGTTTGTTGCCGTGACGCACCGCGCGGCGAATAATGCGGCGCAGCACATATCCCCGGCCCTCATTGCTAGGCATCACACCGTCGGCAATGAGAAATGCACAGGAGCGCAGGTGATCCGCGATCACGCGCAATGATTTCTCTTCCAGATCAGCGACAGCAAGAGCCGAGGCAGTGGCTTTGATCAAGGTTTGAAAAAGATCTATTTCATAGTTGGAATGCACGCCCTGCAAAACGGCCGCTATGCGCTCCAGACCCATGCCGGTATCAACAGAAGGCGCCGGTAACGGATGCAACTCCCCGGCGCCATCCCGATTAAACTGCATGAACACAAGGTTCCAAATTTCAATGTAGCGATCGAGGTCATCGTCGGCACTGCCAGGAGGCCCGCCGGGCACATGGGCGCCATGATCGTAAAAAATTTCGGAGCTGGGCCCGCAAGGCCCGGTATCACCCATCTGCCAAAAATTGTCTTCGTCCAGCCGTGACAAGCAGCTGGGATCAATGCCAATCTCGTCAATCCAGATCGCCGCGGCTTCATCGTCAGAGGTGTGAACGGTAATCCAAAGGCGTTCCTTGGGTAACTTCAGCACCTCTGTCAGAAAGGTCCAGGCAAAATTAATGGCCTCGCGCTTAAAATAGTCACCAAAGCTAAAGTTGCCCAACATTTCGAAAAAGGTGTGGTGGCGTGCGGTGTAACCGACATTTTCAAGATCGTTGTGTTTACCACCAGCACGAACACACTTTTGTGATGTACAAGCCCGTAGGTAAGCCCGGGTTTCCAACCCCAGAAAGGTCTCTTTAAATTGATTCATGCCCGCATTGGTAAAAAGCAGGGTTGGATCGTCGTGGGGTACCAGAGAGCTTGATCCAACTCGGGTGTGTCCCTGCTGTTCAAAGTAAGACAGAAACGCTTCACGTATTTCAGCTGTTTTCATTGCAAGTTCTCGTTTGGCCCCATGGCCATGAATACCTTGGGCCCAGACAGCCCTTGTTAATGTCAAACTCCATTGCGCCCACCTTGATCACTTCGACCGTGTGGCGACCGTCTTTATCGAAGCCATTCCCACTTTCAGCCATTTGCACTTTCAGCCATGCGCAAAAGTATCGGGCCCCAGCCAATCTTGAAGCAACCACTGACACGACGTGGCGTACAGCACAGCCGGCTCAGGCAAGGCCTCCAGCCAACTCTCCCTCGGATAAAGTACGCCCCGCAAGTATGTGCAGATGTAAGTGAAAAACGGTTTGGCCACCATCTACGCCATTATTAATCACCAAGCGAAAACCGTCACCCACACCTAGATCTCTGGCAACCTTGCCTGCCACCAGCAAGAGGTGGCCGAGCAGTTCCGAGTCGGTCGTTTGTGCATCGACTAAGCGTGGAATCGGTTTTCTGGGAATGATTAAAACGTGCGTCGGCGCTTGTGGGTGAATATCTTGAATAACCACACATTGCTCGTCTTCATACAAAAACTCACTGGGTATTTCACCCCGAGTAATTTTGCCAAAAATGGTATCGCTCATAGGGCAGCGCTCATCGCTCACGCTCTTCGAGACTTAGTGCGCGAGCCTCGCTTTCGAGCATAACGGGGATGTCATCACGTATTGGGTAGGCCAACCCACTCGCCCGGCATACCAGCTCCTGTTGGTCAGGCTGGTATTCTAGGGGTGCCTTGGAGACTGGGCAGACTAAAATCTCCAGTAATTTGGGATCAAGCACAATAAAGCTCTCCGATAAAAATTTCAGGGGGGAAGTATACGGGTATGGCGGTGCAATTCGCACCTCTTGATACCGGTCAGTCTTGTAAGGGCATCTTTGGCACAAGTAGTTGAGGATCGATACGTTCATTGAGCCAGGTCATTCGCCAATCCAAATGTGGTCCGGTCGCACGCCCGGTTGCACCCACTTCACCCAGAAGGTCACCTCGGCTGACCTCTTGACCAACTTCAACATCCAGTTTGCTGAGATGCAAAAAAGAGGACGACAGACCATAGCCATGGTCCAAAATGATTGTGCCGCCTGAGTAGAAAAGATCCGGCTCGGCGAGGGTAATGACCCCCGGACCCGGAGCAACAACAGGGTGCCCTGTAGGCACTGCTACATCCACCCCGTAGTGGGGTGACCCGGGAGTACCGTTATAAACCCTCTGACTCCCATATACTCCGCTAATTCTACCTGTCGCAGGCCAGGAAAGCCCTGCTTGCACGGCCGTTAACAGCTCTGGACGCTCGATTCGCCGAGCCTTAGCCGCACGAACGCGACGACGTTCTTCCGCAATACGGTCAAGAACCTCCTCTGGAGGCGTCACGGTTTTTTGAGGGACTCCCTCTATACGTTGAACGTTGTAGGTGCGCTGCATCGCCACAACTGGCTGAGAGCACAAACGCTCTGCTGCCACTACTAGAATTTGCTCCCGAGGTGCGTCTCGCCCTAAACCAATAACAAATCGCCCATCGGGCAAGACCGGTATGGAGATATCGCCCAGAGTCAGTGAGGTATTGGGGGCTACCTGCCCCCACAGCAAACCGCCCTGCCGAGGGTCGCCCATTAAAGTAACGCAGTTCTCAGCGCCAACACCGCAAGCGTAAAGCAAGATAAAAGGCATGATCAGACGCATAAAAAATACAGAAGTCATCGCGAGCTCTGAGGATGGCACAATAAGGGCCACAGCATTATGAAAATTGGTTGCACCTGCAAGGGTTTAACTCAAGATAAGGAGTTTGCAATTGTCCCGCTATCGCCCCCCTAGACCCAAAGGTTCTCCATACATCACTCCAGAAGGGGAGCAATGCCTGCGCGATGAGCTAAAGGAACTTTGGAAAGTAGAGCGCCCAGTGGTCACCGCCGCAGTACAGGCGGCTGCAGCAAATGGCGATCGCTCGGAGAATGGCGACTACATTTACGGCAAGAAACGCCTTCGCGAAATTGACAGTAGGGTTCGTTTCTTGCGCAAGCGGCTTGATGAGCTGACGGTTGTCACGTCGGCGCCGACCAATCCTGAGAAAGCTTATTTTGGCGCCTATGTGACCCTCGAGAACCCCGACGGTCAGAGACATCAGTGGCGTATTGTCGGACCCGACGAATTTGATATTAGCGCCCAAAAGCTTAGCTGTGATTCGCCCTTAGGTCGGGCACTGCTGGGTAAACCCGTCGATGCCGAAGTGGTCATAGATAGCCCCTCCGGTCCGCAAACTTGGTACCTCAACGCAATTCGATACGACCCCGGGGCCGACGAGGAATAACCAGACGCACAGCCCGTTAACCCTTTAACGTTCACGCTTTACCATGTTGTCCTAGCTCGAAGGGGAGGCCCACAAAGCCAAAATGGCGCGCAATGCGCTGACGAAGGCTATAGGTTCGTCCAACATAAGATGATGGCGTGCCCCAGGGATGCTTATCATGGGAACTTCTACCGCACCACACTCCTTTAAATACTCGGCCGAATCATCATCGAACAAGACACTGTTCTGACCATAAATGACGGCTTTTCGTCCTGGCGTTGCCGCGATGATATTACCCTGACTAAAAATGCGCTCTTCTTGCCCAAAGTCACTTTGAAATACGCTGGGGTCAAACTTCCAAGTCCAACCGCCTTCTACTTGTCTTAGAGAATGGTACGCCATGTAGTCAAACAAACTGGGAACATTGACCACCTGTTTAGGCGATAAGACAAAGCGCCCCTTAGCCGTCTCGTAATCGGGATAAATCCGATTGGGGCGGTTTGGATCTGAGGGCAGCGGCTTACTTTTGCCAAAATGCGCCCTGAGACGTTCCGCGCGTAACACCATTAAATCGCAAATAATCAACCCACCAAACAGGGTATAACTACCTGCTGTCATGGCGGTCGTTGCTACGTGGCCTCCGTAAGAGTGAGCGATTACAACAGGCTTTACCTCATGATCAAACATGCCAGTAGCGCGAGCCACGTCCTCAACTTCCGCCGCACGAACCGCATCGGGATAACATTCCCGCACCCCGGAATCACCCATGCCCGACAGGTCAAACGCAACAACATGGTAATTTTCGGCCAGGAAAGGCGCGATGAAAGCAAAACATCGCGCATGAGCCAGAAACCCGTGCATTAGCAATAGACTGGGGTTCTTTGGATCACCCCAGCGGAAATAATGAATAGCGCATCCACCGGAATCCACCCACCCCTCTTCTCTGGGTACTTGAAGGGCATGCTCTAGCCACTTAGGTACAGCCTCTGCATCGGGCGGCAGCTCGTTCGCAAGATCTGGTATTGCAGTTACCAATGTATTCATAACACTCCGTTAGTGCCCGAGAGCAAGGTTCTCAACCGTTAGGCGTTGCGATGATCGAATGACGGCGTCTTTGTTCGGCATTGCTTTATCGATCGCCGACCCTCTGGACCACTGAACTGTGGCAAAGCCCCCTGCTACAAACACAGTTGGCGCAACAATAAGACCGCAGTCCGCTAGGCCTAGGTGAAGCCTCAACCTTCCGTCGTGCCCTGGCTGAGGATATCAATTGCCATGGCCCGATAATGCGGTGATGCCAACAAATCATCGGTTGCGTGGCTTGCCAAGCATAGGCTATTTCCTTTGCAAACAGCTAGTGGGACGCACCGGGCGCTTGCTGCGGCTTGATGTGCCAGAAAACTGTCGGCTGTCAGCGCGCCAAATGGCCCGTCTTCCTATAGAGCAAGCAGCCACGCTCGCTACGGTATCGTTGCCGACTGCCCGGCGGGTTTCTAATCCACGTACCCTTCTTGTGGGTCTTGTCACAACCCGCATCATCATCGAGCTCCCCTTCAAGAACCAGTATTTCTTCACCCCCGGGATAGAAGGTCTCAGGTAACGTAACCCCTGGTTCGCAGCGGATCAGCGATACAACCTCGTCCCGGTAGCGGTGCAAAGGCAGTACTTTAGTGCCGCTGACCAAGCCGTCACGCCAAGCTGCTACCTTTGTGTCGATACAGACTCGCTGCTGATCGAGGCTATGGAACTGCTGGAGCTTTACGAAAATGGTACCTCCGGCTTTGGAAAACGGGGTATGGGTTGAGCCCACTGGATTTCGAATGTAGGTCCCCGCGCTGTAATCGCCGTTCTCATCCGAGAATACTCCCTCCAGCACAAGAAACTCCTCACCACCACTGTGAGTATGGGATGAAAAAAAAGACTGGGGCTCGTAGCGTACGATACTCGTTGCCCGCGCTATTTCATCGCCATCACGGTCCAGCATTCGCCGATAAACACCCGCCATGGGAGATGCCACCCAATCGAGATCAAGACTGTTAACAACGGCACGGCGTGTTAGATCGGCATGTAGTTTCATAGGTAGCTCAGAGATCCTAGGGCACCATTATCTCATCACTAAGCCTACCTCCATAGCGACCGCATAGCGCCTCTTTACTGAGCTTTGGCTCAAAGTCAGTAGTATGTTTACATCGCGTCCGAGAACCAGCCACAACCGACAGGCGTATACTCTGGGCACTCGGTAACATCTGCACGAGCCAATGAGATCCAAGCAGAGCCTTTATTAGGTTTTGCCCATCCACTGAGGAACAAACTATGACCGGTGAACGTCCACTCGAGGGTTTACGTGTTGTCGAAATGGGTCAACTGCTAGCAGGGCCCTTTGCAGGCACAATTTTGGGTTACTTTGGGGCAGAAGTGATCAAAGTAGAACCCCCCACCGGCGATCCCATTCGTCAGTGGCGGGAAGTTCGCGACGGCATGTCTCTGTGGTACCACTCTTTAGCGCGCAACAAGAAAAGTGTCACCCTAGACCTGAAGTCTGAGCGAGGGCAGGAATTAGCTTTCGATTTGCTCTGTAAAGCCGATATTGTCGTAGAGAACTTTCGACCCGGTGCCATGGAAGAGTGGGGGCTGGGTCCAGAGAAGGTCAAAGCCGTCAATCCAGGGATTATTTACGCACGAATCTCCGGCTACGGGCAGACCGGTCCGTTTTCAGCGAAGCCAGGCTATGCCTCAGTCACCGAGGGCTATGGTGGTTTTAGATACATCAATGGGGAGCCGGGTAAAGCGCCCGTACGCCCCAATATTTCACTGGGCGATACCGCCGCCGCTATTCACGCCGCGCTGGGCGTTTTACTTGCGGTCATACAACGCCACAAATCGGGCGAGGGACAGGTTGTTGATGTAGCCCTATACGAGGCCGTCTTTAATCTTTTGGAGGGTATCGTCCCAGAGTACGACGGGGCCGGTGTGGTTCGAGAGCCATCAGGAACCACCATCACTGGGATTGTTCCGACCAATACGTATCTTTGCTCAGACGGTAAGCACGTTGTGATTGGTGGCAACGGCGATTCAATATTTAAGCGACTCATGAAAGAGGCGGGTCGCGAAGACATGGCAAATGATCCCGCCATGGAACATAACCAAGGCAGAGTGGTTCACCAGGAAGCCATTGATCAAGCCTTAGCCGACTGGTGTGGCGCAAACACCTCGAAAGATATTATCGACCGCCTGGAATCAGTGAGAGTTCCCGTGGGACCCATCTACAGCGTGGAAGATATGATGACAGACCCCCATTACATTGCTCGGGGCATGTTTGAATCGGTAGACGTCAACGGTAGTCCCTTAAAAATTCCAGCTATTGCGCCCAAACTTTCAGAAACTCCGGGCAGGACAGACTGGCCAGGGGCTGAGATAGGAGCACACAATGCTGAAATTCTGGGCGATCTGCTCGGCCTCGACGCCACCGCCCTAGGCGCGCTATCAGCCGACGGCATCACCAACTGAGCCTCGCCGATGAAACTTGAAGGCATCACGGTTATCGATCTATCGCTCTTTTTACCTGGCCCAGCCGCCACCCAAATGATGGCAGATCATGGCGCGCGGGTAATTAAAGTTGAAAACCCCAAGGCGCCCGAGCCCACCCGATCGGGCCAGGCCTTCCCATGGCAGCAAGGTGGGGAAACAGTCATGTTTCGAAACACTCAGCGAGGCAAAGAGAGTATTGCCCTTGATTTAAAATCTGAATCTGGGAAAGCGGCACTCACCGAACTGATAAAAAGCGCCGATGTTCTTGTTGAAGCGTTTCGCCCAGGGGTGATTAGTCGATTAGGATTTGGGCCTGACGCGGTGAAAGCGCTCAATCCAAAGATCGTTTACTGCTCTATTTCGGCTTTCGGTCAATCAGGGCCATGGCGTGACAAACCAGCCCACGACACTGCGACCGTTGCGGCTTCAGGGGTATTGAGCTTGTCCTGTTCCCCCGAAGGGAACAGTGGCCCCGCAATTATTGGTGTCGCCATATCAGACATGCTCTCTTCTTGGGCCGCACTGTCAGGTATTCTCATGGCCCTGTTACGACGCGAAACGACAGGTGAAGGCGATTATCTCGATGTCAGCATGCACGAGTCTGTGCTGGCCGCATCACCCAACATAATAGGCCCCGTCTTTGCTGGCAAACATGCGCCCAATCAGCTTGCAGAGCGCAGTCATGGCGGCGGCGCCATGCTGAATATCTACAGGACCGCCGACGACCGGTTTCTGGCTTTGGGCGGCGGTGAGCTCAAATTTGTCAAGGCACTGTTTGAGGGGCTGGAGCGTCCCGACTTCATTCAACCGGTCGCAGGACCCGCGGGTTCCGGTCATGAACCCGCCATTGGTTTTTTGCGCGCCACATTCCGCACCAAAACGTTGAAACAGTGGGAACTGTGGTTTGAGGGCCGCGATATTTGCTGGAACCCAGTACTGGACCTCAACGAAGCTTGGTCAGCAGACCATGTCATAGCCCGGGAGATGCGTTGGCAAGACGAGCAAGGCAATGATCACATTGGTAATCCCCTTAAATTTCAGCGCGAACCCGCTGAAATTAACGCCAAACTGGCCAAGGTCGGTGAAAATACCTCGAATATCATTGACGATTTAGACTTGACCCCGGCGCATCGTGCGGCGATATTGGAACTTATCCCGTAATTGTACGTACAAATGTTTCAGAGCTATATTAGCTAGAGTAATCCAAGCACTCGGTAGAGCAGTATTTACCGGGAGAATAATCATCGAGAAAAGCCACTTCCCAACTGCTTACTGGAGGATCCGTGGATATGAAAAGTCCATTACAGAAAAGACCCGCAACAGTAAAAACCAACCTATCGATTGCGCTTGCCGCGCTGACAACCGTCGGTGGAGGCCTTGCGTTACCCAATTTTGCCCACGCCCAACTCGAGGAAGTGGTCGTTACTGCTCGAGCACGAAGTGAATCACTGCAGGACGTACCCAGTACGGTGACCGCTTTTACCGCCGGACAGATCAATGACATGGGCATTCAGCGTGCCGAGGACTTTATTTCCCAGACGCCCGGCGTGAGCTTTGTTAATACGGTCGAGACCGGTGATTCCTCAGTGTCGATTCGGGGTATTAACGGGGCGCGAGATGCAGAGACCAACTTTGCGCTCATTATTGACGGCATTCTCTACATCAACACCTACGCCTTTAACCGGGAATATGCAGACCTTGAGCAAATTGAAATTCTCAAGGGGCCCCAAGGTGCTTTGTACGGTCGCTCAGCCGCTGCTGGCGCCATTATCATGTCGACGAAGCGCCCTTCTCAAGAGTTCGAGGGCGATGTACGTATCAGCATGGCTGAAGACAGCACCTACACCGGTCTTGCCACCGTTGCTGGACCACTGGGTGAGAAGGTAGCGGGTCGTTTGACCGCTGACTATCGAAGCACAGATGGTTTCTACAGAAACTCATTCCTCGATGACAACGTCGTTGACGATGCTGAGAATTACTCGGTCCAGGGGCGATTGGTCTTTGACCCTACAGATAATTTATCCATAGACACCAAGCTGCGTTACGGCAAGTCAGAAGCCGCTGCCATTACATTCAACGCTGCCTTTGAGTTACCGCCATTTCTGGGCTTCGGTACCCCGGGAGTTGAGTCCTTTTATCAAAACGTCAACACCCACGAATTTGTCTTTGCAGGAAACGTGAGACCGGTTAACGAGCAAGACGTTCTTGAGTTTTCAGTAAAGGCAGATTGGGACATGGACTGGGCAACACTGACTGCCTGGGGCTTCTACAGTGATACTGAAGATACCTTTATCGCAGACGGTACATCCGGGGCTTTCGGCTTCTATGGTGGCACAGAGGCGTGTATCAATTCCCTAGATGCATTGACCCCCTCATACACACCATCGGTACCTGGCGGCGTAACCGCCCTGCCAGCCCCAACCTTTATTTTTGGCTCAGCCCCTGGCGCACAAGTGTTGCCACCCTATAGCCCCACTACCTGTGACGGCTATCAATACCAGGAGCGGTTTCAAGAAGACATGAGCTTTCAGGTGCAGCTGACATCCAACTCGGATCAGCGATTGCGCTGGCAAGCCGGTTTGTATTACCTCGATATCGAGCGGTATCAGGCAGTATCACAACTGCGAGATGATGGCTCGAACTGGCCTAATCCTGCCAGCAATGTACCCACCACCATCTACAACCAGTTCACTGATGCAATGGTGAATGACACCTTCGATACAACGGTTATGGCAGCCTTCGGATCGATCAGCTACGACCTAACCGAAGCCATGGAATTATCTGTGGCACTACGTTACGACCGTGAAGAACGGGATGTCACCAATAACGTGCCCTCACCGGCAGATGGCGCTCTATCAAACTATATCGACTACTGCGGTGGGCAATGTACTTTAAACGGTCAACCCCTGAGCGGTTCACCACTGAACCCCGGCTTCGTAAACTTCGACGACTTTACGGTGAGCTCCAGCATTCCGGGTAACAGTGAAACCTTTGACCAACTGCAGCCTAAAGTCAGCCTGACCTGGGACGCTACCGATGCCACTACCCTATACACCAGTTGGGGCGTGGGCTTTAAAGCGGGTGGCTTCAACAATAGCGGCGCGAGCCAAATCGTCAACTTCTACCTCGTTGAGAACGGCGGCGCCTTAATAGCACCGCCCGATCTTATTAGGGAGGAAACCTCAAGCTCTTTCGAATTAGGCTTCCGCTCCGGACTTCTGGACGGAAACTTGCAGCTGAACGGAGCGGTATTCCATACCGAGGTCGACGACATGCAGTTCTTCGAGTTCTTCGTGGGCCCCTTCGGCTTGCTACGAACAGCTGAGAACATTGATGAAGTAACGTTACAAGGCTTTGAACTTAGCGCGGCTTGGGCGATCACCGATAACCTGCGATTTGATGCAGGCTACTCAATGGTCGACGGCGAGATCGATGTCAACGCATTGAGGCCCTATACAGCAGGCAACGACGTACCGAACAACCCCGAATTCACGGCAAATGCGGCGATTCAGTACTCGTTGCCATTGGGTCGATTCGAGCTGTTCAGCCGACTTGAGTATTCGTACCAAGGCGACACTTGGTACCACACCGTGCAAGACGATGTGGTTCCAGCGACACTCTTTGGCGGACCACCTGCGAACTACGGACAGGATCCAGAGACAGGTCAAGGTGGCACACAGGTCGATGGATACGGCCTGGCAAATCTGCGTGTCGGTCTACGCGGCGAGAAGTGGAGCATTATGGCCTTCGCACGTAACCTGACCGATGAGCAGTTTGTCGCGGAGGTGATTTTAGCCCCCGAGTTTGGCGGCGGTTTTGTGAGCCCTGGCACACAGCGACGTGCTGGCGTAGAAGTGCAGTACAGCTTCTAAATGCCGAAACAAAAAAAGGCAGGGTATTTACCCTGCCTTTTTTTTGCCTGTAGATTTTAACTTGAGCCCAAACTTGTGTGATCTGCCGCTTTTACAGGCTTTACTTCCGACTTAAAACCGCAAGCATCATCACCCCCCAAAAACATCTTCCTCTACTGGCGCTAGAGCGTCACCCATACTGCAAGTCGCTGTTCGCTATAAACTGATGGTAGTTCCGCCATCGACAGGAATGATTTGCCCGGTCAAATAGCGGGCCTTATCAGATAATAAAAAGACCGCCACATCGGCAATGTCTTCAGGATTACCCACCCGTCCCAAAGGCACACTCTCGGCAAAAGCAGCCAGTCCCTCTTCCCCGAGTGAGTTAACGGGATCGAGTGTTTGCGCAGAGCGTATGACCCCAGGAGCAATGCCGTTAACCCGAATACCGTGGGGGGCAAATTCCAGCGCCGCAGAACGAACCATTCCCATCACGCCTCCCTTACTGGCCACATAGGGGATATGTTCCGACCAACCCAGTACCGCTCCCACAATGGACGACAGACAAACAATTGACCCCCTGCCCGCCTTTTGCATGCCCGGTATTGCAGCACGCATCACGCGCATCATGCCTTTGAGATTTACGTTCATAGTTTCGTCCCAGGCGTCATCCTCAAGGGAACTCAGCGGGAGTGTGCGGGCAATGCCGGCATTGAGCACCAATGCACTCAATGCACCCCACCGCGCCTCTACAGCACTTACAACGGCGTTAGCGGCCTGAGTGTCGGTTACATCAAGGCCGTGAAATTCTGCCTGACCGCCTAGTGCAGCGATCTCATCGGCGACTGCCTGACCCTCGCTTAGCAGTACATCAGTCACAATGACTCGATAGCCCGCATCGGCCAAAGCCAAGGCCGTTGCCCGCCCCAGACCAATACCTGCTCCCGTCACCAGCGCTACTGATTCACTCATACTCCAATCTCCCAAAAAAGTGGCTTAAGCAGAACACAAAGATGCACCTTCAAATCGTAAAGGGCAACCGTCATCGCTTTAATCGCGCGCGCTGCTGCCCATCGCTGCCACCCTTACAAACGATCGACAGTCCAGCCATTGGCGACCGGGCGCCACTAGGCTATATTCAACGAACAGGTTATTCCCCGGTAAACATACAGGACCACTGCTATGTCGAACGCCTACAAAGAACAACAAGTCCACGACGCTCTCCCCACCACCAGCCATGATGAACTTGCACGACAGCATTTCGTGCGCTCTTTTAAAGAGCACCTAGTGACTGATTTACACCCGGGGCTGAAAACCGCGTACGAAAAACGGGCCAAGGGCAAGTTTGTTGCAAAGCATCAACGAGAACCTGAAACCATTCAAGAAGTGGGTCAGGTGATGAAGCAGGATACCCACTATCAAGCGTGGAGCTCCCTATTACGTACCAGCCAGGAAATGATGTGGTCATCGGCACAAATCCCCGTGCAACGTGCTATGCAAAAGCTCGCGACTCAGGCCTCTGAGACGCCTGCGGTTGGTAGCCTACGGCTCAATCCTGATTTAAAAATTCCGGCTTACCACACAGCCGTTGATATCCATTGCCAGCCCGGGGGTTATCACACCGAGTACATAGAAAACGATGTTGCTCAGGGTGCCATTTACGACCGTGCGGTCTACATTTATGCCATGGGGCAGATGGGCGTTAACAATGCCGACATGGGCGACAGCACTGTGGCCTGGCTCAAGCAGGAACACCCCGAACTGAAACCCACTCGGATTCTTGATATGGGCTGTGCCGTAGGCCATAGCACCCTTCCCTACGTCAGCGGCTTCGAAGGCGCGGAAGTTCATGCCATAGATGTTGCCGCGCCCATGCTTCGCTATGCCCATGCTAGAGCCTCATCAATGGGTCTTCCCGTACATTTCTCTCAGCAAAATGCCGAGAGCGTCGACTTTGAAGATAACTCATTCGACTTAGTGGTCTCGCATATTCTGCTCCATGAAACTTCCTCTGCCGCCATCAAGAATATTATTCGTGAATGTCACCGCGTGCTTAAACCTGGCGGCATGATGTTGCACGTGGAGACTCCACCCTATGAGGGCATGGAACCTTTCGATACGTTCCTCTTCGATTGGGACAGCGAAAATAACAATGAGCCCTTCTGGAGAAAAAGCCATTTACTCGATTTGGAGGCCTTAGCCCATGACTCGGGTTTCCAGTCCCACAAGCCTATTCAGATTATGGTTCCCAGTGCTTTTCAGGAAACCAAACGCACCAATACCTTCCAGGGTGGCGATTTTGGAGGGGGCGGTGTCTGGTTTGTTTATGGGTGTGAAAAATGAGTCAGGACGAATCAGAGGTCACACTACAGCGGAAGGCCAAAGGCAAGCGCCCCTATTATTTTTCTGATCCCGACGTTGACCGCCTGCTATCGATGGTCATGGCTTTAACGGGAGAGCTATCGGTCACCCGGGATCGACTCGACACTCTAGAGCGGGTTGCCGCTGCAAAGGGATTGTTCTCGAGTGATGATATTGAGCGATACGCTCTGTCTGATGCCGATATGGAAGCACGAGCTGCGCGTCACCAAACTATTTTCAAAGAAGTGACCCGTATTATTGTGGGCGAAATTGAAGATCTTGAGGCTTCAGAAGATCGGGACTACAGCGCAGTGGTTTCCCAAGTCGAAAACGACGGGTAACCCAACAGATTCACTTTACAACTTTAATGCAGGCAGCACCTCGGAGCCGAAGCGCTCAATTCCTCCCACAAAGTCGGGCCAGCTAAAGAGCATGCCGTCTATGCCCGTACGTTCAACAATACCCTCGATTCGGCTGACCACGGTGTCCGGTGAGCCATAAATAACCGGGATGCCCATAAAGGCCATATTACCCGCCTCAACGCTCTGGTTGAGGGCCGCCTTAAGCTGATCCGCCGTGCCGCCTGTATTGGTGTCTAAATCAGCGCTGGCAAGGATGTTGCTGATCGCGCCGTGATCTGCGCCGTCGATAATCCTGTCAACTTCCGCACGGGCCTGTTCGTCGCTATCGGCCACAATCAGATGGAACAGCGCGTAGATTCCCACATCACGTCCGGTACTCTCCGCCTTGGCTCGAATATCTTTCACTGAAGTAACCAGGTTGTCTTCACTGGTCAAAACGAACTGATGGTCAGCGTATTGCGCGACACACTCGCGCCCCGCAGGAGACTGTCCGGCACACACCAGTGGAATATCGCGTTTGGGCTGCGGTAAAACCGAGCAGTCATCCAGCTGAAAGTATTCACCTTCCCAGGACGCTCGTCCGTCACGCCATAGCGCCTGAAGGATCTGCACATATTCCCCGGCGTAATCATAACGACGCTGATAGTGCTCATCCCCTGGCCACATGCCCATCTGAGCATACTCGGGACGATTCCAGCCCGTGACAATATTAAGTCCGCAGCGTCCTCCACTAATGTCATCGATAGTAGCCACCATTCGCGCCACTACCGCCGGGTGCTGACTCAAAATTGATATTGAAGGAAACAGTCCAATACTTTTAGTGGCCGCCGCTAAGCCGGCCATAAGCGTAAAGGACTCTAAGCAACTGTCCCAATAACCGGTCTCCCCGCCAAACCCTCGAAACTTCATCATGGATAAGACGAAGTCCAATCCGTGGGCTTCCGCTGTGAGAGATATATCGAGATTGTGCTGGTAGCTCGGCTGGTAAACCGGGCTCCCCGCAGAGGGAATGTAACCGTTACTGCCGTTGGGCAGAAATACACCAAACTTCATGGTCAGGCTCCTTCATCGCGAAATGCGGGGAGCTCGTGCCCCCCGTTGCTCAGATATCAGGCCGTTTTCTTTGCTTTTTTTACCTTGGTTTTGGCCGGGGCCTTAGCCTTTGTCTTAGCCTTGATCTTGACCTTAGCCTTGGCCTTAACCTTCGCCTTTGGCACCGCCTTTTTAGCCGTTTTCTTCGCCGTCTTCTTACTCGCAGATCGACTGACTTTCACGCTACCACTACCTTCTGCCTTGCCACCTTCCAGCAATTTTAACGCCCAGGCCTGGAACTCAGGCTGACGGGGTGGCTCCAAACCAGTTTCTTTCAGGCAGCGTTTTTTCAGTGTTGCAATGTCACCACCGCGATCAAACATCGGAACTTTGCCGCGCTTCTTCGCCATACGAGCTCTAAGGGTTTCTGTGCGCTTCACGTTTACACGACGATCCTCTGTCATTACAACGCCATACCGTTTAGCCCCTTCGATCGAAACCAGACCTGCCCGCACATCGAACTCAACGCGTTCCACCTCACGCTTGAGCGGATCACCGCAGCCACCACCACCCCAAGTATTGAAGTAAAGAATATCTCCAGACCCAACTTCAATCCGATCACACTTGCTGGGTAAGCGCTCTTGATGAGAGCCGTCAGCACGCACAAGAATTTTTTCTGAGCGTCTTCCCGGCTCGCCACCATTGACCCCCCAAGGATACGTTAACCAACGATCGTCGTGGATTGAGATAGTGCCGGGCTCCAAGAAGCAGTAACCCATGCGCAAACCATTACCACCACGGTTGTAGCCCGCGCCGCCGCTATCGGTAATTGTTTCGTAGGTCTCGATACGCAGCGGGAAGTAACTCTCAAGAAATTCATTGGGTACGTTTGTGAAACTTGGCCACAGTGAGTGGCCATCGGGACCGTCACCGGAAGGCTTCCCAGGAACGCCGCCAAAACCAATGGAGTACAGCTGATACCACTCGCCATTTTTATCGTAGCCTGAGTACATAAAGTGTGGGCTATCTGAGAAACCCGCACCGGCTAGGAAGTCGGGATCACCCTGCCCCAATAACCCGCCCAGAACGTCAAAGATGCGACCCAGAGCGTGTGTCCTACAGGACAAGGCCGCCGGCTCTGCGGGCTTCAACAACGTCCCATGGGGTATTTTTACCTCCATCAGGTCATAGAAGCCGTCGTTAAACATGATCTGTGGATCAAACACCATGATCATATAAACACCGCAAAACATCTTGAACATTTCTTCATTCAAGAGAAAGTTAATCGAGCTTATCGACTGGGGGTCAGTACCCTCAAAGTCAAAAATAACCTTATCTTTCTCACGCCACATGGCGCACTTGATGCGATAAGGCCCCATACCCAGACCGTCGTCACAAATGTAGTCTTCAAAAAACTGCTTTTTTTCTGGCACCGTGTTTTTAATCAGCTTGCCCATCGCCCGCTTATTTCGCGCGAGCAGCTCATCGAGCGCCGAATAAAAGACGTCGTCACCAAAGCGATCTGCCATTTCAATAACGCGCTTCTCTGCCGTCCGAATCGCTGCAACGAGCGCGTTGAAATCGCTGCGATTCCAGTTAGGCATGCGGCAGTTATGAAGAATGAGTTCCAGTAAATCTGTTTGTAGCTCATCGTTCTTATAGATCTTCGTGGGAGGAATACGGATACCCTCCTCAAAGATTTCTCGCGCATCAGTTGGCAGGCTGCCGGGAACCTTGCCACCAACGTCGGTCATATGCCCGAACATAGCGGCGTACGCTATTAAACGTCCATCTTTAAAAATCGGCCGCAGCAGCAACCAATCGTTGATGTGACTAATCGCACCATTACAGGCGTAAGGATCTGTTGTTAAAAAGAGATCGCCCTCTTCGATGGTGCCGTCATAAGCTTCCTTAAAGCCGTGGATAAAACTACCGAACTGTCCAACGACCATTTTTCCCTCAAGATTTGCAATCATGGGGAACTCATCGTGCTGCTCGCGTATGCCCGGTGACATGGCCGTGCGAAATAACACCGCATCCATCTCATATCGAGCATTCATCATCGCGTTTTCAATGATATCGAGGGTAATAGGATCGATATCAATAAGGGAAAACTTGTCTTCGTTAGTCTCTACTATTGTTGCAGGCATTTTTCGTCCCCCTTATGCAGTCGGTGCAATCAAGATGTTGCCGAACTCGTCGACGTTACCGGTGTGACCCGCAAGAATGACCGTTGTGGAATCCATTTCGAGTACCACTGCAGGCCCCTCTATTTTGTTACCTGCTTTGAGCTGGTCCCGCTGATAAAGCGTTGCTTCCATATCCTTGCCGTCCATAAACACGGTGGTTTTGCCCAGTTTCGCCGCGTTTACCGGCGTCCGCGAGCCCGACTTGGGTAATTTTCGCGCTTCTATTTCGGCGCTCTTACCCTGGGCAACAGCCCGTAAGTTCACGATTTCTTTGTCCGACTCTAGCGCGAAAGTGAACAGTTGCTTGTGCATTTCATCAAAGGGGTCGCCAATAATAGCGAGGTCACCTTTTTTGAGCGCCTTCAAATCAAAGTCCACTGTCAGCTGCAAACCCTGCCCCTGATAGCGAATATCGGCCTGACAGGAAACGCTGCATTCTTTTGCCGGCACACCTTGTTGCGCCAGTGTCTTTAGCGCCTTTGCCGCAAGCTCTTCGTAGATTTTGGCGAGGTCTGCTGTTGTCGTGTCGGCAAATCGTCGAATGTATGTTCGTGAAGCCTCATCACGTACTCGTGTTGTTGCATCACCATAAGCGCACAGTACGCCGGGCCCGGGGGGAATGATCACCGGCCAGCTATTCATTAATCGTCCCAAAGCGTTGGCGTGGAGAGGACCGGCACCGCCAAAGCCAATAAGTGCAAAGTCTCTGGGGTCAAAGCCCTGCTCTACAGAAACCAATCGCAAGGCGCCGTACATATTTTCATTGACGATATCGATAATGCCTGCCGCCGCACGCTTCACTGATATTCCCAAAGCCTTGGCAACCGGCTTGATCGCTTTCTCCGCTAAATCTTTGCGAATTTCCATGTCGCCGCCCAAGCGCACTTCACTGGGAAGGTACCCCAGCACAACGTTGGCATCGGTCACGGTAGGAAGGTTCCCGCCTTTATTGTAAGCAGCAGGGCCGGGCTGAGCACCGGCGCTTTCCGGACCAACACGCAACGCTCCCGTCAGCTCCGGCACGTGGGCAATAGAGCCACCACCGGCACCAACGGTACGCACATCGACCGAAGAGGCCCGCACAGTCACATCTCCCACCGTTGTTTCTCGGCGAAGGTGCGCCTTACCATCTTGCACTAAGGCCACATCGGTGGAAGTGCCGCCCATGTCGAATGTCAGGAGGTTCTCAAATCCTGCTTGTTTCGCCACCCAAACCGCACCAGAAACTCCACCAGCAGGACCACTCATGAGTAGGTTAACGGGCAGCTGCTGAGCTAACTTAGCCGATGCCATACCGCCGTCAGAGCGGAGAATATTGAGCTGAATATTCTTGTTGCCTTTCTTAAGTTTTTTCTCAAGATTTTTGACGTACTCAGCAACCTTGGGACGCACGTAAGAGTTGGCAACCGTCGTAATGGTTCGTTCGTACTCCTGCATCTCTGGCACTACAGAAGAGGACAGCGAAATAGGTACGCCCGGCAAGGCCTTGCGCGCCACCCTCTCAACCGCCTTTTCATGTTTCGGATTAGCATAGGAGTTGATCAAAGACACGGTGAGCGCCTCAATATTTTCTTCTTTGAGCTGCTTCATCGCTTTTTCAAGTGCTTTAGTGTCTAAGCCACGGACAGCCTTGCCGTCTGCACCCATACGCTCGTCAGCTTCTATGGTGCAGGCTAGAGGGGCCAGAGGGTCGCTCTTGTTGTAAATCACCCAGCCACCCAGCCCTCCCGGAACATAGGAGCGCGCAATCT
>Ga0213863_10000954_pt1 | contig 21703 bp, 24 predicted proteins | sample PICome_8_FD_160128 | JGI IMG/M metagenome (GOLD analysis project Ga0213863, IMG submission 160128) | Coastal seawater microbial communities near Pivers Island, North Carolina, United States - PICO497 | ecosystem: Environmental > Aquatic > Marine > Coastal | place: USA: North Carolina... | reverse complement strand
ACGCACCTTGCATTAAGATATTCTTTGCACTTGCGACAGTCACATCCCCATTCAATGCAACAGCACCGGTTCCTGACGTAAAAGTGGACGCACCTTGCATTAAGATATTCTTTCCACTTGCGACAGTCACATCCCCATTCAATGCAACAGCACCTGTTCCCGTCGTAAAGGTGGATGCACCTTGCATTAAGATATTACCACTTACATCAAGGTTTCCTTCAAAATCTACATTACCCGTAACCGTTAACGTACCACTAGCAGATAAGGTCGTAAAAGCCCCACTATCCGGTGTAGTCGTGCCGATCTGGGTGGAATCTATTGTCCCGCCATCAATATCAGGATTCGTTAATGCTTTATTGGTTAATGTTTGAATATGATCTCTAAAAACAAACGTATCATTACCAGTTAATACAGGTAATGTTATTTCCCGAGTTGCATCTAAATTACTTCCAATAATATTGTAAGTTTCATTGCCACTTGAATCACTGATTTTAGGAAGAGTCAACGTCTTATTCGTCAATGTTTCGGTATTAGTAATTAAAGAAACAGTACCGCTAGCATCCGCGAAAGTAACCGTTCTATCAGCAGTAGGTTGGGTTGCTACCAACGCAGTGTTAAACGTTGTACCTATAAAATCTAAAGAACCAGAAACATCTAATTCAAGCGTATTTATTTTTATTGCGCCAGGCACAAACCCATCAATAGCTCCATCACTGGTTGCGTCCGACGTAGTAGTTCCAAATTTAAAAATACCATCACCTTCGGTCCACCCCATAAATACGTTGGATGCATCAGTGCCTCGGTTCATGATTAACCCAATATCATTCGCATTGGACCCACTGACACCCTTATTTAATTCAATTAACGCATCTTCAATTCTTAAATTAGATGCATCTACCGTATGCGTTGTTCCTTTAACTGTTAAATTACCGTTAATTGTTGTATTGCCAGAAACATCTAAAGTACCATGAAGAACTGTATTTCCCGAAACATCAAGATCACCGCTAATCGCACCAGCAGTATTAGAACCAGTTCCTGTTATTGTTCCAGTAACGTTTAAACTACCATCAATAAGAAATGTAGTTCCATCAAATGTTACATTAGGCGTTGCAGAAACACCAGACGAGGTTCCATTTGAAAGAACAACACCATTAACTGTGGGTGAACTAACACTAAATGGGGCACTAACCTTTCCAGATTCAACAGGAGCTAAAAAGTTGTTCAAATTCGTATTTATGTTAGATTCCCGATTTAACGTCCTACTAGCAATTCGGCGGTAAGAGAAGGGCATTATTTATAACATAATATAATATATTTATTTTGTAAATAGTAACAATATATACAAAATATAAATATATATATATACATTTTTAATTTATATCATTTGATTATTGGGTAAATAGTCAATAATTAGATCAGTTAATAAGCGTATTTTAGATGTTGTTGTATTCGCCAATTGTGCGGCAACAATCCCTTCAAATAAAGTAATACCTTTTAAATAATCATTTTCACAAGTAATATACATTTCCACAATATGCTTACGAGTTGAATAAATCAATGATTTTAATAAAGTGTCATCTAAATCGGGGTTTAACTTTACCGTAACATCATCTACATCTTTTATACCTCCAACTAGGTCTTCTTGTGGCATTTGCATATTTTCTTTTTTTGTTTTTCGGTGTTTTTTAAATGTGAATAATTCATTTAATGTATTTAATAATTTATCTTGGTTTTTATTCATTTGATTTGTCATTTCTTTTATATGTAATGCATATTCTCTAAACAATTTATCCTTTAATGTTCCTTCATACGTTTTTGTTAAATTATCATTTTCTTTACATATTTCATAATTATCATTTAACGGTATTTGATCAAAATTCGTTATTGTTTTATTACCATCTTCATCAAGAGGAATAACTTTTCCTGTAAATGTTTTATGAAAATTATCTAAATCTGTTTCATATATAGATTTCATATTTTTTGACATTCCAATATAATCGCCTTCTTCATCATCATACTTGTCATAATATAGTTTTAATAATTCAGGAACTCCTATTTCAGAAACAACATTTTCTTTATCGTTTTTTGTATTACAGAATCTAGGTTTTATTGTTAATGAAATATTATTCAAATCGGATCTATCATAATCACTTTCTTGCAATAAACTATTAATACGTTTTGTACAAAAATTATTATGTTCTATTGTAAGTATTTCTTCATCTGTTGGCATATTTTGTTTAGTCATTAAATCATATTTTTGTTTTTTTCCTTCTGTATTAATTGACGTAATAACAGGGTTTATAGTTTTCATAATAGCCGAAAATAGATGAGCAACTTTTATATAAAATTTTGCAATTTTTATACAATCTTTTTGTTTATTATTACCTCCTAATTGTTGTGGCATTTCGCCTTGTGGCATTTCGCCTTGTGGCATTTCCATATTATTATTTGGGTACATCCGTTCAACTACTTTCTTTTGTTCTAAAGGTGTTAAATTGTTATCTATTATTTTAGAAGTTAAAACTACCATTTTATCACAGTGATCCTTTTCAGACATTTTATTCATATCTTCAAATGTTTGCGACAAAATATATTTACTTGCAATATCGTCTATTTTATCGGCAAGTTTAGAGTTGCTTTCATCACTAGAAGATGAAGTATTTCCCATTATAACTATGTTAATATATAATTATATAATAACGTATAAAATTGAATATAAAGTATTGTATAAGGTTAAACATAAATCAATTAATGTCAATGAATTCTCCTGAATTAATAATTAAACCATTGTCTTTAACTACTACTACAAGTAAAGCAAACAAAACCCAAAAATTAAAAAAGACTGAAAAGGTAGACAAAAAATCATTATGGGATAGTTTTGATGAAAATGAAACAACACTTGATAGTGAAAAAGAAGATGGAGACAAAACAAGTAAAAAATCTCAAATTGAGTGTGTATTTAGAAAATCTGGCGAACGTGAATTATGCGACTGTTGCGAATCACTTCTTGCCTTCGCAGATGAAGGGTTTTTATGTTGTACCAATTCTAAATGTGGAATTATTTATAAGGATGCGATTGATCAAGGCGCTGAATGGCGTTTTTATGGTGCCGATGATAACCAATCAAGTGATCCCACGCGATGCGGAATGCCGATTAACCCTCTATTAAAAGAATCGTCCTATGGTTGTAAAGTGATATGTCCATCTAATTCCAGCTGGGAAATGCGAAAAATTCGTCGTTATACCGAATGGCAGGGAATGCCTTATGAAGAAAAGGCACGTTATGAAGAATTTCAGCGGATTATTGTTTTAGCAAATCAAGCAGGCATCGCTAAATTGATTATTGACGATGCTATGCGGTACCATGCGAAAATTTCGGAAGTAAAAACATTTCGTGGAGATAATCGCGATGGTATTATTGCGGCGACAATTTATATTGCTTGCCGAAATAACAATTGCCCGCGGACGGCAAAAGAAATAGCGACAATATTTCATTTAGATAATGCTAGTGCAACACGTGGATGTAAGAACGCTAGTACTATTTTGAATGAGATTGAAAGCGATATGAATAATAATGAAAAAACATCATTATGTAATACCACACCACTATCGTTCATAGACCGGTATTGTAGTAAGTTGAATATCAATGCTGAATTAACCAAATTATGTAAATTTATTGCTACGCGTATTCAAGCAAAAAATCTAATTCCTGAAAACACCCCACATTCCATTGCGGCGGGTATTGTGTTCTTTGTTGCGCATCAATGTCATTTAAACATTACGAAAAAAAATGTGAATAGTGTCAGTGAAATTAGTGAAGTCACGATTAATAAATGTTATAAAAAACTAGAGACGATGAGGGATCAACTAATTCCAAAACAAATAATGGATAAGTATGTGACACGAACCTAATAAATAAATGATATAGACATCATAATAATATAAGTAAATAAATATAAGTAAATTTTTTTACCTATATTTATATTAAACAATACATCAATCAATAAAAATGCTATCCATCACGACTCATATGATGGGTGGTATTGGTAACCAATTATTTCAAGTATTTAATCTAATTAGTTATGGATTAACAAATAAAATGAATTATTTTTTTGAGAAAAGACAACCCGACCGAGAAGACCAATTGTTTTATTGGGATACTTTATTTCAAAGCTTAACATCGTTTTTACACCTTTGGAAATTTAAAACGCCGACTTTATAGATAGTTTTTCTTTATTTTTCTTGTCTTATTTTTTGGTTTATATTGTTTTGGACGCTCATAAACTCCCTTAAATATATTCTTAAATGTTGTTAATTGTATATCACGCAAAACATTTGCTATATTGGTTTGTAAATGATTATAGGTTAATCCCTGTTTCTTTTGTAATTTAGATTTTAGAACACTAAACCAATTTTCTATCGCATTTGTAAAATGTTGATAAGGAACGGAATAAAGTATTTCATTATTTTTATTTACCAAATCTTTAATGTTTTGATTTCTATGACTACTCGCATTATCCATAATAATAAGTTTATTTTTGTATTTACTTGTTATATTTTCTTGTAAAAAATTATATAATCTTTCACTATTAATTCCTCCTTTATCATATAATTTCCAACCTAATACGCCTTTTGTAGATATAGCAAAAATCCCAGTATATTTCTTAAATACTTCTTGTGAATGTGTTTTAACAACACATCTCTTACCCTTTCTACTATAACAGAATTTTCGCTTTTGTAATGATTTTATGCTTGTTTCATCAATACAAATTATATCATCTATTTTATATTTTTTTACTTTTTCGTAGAATAATTTAATATTTTTATTTATGTTAATATCTTTACCAAATCGTTTTGTAGGTTCATGTCTAAATCTCGTTAATTTTAATGTAATATTATTATCCCTAACAATATTACTAATATGTCTGCTTGTAATATCAAAGTCTGAATACTTTTCTTTAACCTTTTGAAGTATATCATTCATCGTAATTGTCTTGTCATTACGTAATGTTTTTAAAATATAATCTACCTGCTCTTTTTTACTTTGTATGCTTTTGGTATTCTGTTTTTCCGTGTTATATTTTTATTTTTGTTATACTTGTCTACCCAACGCATTAGACTCCGTGGATGGCACTTAAATATCTTACAAGTTTTCACTTGATTATTATTTTTAGATAGATAATACTGAACTGCTGTAATCTTATAGTCTTCGCTTTTGTGTGGTGGCATTTGCTATATAGTATTATATCTTATAATTTATTATTTCGCCATAATCCTGTACAAATGTGCATTCCGTAACACCCATCTTTTTTTAACCCTTCTATATATTGATTATTATTTTTTGTAGGTGGATGAAATAAATTTCTCTTACTAACACAAATATCATCGTTTATTTTAGAATATTTTTTCCACATAGCAAAAACAAACATCGGTCCTGTCCCTAATACATTACCATCTATATTTTTGTCTGTATTATAATCTAATTTTGTTCGGTCAATTGTAAATAATGTATCCATTAATAACTTCCAATATGGATGGTTCGGTTGAGATGCAAAAATACAATTTCCTAAACAAATAGGATTACCATTTTCGTGTTCTCTATTACATGGTATAACAACTTTTTCATTTAACAAATCAAATGGGTTAAACATTAAATAATCCATATCTGTGTATAATCCTCCATATTTATACATTAAAAAATATCTAAACATATCTATTTTCATAATCATTCTTGGTAATTCATTAAACTTGTCATAATATTCTGGAAATTCTGTTTTCATTAACCTATCCATATCATCATCTGTATAAAAACGATATTCAAAATCAGGATGTAATCTTTTAATTTCTGTTTGACACATTTTATATATTTCTGGTAAATTATGATTTTTGTATGTTTGATGAATAATTTTTGGTATAGTCATTTATAATACATAATTATAAATAATATGTTATATTTAAACGTATAATCAGCGTTTTAAATTTCCAAAGGTGTAAAAGAAGACCCGCCAATGAATTTACCGCTTTACAAAGAAACCGATTTCCATTTTAATAAACTAATGCCGTTTGATAAAATTCATCGGACATTTCGGTTTTATGGAGGGTTTCAATCCTATAAATATTTTTCCCACAAAAAATATGACATTTTTAAACTAATTAAATTAGAAGAACAGAGAGAAATGGTAAAACATAAATATATATCTTCTTTTAATAATTCAATCTCTCTCCATTTTCGGATAAGGGGCTGTAAAAATAATAATAATAATAATAAGAATAATAATAATTATAATAATAATAATAATTATAATAATAATAATAAGAATGAATCATCATTATTACCTCCTCGTCGCCCAGTAGTATCAATTGTGTATTATATTAATGCCTTGAAATATATTTGCGAAAAAACGAATAAAAAGGATTGGCTTATTATTTACTTTTATGAAGAGCAAGATAGAGAGATTGTGATACAAACTATTAGAGATATTAAATGCGAATTGCCTGATTTAATATTTATATCAATTAATACAACTATTCCAGATTATGAACAACTTCTATTGATGTCACATTGTCAGCACAATATTATTGCAAACAGTACTTTTAGTTGGTGGGGCGCCTATTTTAATCCAAATTATAACAAAATTGTGACATATCCGAATCCCGACAAATGGTTTGGACCTGCGCAAGACAATAGCAATAAAAAGATGGATGACTTGTTTCCGAGTGAATGGGTGAAAGTTATGGGGTGAAAAAATATAGCATTATTTATTATATAGCATTATTTATTATATAATTTTATTTATTATATAATTTTATTTATAATTTAAAAATATATAATTATAAATCTATAATATGAAAATCGGATTTCTTATACCATCCACATCAAATGGTCGCAACTGGAAAAGTTATAAAGAAACTTATTTACACAATTTCACATTAAAAACGTTTTTATTATCATTAACCGATGATGAAAAAAAATACAAGTATATTTTTTATATTGGAATAGACCGTAATGACAAAGTTCTAGATACAGAAGAAGCCAAAGATGGATTTAATAATCTTAAAAAAGTATTTACTAATATAGATTTTCAGTATTTATATATGGAAAATATCACAAAAGGACATTTAACTGTGATGTGGAATCGTATTTATAAAAAAGCATTAGATGATGGTTGTGACTATTTTTATCAATGCGGAGATGATATTGAATTTAAAACAAAAGGATGGGTAACTGATTGCATAACTACATTGAAAAAAAACAATAATATAGGATTAGTTGGACCTATAAATAATAATCCTAATATAATAACACAAAGTTTTGTTTCAAGAATACATTATCAATTATTTGGTTATTTTTTCCCGGAAGAAATAATCAATTGGTGTTGTGATGATTGGATAAATGAAGTTTATAAAAGAATAAATGCTTTTTTTCCGTTACAAAAACATTACTGTGGAAATATTGGCGGTGCAGAACGATATGTTATAAACAATGATCCTAATTTTAAACGACAAAAACATGAAATTGATAATTTGCGTAGAGAATCTTATAAAATTGTTGAGAGAGATTTAAATCGTATAAGAGAAAAACAAGAACAAGAACAACAAAAATTATAAAGAAAACAACAATTATAACTTATAACGATTATTACCAATAACAACTATTTTCGCATAATTGTGGATTATTTGTCAAGGTAGAAGGTTTATCTTCATCATTAACAGATGTCCAATTTTCATTTACAAATTTTGAAATAATTGGATGTGTTTTCCACCGATTACCCATAATTCCAAAGTATATCTGTAACCCACCACCGATATACATAACACTTGTTTTTAGTTCTGAATAAATAAAATCAGAAATAATCATACCAAATCCACCACAACTAGTTAATACAATATCAAAATCAAATGTTTTTTTTAATTCAATTAAATCATTTTTCATAATATTAAAATGATAGACCCAAGAATTAGAATCGTGATTTCCTGCATTTTGTTGAGGTGGTTTATAAATATAAAACTCTGTACTTTCATGAAAAATCGGTTTATTAAAGATAGTTGTATGTTTGTTTAATTGTTTTTTTGTTGTTTCTTTATGTGATGTAATAATTAAGACCTTTTTGTTTTCAAAAATTTTTGGAAATTGATAGTCAGTATGATTTATAAAATAAAAAGGTTCTAATGCTTGTGCACAAATGCGAGGTTTATCGGAGCAAATATTATCTAATAAACGATAAAATGGGGTTGCTTGTGTATACATTGAACCGGACCATATAGCCAAAATATTACTATTTTTACATGCATTAGTATATTTTTCAACATATAGTTTAATATCATCTTTACTTAAAAATTGAATTCCAGCAGTGGTTAACATTTCAAATTTTAATCTTGATGGAATAGGTTGTTTTGATAATATAGAACCGCATATATTAGGTTCATTTCCTGAAAGTCGACCAATAAAAAAAGGTTCATTTTTTTGAGTTTTTTCTAATAAAAAATTCTGTAAATACAAAAAAGAATTCAACTTTTGTTGGTCAGTAAAAGGTATTGATAAATCTTTAAAATCCATATACTATGAAATAAAATACAATTATATATTTAAATATTTATATAAAATAAGTATTATAAAGTAATAAAATAAAAATATATTAATCAATAAAGAAAACAAAAATTATAACTTAAATATATTAGATTTAATTTAAATACATTACATGCCAAAACCATCATCGTTTTCAACTATATGCACCTCAAATTGTGCGTTTGAATTAACAGGATTATTATTATCACTGTCAGTATATCATACTGATGAAACAATTTATATAATGAGTGATACCAAAACTAAAAAAATAATAGATAATATAACACCGACGCCTAGATTAAACATAAAATGGTTTATTGAATTAGATGAATATGATGGAATGAATAGACAAATAATGGAACAAAATAAAATATTTGGTAAGTTTTTAAAAAATAAGATGAAAATTATGAAGTATGCATTAAATCAATCAAATGATACAATGTTATTAGATACAGATATTATTATAACTGACACTATAAATAATGTAGATCACGCAAAAGACGTTGGATTATCTCCACAGTTTATTAAACAAGAACATGTTGATAAAACAGGTTTTTATAATGCAGGATTATTGTGGTGTAATACGATAGATGTATGTGATACATGGGAAACTTATATAAATAATTCACATCATTGTCCTGAACAAATAAATATGATTGAGTTGAAAAAATATACATATTTTGAATTTGGCGAAAATTATAATTTACAATGTTGGCGATTAATGTTATCACGTGAAACACCACAACAAATCGCAAATCACATTACTTCTATACCAAATGATAAATTATACTATAAAAAGAAACCATTGAAATTTGTACATACGCATTTTTTAGACCAACGATTTCAACAATTTAATCAATTAATAATTCAACACTTATCCAACGCAAAAATGTATAAGGTGCTAGCAATTATTTACCGTGTTATCAATAATAAATGGGTTTTGAAAATACCAAAACAGCCACTACAAGGAATGGGTCATCATAATAACGATAGTTATAGAGAATTACCTTTATTGATGAAATTAAAAAATAATGACGTAGAAGTAAAATATGACGATAAAACAATACATTGTTGGTTAGAACCTAATATATTAACATATGATCGCCCGACATTGGAATGGTGTAATCAAGAAATAATGAATAGTTCTTTAATGTTATTGGGAAATGGCGATGTAAATGTAGAAGGAAAACAATTACAAAATAAAATTCCAAATTTAAATATAAAATCATGGATTTTTTGGCCGCGAAAACCGATGCTTATGGAAAAAGTATTAAACAATAAAGGTATATTATCATATGATGAACGAAAAATAGAAAGTATTTTTATAGGCAACTTTGAAAATAATGTGCAAGAGAAATTTCGTAATACAAACCAAAAATGGGAGGATGTATTAAGTGAATATCATTGTACAAAAGGCAAACAACATAAATTTACACATGAAGAATATTTGATGAAATTACGTGGAGCCAAATATGGTCTTTGCCTGCGAGGATATGGGTCAAAATGCCATCGTGAAGTTGAATTAATGGCATTTGGCACAATTCCTATTGTGACACCAGAAGTATCCGTAACATCTTATATGGAACCATTGATTGAAAATACGCATTATATTAAGGTAACAACACCAACAGAATTAAAAGAAAAGGTATCAACAATAATCACACAAGACCAATGGGTCAATATGTCAAAATGTTGCTATGAATGGTATCAGCGAAACGTTGATAGTAAAAATTGTTGGAAAAACATGATAGAAAATATACTATATAAATAAATAATAATAGATTTAGATGATTTGTGTAAAAAATATTTTAAAGACTAATCAATAATGTATATATTAATTCAATGAATTTACAACGAGTTGTATGGACACGACAATTTAATGGTCAAAGTCCGGGTGATTTAGAAAATAAAAATAATGGATTTGCAGGTAGATTTATGGGATATGATAGTAGAATACTTACACCATCCGATAAATTACCAAGTAATTTACCAGTAATATTAGTTGTGGGTGATTCAATTATAGGTGATATATGTGTTTCAAATATAAGGGAACGGTTTCGTAGTATTGCAAATGTAAATTTTTTACAACAGCCGCATCACTGTAAAAATATAAATAGTTGGTTAGAAGAATGGAAAATAGATGAATGGACGCATTATCATTGTATATTTTGGTTTGATGGAATGCATGGTTTTCCTCATCGTGTAACCGAAATAGAACATAAAGAATTTACACCTGTTTTGGTAAATAGACTTAGAAAAAACACATCAAAAATATTATGGTGTAATTGTACGCCCATTCCAGAAGATATGCCACAAGGACAAACAAATAGTGTAAAGGGTCCAAACTCAAAACAACAACTGCTCACGAATATATCAGTTATCAACCGCAATGTATCTATAGCGGAAGAAATGGCAACAATGAAAGTAGAATTATTAGATATATATGAGAAAATGAAACCTATACAACATTTGGTTCAACGTCCAAAAGATATTCACTTTTTTCCACAAGGAGAAATTATAATTTCGAACCATATATGTAACCGAATAAAAGAATTGTTTTTTTAAATTATATATTATTTTTCTATTTTTATTGTGATTTAAAGATAAAGTTAAATTATATATTATAATGAAACTATTGGTTGTTTTAACACAATATAAGAGAAATCATTTGGAAAAACAATTAATTCAAATGGATAAACAAACAATTAAACCAGATTATTTGGTAGTATTTCAAAATGAAAATCATGTAGATATTAGTGGTTTAAAAGAAAAATATAATTTTATTCATATTAAAAGTGATTATAATACAAAATATTTTGGTAGATTTGCCGCATGTTTTACATTTCCAGTAGATATTTGTATGGTGTTAGATGATGATATAATACCTGGACCAAATTGTTTAAAAAATTATATGGATCAATGTATAGATTTAAATGCTATAATTGGGGGTAATGGTCGGATTGGAATGAATAATCCAAACAAAAATAAATTAAATAAACCATTAGATGTTTGTATAAAAAATAGTCATTCTTTGGTTGATTTTGTAGGTCATCTATGGTGCTTCAAAAAAGAATGGTTACATTATATGTTTTCAATAAAACCATTTACATATGATACAGGTGAAGATATGCATTTATGCTTTAGTTCAAAAGTACTAGGGAATATTAATTCCTATATTGCAAAACAATCTAATCAAGACGATACATGTGATATTACTAATAACAGGTTGGCAGGTGATTGTTTTTCATCATATAAAACAACTAATCCTGAGTTAAGATCTAATGTTGAAAAATATTTTATAGAAAAATATAATTTACAATTAATCACAAAAAATTAGTATAAAAACATAATTATTTAAATATATAAATTAATAATTATGTTTTTAATTTGTTTTGGGACACGTCCTGAATTAATCAAATGTATTCCACTGATACGTAAATTTAAAGAAAATAATATACAGTTTAAAACCTTATTCTCTGGTCAACATGAAAACTTAATAAAAGATTTCTATAAATACATAGATGAACCAGATTTTACTTTTACTAATATAATGGAACATGGACAAACACTAAATCAGTTATCTAGTAAAATTTTACTACAATCAAATAAATTATTCCTAGAAAATACTTTTTCAAATGTGATAGTTCAAGGAGATACGACTACAGCTTATTCACTAGCATTAAGTGCGTTTCATTTTCAAATACCAGTAATACATTTAGAGGCAGGATTGCGAACAAATGACAAATATAGTCCATTTCCTGAAGAAATAAATAGACGGTTAATATCGCAAATAGCTAGTATTCATTTATGTCCAACCACATTATCTCTGGAAAACCTTCAAAAAGAAGAAATAACAAATGGTGTTCATTTAGTTGGAAATACAGTTGTTGATATTTATAAATATATATTTGAAAATACACTCCCATCCAATAACATACGGAATATTATTGATAATAATAAAGAATATATTGTAGTAACCTTACATCGTCGTGAAAACAGAGGAGACAAAATACATTCTATGTGGAAGCAATTAAACATATTGTCTAATAAATATAAATTTATCTATATTACTCACCCATCATTACCAGATAGTAAAAAAATATTGAATAATAGTAATATTATCCTATTAGATCCTCAAGATTATGAAAGCATGGTTCATTTGATTTCTAATAGTAAAGGAATTATAACAGATAGTGGCGGACTACAAGAAGAAGCGGTATGTGCAAACAAACGCGTTTTAGTTTGTAGAGACACGACTGAACGTCCAGAAACAATTAATTGTGGTTTAGGTAAATTAATTGATACACAAATTACAGAAAATATTTGTTTTTTTGATGAAGAGTTTATTGATGTAGTAGAGAATCCTTATGGAAACGATGTTTGTGAAAAGATAATTACCAAGTTGTAAGATATAGTATAATTATTAATAAATTAATATTGTAATTTATTATAATGAGTAAAACGCAAACTATTTGGGAAAATAGATATAAAGCGAATGGGAATTCAGGAGCAGGCTCCTATGGTGTTTTATGTGAGTATAAAGCAAAATTTATAAATAAATTTATAATTGATAATAATTGTAAAAATGTTATAGAATTTGGTTCAGGTGATGGAAATCAAATGTCTTGTTTTAATGTTCAACAATATACAGGTGTTGATATAAGTGAAATGTAATAAATATATGTAAACAAAAATATAGTCATTTAGAAAATAAAAAATTTGTTACTTATGATGAATATTATAAAATGTCATCTAAATTTGATTTATCATTATCACTTGATGTAATATATCATTTAGTAGATGATAATATATATGAAAAATATATGAACGATTTATTTAAGTCTTCCAATAAATTTGTAATTATCTATTCAAGTAATCATCAAGAAAAGTATAACGGATCACATGTATATCATCGTAAATTTACAGACTATATAGATATAAAATTTCCACGAGCGAAATTATTATGTCATGAACCAAATCCATATCCAAAAATTTCAGGTGCTGATTTTTTTGTGTATCAAATAAATTAATGCGCTTTAAAATCTATTATATTATTTTTATATATAATATATGAGAGTAATTGAATTTAAATATTTAACCAGAACTGATTTATTTGATAAGAAATATGTAGCATGGTCAAGAATATATGAATATCCTTATGTTTTAAACATGTTAACACAATTAGGCGCTAATGAAAATTCAACGATACATAATACTTCGTGGGGATGGGAGGGTTGTCATGTTACATTTAAAAATGATCTAGATGATATATATATTAAGACATTACATAGTGACATAAAAAAATCTAGTTTAAAAAATACAACTGTCTATGATATTACAACCCTCCCTAGAGATGATTTAGTTGAACAGTTTGATTTTGTTTTGAATGTATCAACTGTAGAAGAGGTAAATTATTCTCATGTAAGTATTATACAAAATCTATTAAAACAAGTTAAAGTAGGAGGATATTTAATTATTACATTTGACTATAATGATAAAAATACAAAAGGGATTGGTTCTATACAATTAAAAGAAGTTGAAAAATATTTCAATATCAAACTAGAAGATAATAGCAATAAAATATCGGGAGTAAATAGTGAAATTATTGAAGTGCGAAACAAATTACTAAACTGTGGTGTATTAATAATACAAAAATAATTATTATTTAAATAGTTAATTATAAATATAAATATAAATGTCAATAAACCCCATACTTAGTCATTTAAAAACCCATTTCTCTAATAATTCTATAAATGTAGTAGAAATAGGTGCACGATACGGAGAATCAAGTAAAGTAATATTAGAAAATTTAAATGTAGACAAGTATATAATTATTGACCCGTATACTTCATATGAAGAATATAGTGGTGACGGATTTAACAAAATTATGTCAGATGATAATGATGATAAAATTTTCAATGAAACAAAAAATAAATTAGAATCATTACATAACAATATGGTATTTTATAGAACATTTTCAACTGATGTAAACACTATTAATGCAATTGAAAATAATAGTATCGATTTAATATTTATTGATGGAAATCATACATATAAATACGTATTAGAGGATTTAGAAAATTATTATCCAAAATTAAATAAAAATGGAATTATATGTGGTGACGATTTTTTTATGCGAACACACGAAAACGACCTGTTAAATACTATGCCTGGGAATGAAGGCTACGATGAACCTATGGTATATGAAGCAGTAATTGAATTTTGTAATCGTCGTAATAAGACATTTAAAGAGTTTGGAAAACATAGAGGATATGGTAAAACATTTATGATAAATAATTAGTTTATTAATTTAATATAAAAATATAACATTTATTAGTATTATAATGTTATATTTGAAATCATATTGTTATAGTAAACATGAATTGCCTTTCATTATCGCTAATTTAGATGAAGGATTTGAACATATTGATAAATTAATATTATACGAATACAATTTCACTCATACTGGATTACCAAAAGATTATGAAATTGAAAAGGTAATACATTTAATACCTGAAAAATTAACAACAAAATTATTATACAAAAAAATAGATTTAACAAATTATCATGAGTATGCTGTGAATGACGAAAATAAATGTCATCAAATAAATGAAAACATACAGCGTTCATGGTTATTCAACGATAAAAACATTGTTTTACATGATGAAGATATTATTATTGATATTGATATCGATGAAATTATTTACAAAGATTGTTATAAAGAATTGATATTAGAGTTAATTAAAGCTAATACACCGATTAGTATAAAGTTAAACCAATTTTTCTTTAAAAATACTTATTTATGGTCAAATTTAGTGTTTGATGCACCGGCGATTTATAAATATAGTATGGTTAAAAATATAAATAAAAATATTAAAGGTATTCAATGTAAATACCAACGATATTGTTTGCAAAAAACATCCAAAAAATATGGTTGTCACATGTCTTGGGTTATGCCAATTGATGATATGCTTAAAAAGATTTATAGTGGAGCACATACTAAATATCATCATTTGGGAACACGAGAAATCTTGGAAAAGGCAATAGAAGAGAAAAAATATGTTTTTGATTTAAAAAGACCATTTAACATTGTTGAATTGGATATAAAAGACAGTCGTATTCCGTGTACATTACAAAAAACGGAATTGTTTGATTATTTGTCATAAGAGAAAAAAATCTAGGGATACTCTAACATAATTTTTTGCTGATCTTTACTATTTTTCCAATCACCCACTTTAATATAATTAGGTAAATTAATAACATGGACTTTAATATCATTTCCCCAAGAACCACTAGGTAATTCATTTACAAAAAAATCTGGAATATATAAATTTTGTAAATGCGAATTCATTAGATACAGCAAAAACCCAAATGTTCCAAAACCAATTATTACATTACATACATTAGATAAAATAGATAAATCCTTCTCTAATGTATTGCTTATATATTCTACATTTTCTTGCTTTAATAATTCATTAATACAAGGATTCTTATTATCCTCACATACTAATTTAATAATATCATAATCGTTAATAATATTTTTATAGTAAGATAATGGTGGTTGTACATATGCTTTATGGGGATTACTTGAAAAAATATCGCCACCTCTAAAATGTATATAAATACTCTTATCGTTCTTTATAACAGTATTATTATTTTTTAGTTGAATTTTAAATATAGGATTTATATATTTTTGAAAATATTCTTTCATTAGATATGGTTCAGGATCTATAATATTGTATTTTTTTAAAGAAAAAAATGTATCACTTATTGGTAATTTATTATTATTTTTTATGTTTTCTAATCTAATAATATTTGAATTTAACAATGAATGTGGTTTAAATTGAATTAAATTATAATTGTATAAATTTGCGTAATGTATTGCTCTAATTAATTGTAATATATTATTTCCTGTACGCCCAACCCATACTTCTATAATTAACATTTAATTATATAAAATGAAACTATTTATATTAATATTTAAATATATTATTACTTATATTATTATAATACATTATGAGTAATACAATGAGTAAAAATATAACAACAAGTGTGGGTGCAGTTATAAATACGATGGATGTGATTAATGAAAACGAATGCAACGAGATGTCGTTTGAATCGTTTTTAAATGAATTTACCAAAAAGATTGATGATTATGAAACGCGTGATTGGAAAACAACGAATGATGTTCATTTTAATTTATGGAATGATATTTCTCGGTTAAGAAGAGAGATTAATAAAGATACTGTACCATTATCTTTGTTTGATGATTGGAAATATAAAATTTCATTTGAATTAACTGAAAAATCGCATAAGAATGAACAACAAATTTTTAAAGATATGTCTTGTGAAGAGAGTTTTGTATTATCTTTTCTTTATTTTATTTACCATTAACTTCGTATATACCATTAAAAATCATCATTTCCTCCCGTTCCGTTCTCGTCGTCATTATCGCCAAAATCAAAAATATCATCCGCTTGTGTCTTGGTCGCCAATGCATATTCGCCCACTCTTTTTTCAAAGAAATTTGTTTTCCCTTCAATTGAAATGAGTTCCATAAAGTCAAATGGATTCACTGCATCATAAATGGTCTCATAACCCAATTGAAGAGAAAGACGATCAGCCACAAATTCAATGTACCTAGACATTTGTGCCGAATTCATACCAATCAACCGGCACGGCAATGCTTCACAAATAAATTCTTGCTCTATTTTCACCGCATCCATGATAATAGCCCGCACCATTTTCGGCGATAATTTATTCACCAATTTCGTATAAAGCAGAATCGCAAACTCGGTATGCAGTGCTTCATCGCGCGAAATCAGTTCATTACTAAACGTTAACCCAGGCATTAATCCACGTTTCTTTAACCAGAAAATGGCGCAAAACGCACCCGAAAAGAAAATGCCTTCCACACAAGCAAAGGCCAACAGGCGGGCAGCAAACGAATCTTCCTTTGAATGAATCCATTTTTGTGTCCAGTCCGCCTTTTTGCGAATACAAGGATAATTATCCAATGCTTTAAAAAGTTGTTGTTTTTCTTGTTTATCTTTAATGTAAGTGTCAATCAAAAGCGAATACATTTCTGAATGAATATTTTCCATCGCAATTTGAAAACCATAGAATGCGCGTGCTTCCGATAGCTGTACGTCACTCATAAAGCGCATCGCCAAATTTTCCAAGACAATTCCATCCGATGCAGCAAAAAACGCAATAATCGCTTTAATGAAATTCTTTTCTTCGTATGATAGCGTTTCCCAGCTTGCCAAATCTTTAGACAGATCTACTTCTTCCGCCCGCCAGAAACATTCAACTTGCTTTTTATACATTGCCCAAATAGATTCGTCTTGAATTGGAAACATCACAAACCTATCTTCTGTCTCAGTAAGTAAGGGTTCAGTTATTTTCGGAGATGACGGTTGTGAAGTTTCCATTGTCTTATTTTCCATGCCTAAATAATATAATACAATATTTTTAATATTTTTTAGTATAATATATTATTATATATACCATTAATAGATGACCAAGAGCATATCACACAATAGCACATACAATGGTGATAATGATACAAGTAGTGGCGCTAATATTGCTAAAAGTGATAAAAGAATAATGAATTTAGAAAAGGAGCTGAATTCAAAAAAAAAACAATTAAAAGAAGACTATCATATGATGTTGAAAAACGTCAAACAGAACCCATATTTAAAAGTTGCAATCCAAGAATATGAAACTTTTTTTGAAAATGAAAACAAAAAGAATCAACAGAAGATAGATGCTTTATCCAAGTTACTCATTCTAACCAAGGATGAGATAGATAAATTTGATATATTAAGAGAGATTAAACAATTAAAGAAAATGAAAAAATATTAAAGAAAATTAATTTGCTTATTATATATAAACAAATAATAGTGTCAAATGAATCATAATAATGTCAGATTAGTTGATGTATTTCTCTCCGGTCCACTGCAAATATTTATTTCAAGTTACATAACACAGAAATCATTATTTTTATTACATTATTTTATGTTATTTACAGGTATATTAAATATATTATACAATGGACATAACTTTTTATTTTTTAATTCTACCATAACAAGACCATTGCCGCCAATAAAATCATTTGTTCATTTAAAAAATGGTAAACATCAACTACACCGATTATATAATTTAGTTATTATGTATCCTATTTTTATATTTATTTTATTAAATGTTGATATGCCAATTCAAGTGCGAATTTTGTTTTTTATTAATATTATCATTGGTATCGCCTATAATTTATATTATTACCTAACTATATAGAACGTTTATTAATAAACGTCCTTTATTCAAATTATATGTCGTATGTTCTACAAATATGATACTATTTATGTTCCGAGTTATCAAAGTTGCGGTTGCCGAAAAACATTAAAAAACAATAGTTCATTGCATAGACATACCCGGCGCAATCGCAATGGCAACAAGCGCAGTCGCCGGAATCGTAATAAGAAGCGTAATTGTCGGAATCGTAAATAAAGTTTTCCATTTTTGAATAATTAATATATGTATATAATTAATAATCTATATATAATTATTATTCCGTATATAATTTTATCTATTACAATTATATATATAACAATGAAAAAGCGTAGTTCGTCTAAAAAACCTGAAATGAGCATTAACTATTTATTAAAGAGTCGCAATGTTCTTTACATTGTCTTGTTTTTATCGGTTGCCAATTTATTTAGTTATTTAATGATGAAACAATTAGACGCTGTTGCGTTTTTTATCATCATTGGATTTTTAACAACATACTTTAGTAAAAATATGATTATTGTTATGTTGAGTGCCGTTGTTAGCACTTTCTTTTTAGTGCAAATCAAAATGCTTGGAAACGTACAAGAAGGGATGAAAGGCAATGGTGAAGATGAAGGGATGGATCATGGTGAAGATGAAGGGATGGATCATGGTGAAGATGAAGGGATGGATCATGGTGAAGATGAAGGGATGAAAAATGGAGTTTCTACTCCTGAAATTCCTATCACAGAAGGTCAGCGTAATAGAATAACTGCGGCAAAAGAACCATTAACTGGAGGTCCATCCAAAGAACGCTATTCTGAAAAGAAAAATAAATCTGAAAATTTCTCTCAAAAATTAAGCCCTGCTAAGTACAATCAAAGTGATGATGATACAATGCCTAATAAAAAACCTAAATTTGATTATGCCGATACAGTTGAATCAGCATATGATAATTTAGACAAATTGTTATCGTCTGATGCTATTAAAAATATGGCTGACGATACCGGGCGTTTGGCAGAAAAACAGCAACAATTAATGGGGCATATGGATAAAGTTGGTCCTATGGTAGAAAAAGCTGCCGGATTAATGGAAAAATTTGATTTTTCAAAAATGTCTGGAATGACCGATATGTTAAAAAATAGTATGGCAAGTGTTGATAAAAAAGCACAAGCGTTTTCTAATTCAATTGGAAAAGCACCAAAGTAAAAAATAAATAGTAAAAAATAATAAATAAGAAAGTTGGTTTATCTGTTTAAACTCATATATATTTTTAATATCATAAAAATATATATACACATTCATACTATTATGCCAAAACGCTGTCCTCCTGGTGTAATTTGTTTTGAAAATGCAACAATTATATGTATTTGTGTTGTTATTGCAATTGTAGGAATATGGGTTTATATTAGAAGTGACCGTGTGTTTTCTGCTCAACGCCACCATCAGCCAACAGCTATTAATATCCATCATAATAATAGTAGTGGCGGCGGCGCAGATAGTAATAGTGGGCGTGGTAATGATGTTTTTTTAGATATTTATAAAGCACCCTTACGTGATGACCGTTGTTCACTTGGAAATGGTAGCGATATTCGTGTTGCACCTTCTACGTTTGGACCGGCGGTTTCTAACGCGGTAAATGTCTCTACGCAAGGTTGTGGTGATGCATCTTACCGTCAAGTCGGAATTTTAACCCGATTAAACGGAAATGATGAAACAATTCTTCCTTTAATGGGTCGTCCCTTATTTACAAGGAGGGATAAATGGAATTTTTATACATTAAATGATAAAAACAATATGATTAAATTACCTGTTACAGTAAAAGGACGAAGTGGAACCGACGAATACGGATGTGATAATGTCTACACAGGAGACACTGTTTACGTAGAAGGATATAATGGCGCATTTAAAGTCACGGCGTATGATAATCAAATTATGCGCTATTTGCCTGGCTTATAAAAATATATACATTGGATTTATTTAGAAAGATATTGTATATATTTTTTGCTCAATCTATATTAGTATACCTTCTTCTTTAAATGACAAAAAATAAAAATAATGATAATGATAAGGTTATGATTAAAATGCGTAATGTAAAAGATATAAATAAACCGATTTGTTTAATTGGTGTAAATAATGATATATATAAACAACCTTCAACAAAAGAAATAGAACAATATAAAAAGGAAGGATTAGGTGTTTTATGCGAACCAAATAAAAGAGTAGGTCAAAGAGTAAATAAAATAGAAAACAATATCAATGAAGAACAAGAAAGAAGCGATGTCGCCGCTAAAGCAGAAAAGGAAGTAGCCGATGCCGCAGCTAAAGCAGAAAAGGAAGCAGCCGATGCCGCCGCTAAAGCAAAAAATGAAGCAGCCGATGCCGCCAAGGCAGAAAAGGAAGCAGCTGAGGCCGCCACCAAAGCTAAAGCTGACGCAGATGCCGCTGCAAAAGCAGAAAAGAAAGCAGCTGATGCCGCCGCTAAAGCAGAAAAGGAAGCAGCTGATGCCGCCAAGGCAGAAAAGGAAGCAGCTGAGGCCGCCGCCAAAGCTAAAGCTGACGCAGATGCCGCTGCCAAATCAGAAAAAGATGCCGCTGATGCCGCCGCTAAAGCAAAACAAGAAGCAGCTGATGCCGCCAAAGCAGAAAAGGATGCAGCCGATGCAGCCGCCAAAGCTAAAGCTGATGCAGATGCCAAGGCCAAAGAAGAAGATAAAGCTGCAGCCGCCAAAGCAGAAAAGGAAGCAGCTGATGCCGCCAAAGCAGAACAAGAAGCAGCTGATGCAGCCGCCAAGGCAGAACAAGAAGCAGCTGATGCCGCCAAAGCAGAACAAGAAGCAGCTGATGCAGCCGCCAAAGAAGAACACG
>Ga0213863_10000952_pt1 | contig 21716 bp, 22 predicted proteins | sample PICome_8_FD_160128 | JGI IMG/M metagenome (GOLD analysis project Ga0213863, IMG submission 160128) | Coastal seawater microbial communities near Pivers Island, North Carolina, United States - PICO497 | ecosystem: Environmental > Aquatic > Marine > Coastal | place: USA: North Carolina... | reverse complement strand
CCCCGTGTCGGCGGTTCGATTCCGTCTCTGGGCACCACTTTCTAGCCTGTAGCCCGCATAAACTTCCGTGTCACGGTGTTAACTACTTAGCGTCTGTGCGGAGTCTTGTTAGGCGCTATGCAAATGCCACCGTGATTACGCGATCTAAGCGAGCGTGACACGTCAGACCGGTGTTCATTGCGCGCTCGATGCGATCTGGCCTTAAAGCAGTCTTTTTCAAGCTGATGGTTGGCCGCAGTCGCCGTATTACCGATCTATCTCACAATTCCTCTTGAACTTCTTTAACCGATATACACAGGTTGTGGTCTTGCCTGACACTGTGGTGATGAAGTCGCAGCCTGAGTTAAGCGCGGTCAAAGCTGTCGGTGTGAAAGGTTGTGTTACTGGCGTTAAACTTGCCCAACGCAGTCAAAAAAAGCACCGGAGGTCCCAATGGAACTGTCGTATTTCGAACTCTTACAGATGGTCGATGTGTCAATTAGTCGACTCGAATCGGTGTTTCAGTTCTGGCTCAGCGCCACGTTTGCAGCGATTGTCGCAAGTCACTTGGCCGGGGATAAACTGACTAAAGTTTACGCAGGCATGCTGAGTAGCCTCTACCTCGTCTTCACGTTCTCCGTCATCGTTAGAATGATAGCGTGGCGCGATACGCTCCAAGGTTACTTCGCGGCGCTGTCGGCAATCCGAGGTGAGCAGGGTGGCGCAGGCATGATGAGCCTCGTTAACAACAGCATCTGGGCCACGGTTTTACTGGGAACCATCGCAACAGTGGTGTTCATCTGGCATTCCTACCTGACGAGCAAGCAAGACCTAGCGTCTGGCTCTAATGACGAGCCCCTTGGGTCCGAATCCGAGTCAACTTTGTAGTCGCCCAATTTGAAAATGCTCTCGAAAAAGCCATGCTGATGACGCGCGTCACAGCCACAGCAGTAATGTTGATTTCTCTGTGAACGAGAGGCGCGCGGCGATACGCCCCAAAAGCGCTTTTTCAGCCAACACCCAACACAGCCAACATCGCGGTGCCGCCCATCAGGTACAGACCCGGCAACGTGAGCAGTTGCCGGTGGCTGCCCAGCCCCAACGCGAGGAACATTAGGGCGCCTGCTGCATTGGTTAATATAATGGGATGAGCCATGAGTTTCAGGGCGGGGTTGTACGCGACGCAGACGAGTGTCCCCGCACCGACCACAAGCATGATCGTAAACGTGTGCCAACTCACCAGGCTTAAGGTCTTGGCTAACGGTTCGAGGTTACTGGCGTTTATATTGCCCATATACAAGCGGTGACCGGCAACGCCGTGGAACAACGCGCCCAACAGCGACAGTAACGCGGCGCCCATTAGTAGTCCAAATGCCATACAACCTCCCTACTCGTTTTTATTATTTATCAATAGCCGGTCACTTGCATTATTAAAGTAACTAATCTATTAATGCAAGCCTCTGCCGAGTGGTTTTAATGTTATGGACGACCGTACCCAGTACTTGCTGACCGCTCGCCCGCTCCCGCTGCTGGCGAAAATGTCTGCGCCCAACAGCATTGCCTTCTTCATTCAGGCAAGTGTGAGCATGACCGAGGTCTGGTTTGTGGGTCAGCTGGGCAGCAGTTCTCTGGCCGCTATGGCGTTGGTATTCCCACTGTTAATGCTGACCCAGACCCTGTCGGCCGGCGCCATGGGAGGCGCAGTGGCCTCAGCCATTGCACGCGCGCTAGGGGCTGGTGAACCAAAACGTGCGGAGCAAATGATCTGGCACGCCTTGGCACTGGCAGTCATCGGTGCGCTCCTACTCTTTACACTGTTCTGGGTTTTTGGTGCGGCTTTTCTGCGTTTCTTAGGTGGCAACAATGACACGCTCACTGAAGCACTGCGTTACTGCCTGGTGTTATTTTCAGGTGGCGTATTTTTGTGGTTCATGGGCGTGGTCAGCGCGATATACCGCGGCATGGGGGATATGAAGTTCCCAGCCCTGGTCATGGCCGCCAGTGCCCTCGTTCAGGTGCCCCTGTCAGCGGCCCTGGTACTGGGTGCCTTTGGTGCTCCGCAACTCGGCATTGTCGGTGCCGCCGTGTCGGCCGTCGTCACGGCCTTCCTCCTCAGCGGCATCATGATTTTGAGGCTCATCATCGGCAGCACGGCCATCAAAATTCGACGAAGCCGCTTTGGCTTTGAGCCCCAACACTTCAGAGAGATCCTCAACGTCGCGCTGCCTGCGTCTCTGTCGCCCATACTCACAGTAACCAGCATCCTTTGCCTGACAGCCATCGTTGGGCGTTTTGGTGAGGAGGCCTTGGCGGGTTACGGCATAGGCTCGCGCATTGAGTTCCTTCTCATTCCCTTAGTCTTTGGTATCGGTGCGTCCATGACCTCGTTAGTGGGCATGAGCGTGGGTGCAGGCAACCTTAAAAGAGCGGAACGCATCGGCTGGGTCGGCGGTATGGGTTCCGCACTCCTTGCCGGGATGATTGGCGTCAGTTTGGCCCTGTTCCCCGATTTTTGGATACCGCTGTTTAGCCAAGATCCGATTGTTCAGGCAGCAGCTAAACAATACATACAAATCGTCGGGCCTTGCTTTGCTTTTCAGGGCTTAGGTCTGTCTTTGTATTTCGCCTCTCAGGGCGCTGGAGCGATGTTCTGGCCCGTTGTATCGCTGGTGCTCAGACTCATTGTCGCGGTCGGCGGTGCAATGCTGCTAATAAACGCGACCGATTGGGGCTTGGCGGGTGTATTTTATGCGGCAGCATTCGGCATGGCCATCTACGGCATTATCATGGTCACCGCTCTGAAGTTGGGGGCTTTTCGGCGAGGCCAGAGCAGACCATGACGTCAGAATCTAAGAAACCCATTGTCGAGCACCGATCACCCTGCCCAATTTCGCGGTCGCTAGACCTTATGGGAGACCGATGGACCTTGCTGATTATGCGAGACGCGCTGTTCCTAAACGGTCGCACCTTTGCCGACTTTTGTTCGAGCCGGGAACATATTCCTACCAATCTCTTAAGCGATCGACTGCGCAAATTAGTCGGGTTGGGGCTCCTAGCCAAGGTGCCCTATCAAACCCGGCCCACCCGTTATGAGTACGTACCCACAGAGCTCGGCAAGGCCTTAAAGCCCGTTCTGCGCGCGCTGAAATCGTTTGGTGAAGAGCACCTTGATGGGCGTCAAGGCGCGCAAAGTCAGAACGGTGATTGAGGATGGGAAGTTGAGAGTCTCAGCGTAGTTTCACCAGGCGACCTTGACCGCGACGTAGGTGCCTGAGAGACGTACGTTGGACGCTCTGAAACGCACGCAATAAGGCTTTTGACGCTGGGTCTTTCATTGTATTGTTGTATTTAGTGCCTGCGCACCAACCACCTTATGCGTATTCTGCTGGGACCAAGAGACACGCCTTGCACTCGCTGATCCTATATACTTTCGTTACGCATTTATTGGCCCGGCTGGAGAACGGATGCTTAAGATCCTCATTATCGCACTGATGTTATCCGTCTCACTGATAAGCTGCGCGCACCAGTCCGTCGATTTGATGCCCGGCACCTTGTCTGAAAAAACAAGAGCCGTAGTCGGTGACGGCGGTGTCTCAGAGTTCTACACCCACCACGGGACTTTACCTCAGAATGTGGGCCTACTCCTTAATCAAGAGCCGTTGAGCCCGCATCAGTCAGTACCGGGCGCGGCAGTCAGCATGCGACTGCTTTATACATCGACAGACGGAATCAAGGGGAATGCACCCATTGTGGTATCGGGGGCTCTATTTTTACCGCCAGGCCAAGCACCCGATGGGGATTGGCCACTGCTCCTGTGGTCGCAAGGCACAGTTGGCATAGCCGATCATTGCGCGCCAACGTGGACAGGTTATGTACCGTTTCATCAGGCGCATTTAGCACACTCAATCTCAAATTGTCGCCAATCTAAGTCCACGCCATTAGCTGCCTGTCTCCCGTCCTTACCTACTGTAAATCTAGCGGGATGCTCCTCACGACACGAGGCATAGGCATTGATTGCTCAGTGCAGTAGCCTTGGATATTCTCCAAAATACGATCATAAAATCTCCACGCGAATACGATGACGATATCGTCATCGGAAAATTCAATCTGATGCAGGCCCCTCACTTTTTTAGCCCAATAAGGCGCAAAGCGGTTTTGACGATCGGGATTATCATCAATCAAGTATTCTATCTCTTCAAATAACTTGTGCTGCGCGATGGTAACTGTACCGGTAGCGCAAGCACCATAACCATAAACCGCATTATGCTCATTCACTTGCGACTGAAGAACATCATAAGCGACCATACACTGCGAATACTTAGCCTTGAGCTCAGATATTGCCCGAGACGCCAAATTAATTTTCGCCGGTCGCGAAGACTGATCCATGATCTCCCGATGCCGCGCAAAAACTCTTAGCGACCCGCCTTTTGTTGCTATACTGTCACAACGAAAAACTTCTAGCTGATATGATGCAAGAATAGCCGTCAGAGATTGCTCCGTGTAATAGTACAAGTGCTCGTGGTAGATATAATCCCATGCTCCTCTTGCTACCATCTCATTAAAGTCACTGACCTCAATCACGAGAATTCCCCCTGGTGCGAGAATTTCCTTTATCGAGGAAAAACAATGACCTACATTGGGAATATGAGCCAGTGAGTTCGTGCCCACAACAAGATCGTATGGGCCACTACTTTTCGTGAGCCGCCCAGGGAAGTACTCCTCGAATAGTGTATAGCAGCCGTCAACCGCCTTTGCCGAGACCGGAGATGGATCTGTCCCATACAAGGCGTAGCGATCGTCTTCGCTAAATAACCTCAAAAAACTACCATCATTACACCCAATATCCAGAACTTTAAGCTTACTTTTCTTCGGATTAAGCATCGGTAAAATCGCGCTTTGCAGATCAAAAAAGTTATCAGCCATATCTGACGAGCTTGTCGAAGTGTAGATATAGTTATCATAAAAAAGATCGCTAGGCGGTGACTCTATAACCTGAACCAATCTGCAGTTGGGACATTCATAAACACCGAGAGGGTAAACCTCATGCTCCTGACTCTGCTCCAACGTTTTCTCAAACATATCAACAGCAGGAATGGGACGTAGATGAAAAAACTGTGATTCAGCTAAAGCGTCTAATCTGACATTGGTTCTACAATTACCACATGATAGTTTTTGCATTTTAATCACCAGATACAGTACTTCTGCCAAAAATCCGGAAGCCGCCTCGATGGTGGCAAAATACTATGCAACCTATCGGCTGGAAGCATACGGCTGGCAATTAAACGTGCCTCTATTTCGGAGTTAACGCCCAGCAGGAAAAACGAGTTCTCCATATGTTTTTCGTCAAACTCAAGTATTGGCAACGATGAACCTACACTAAACTTATTACTCTTATCGCCAGCATCATCTATGAAGCCCGAAATTAAATTACCTATATCAATAAAATCAACCAAGCAAAGAGATCTGCATCCAGCACCGTAAATATAAATTTCTTTATATCGATCTCGTTGCGCCGTAAGGTAGTCTTTCAATTCCGATTTAAAACTTGAGAACTGATTGATATATTTCTCACGCAAAGCATGATCATAATCATAAAATTCAAATGATTTAGATTTATTTATATTTTTGCAATAGACCGTAAGAGCCTGCCCCGAAAACATGATTGTTTCTGAGTGAAAAATATAAAAACCATGACATCTTAACAGCTGTGATAATGTATTTATTGTAAAATAGTTTATGTGCTCTTCCCAGAAACTATAGTCTGCCTGCATGAAATTCATAGTTTGATCAGGTACTTCAATAACTAAAATCCCATCATGCTGTAATATCTTTTTTACTCCCTCAAGAAAATCATGTAATTCAGATATGTGTTCTAGAACCTGACGAGTTACAACAACATCATATTGCCCGGTCTTGGCAATATCGCTTGACAATTTACTGCTAAAGAAGTCGTTAATGATATTTCTTGAAACTTGATATGCCTCCGAGAAAGCGTCTTTTGCCGGCTCAATTCCGGCAACTTCGCTGAATTTATTTTGAGCGAGCAGTTTGATAAAGGATCCATCATTACAACCGATTTCAAAAATACTAGGGTTGCTTTTTAAGGAAAGCATACGGAGCATTTCAATAAGTCGGTGAGCATGAGGCTGGGGCTTTGCGCTCGAAAGTGTTAAGTAATTATCATAGAGATAATTTTTTGGCGCGAAATAATCTTTTGAAAATAAAAATCCACAGGTCATACATTGATGCAAATTGAAAGGACCGCTAAAATCACCAGACTCATGGGGACTGTCTTTCAGATGATGGACTATAGAATGATTGGGGAACGAAAACGCAATTTGTACTTTCGTAGAACCACACAGCCTACATGCAGTCACAAAAATTTCTTCGCTTTATTAAAATATATGAACCTTCCTTGCAGCGCCAAAATAAATCTTCTCCATTATTTTTTTTCAATAATTTTCTCGTGAAAAATTGATCTACATTTGAATTATCCTTACCTAATTCGTAAAGGTCAAATTTTAGGAACCCCTCAGAATTAGGAAAGATATTTTTAATGATAGCTTATTCGGATAAGAAACTCGAGCTCCTCGATTGGTAATCACTTTATTCCTCAGACTCGATTTTCGGCTAATTTTAAAGAAGCGATATACAAGCTAAGATTATGCATGAAACTGCTATTACAAGAGTAATGTTTTGAGGGCATTATTATATAATATATCAATGGCTTATATAGCATACGTACTAGGGAGTTGTCAGCCAGAAACCTGATCGCGCCCGCATTCAGCTTTAGGTTCGGCGGCACTCTTGACGAATGATTTTTTATTGGTGATGACTTACGCCATGGATAGGAACAAACCAAAATCAGCAGTAAACGTGCACGGTGAAGCGTTACCAATTAGTGAAGTAGTTGCTCTGCTATCGACGTACAGGATTTTTAACTCCCTGACCACAACGTGGTTGCAGCAGTCCAAGATATTAAGTAACTAAGCGCGAAAGGGGCCGCATATTACTTCGAGATATAAAGCACCCCCCGGACCGGAAACGACGGAGTGCGCGACACCCATGGGCAGAATAATCGAACGCGACGAAGTGGCCGATAGCCTATTCGCAGACCCATCCTTAAAGCAGTAGTCGAGCTGACCCTCAAGCAAAAAAACTAGTTCGTCAGAGAGTGGATGTTCGTGCTCGGGAAACCTTGTATGTGGCATGATCTCGATCAACATCATGTGGAGTTTCGACTCCGCAGATTGATGCAGGCAAAGCCTTCTAGTTCCTGTCTTTGAGAAAGCCAAGCGCCTTAAGTGCTCCATTGCTTCGGGTGAAATAGTGGAAAATTCGAACGAAACGTTCACGTACCCTCCTTAAATTATTTTCGGGCTAATGTCCTCAAAACAGATTCTTGTGAAATATTGGATAAGCCCGCGTCCACGAAAATAGTCTGCCCGCTTATACCAAGGCGACTCGCCTCGCAAAGAAAAAGGGCTGTTTCTGATACAGAGCTGGCCGATGGTATTGAACGACCAGCCGTATGCGCTCTGAGATTTGAAAAAAGGGCGGTATGGTACTCATCATGAGTCAACCTTGAATTGTCAACAATATCGCCGAATGCAACGATATTGGAGTAAATATTAAGTGATGACGTGAGAGTGTCTAGCGATTCCGCTGCGGCTCTTTGCGCCCCCTTTGTCACGTGATATGAATAGTCGACATCTTGAGCGGAGACGAATGCTGATTTAGAGGTGATGGAAACAATATTAATAGCCTCTAATAGATTTGATTTTACTAAAAAGTTTTTCATGGCGATATAGGGATTCAGCTCAACGGACAACATATTTAACCAGTCTGTTTCGGGGTCTCTTGGATTGGTAGCGTTATATCTCTGACAGAAGACAAATGCTGGCATCGAATTTGATTTCCCAACTATTTCTTGAATGACTTTTTCCAACTCAAGTAAATTAGAGAAGTTGACCCGATAGGAGGAGTTGCAAGCCTTATTTTTTGTTCGGCCTACACCGATCGTCTTAATACATAGCTTTTCCGCCAGATCACAAATTGCCCCGCCTATAAAACCCGAGGATCCGAATACAACGATTGTATTAGACATGAAAATAAGCTCTGCTGATTAAAAACATATCGACGCCAAGACCGTTGGTAATAAAAATTGACTTACTCAATCGCACAACCAACCTACGTTGGTGTAACAGCAACGCTATCAGCGACCGCTAGAACACTTCAAGACTCATGGTATCAAACCAAAAAAGCAAGCATACAACGGGAGGCAGTATAAATTATGATTACCAACCAGATTAGAACCGATAAACTGCGTCACATCGCGACTCAAGCCGAACCCTTAGAGGAGCGTTCAACGCTGGAGTTTTTGCTGGGCTTGCTCATCATTTAACATATGTAAGAATCGCAATGTCTTTGGAATCGAGACGCACCCTGTCATCATGTGGAGATTCGACTCCTCAGATTGATGCAGGCAAAGCGTTCTAGTTCCTGTCTTTGAGAAGGCCAAGCACCTTAAGTGCTCCATTGCTTCGGGTGGAAAGATATAGCGCTGTGAAGCTTAACTTTAAGCGCTGAGGCATCTTATTTCCAAATACTAGCCCCATAAAAACTATGAGATTGCCAGCCATCTCAGACCTTAACGGATTTTTATGCTAGTAAAGACATACTTGGAATATCACATTATTGGTGCAACCACGGAGCATAGTCGCTTGGGCGAAAACGTTACCGGCAAGTTCAGATAGACGAGTTTGAACCGCGACGAGTTTCACTTCCTGGATGAAGCCGCGGCGGGCATCACGATTTGACGCTAACGTTCAAACGCGCAATTCCCTAAGCTATTTTTCGCACATCAATGTCACGTGACAAGCACTATAAAACTTGAACGTTATATTCAAGTATTAATTTTAATTCGATCAGGACAGTGTTTATCGATACCTTTGCATATATTGAGTTTGAGTAGGGGCTATCCCTGACCTAAATTTCGGCGAGATTTGCCTCATTTTTAACGATCGGGCCCCTGACTTTTTACAAAATTTTGTGTGCACTACCTGTTTTTGCTCTTAACCTGAAATCTTATTAAACTAAAAGTTCAGTTTACTAAGGATTTTGAGCCACGTTAAACCATTGGCTACGAACGACTAAAGTGCATAGCAGCGAGAAAACATAGCGTTGTATCGAACAAATGAAGATTTGAGTGTTGCCTGGCAGCGTTTTTCGAGATTGCCTCACGGGTCAAACAGCTATCGCAGGGAGTAACCAAGCGAGCGTGTAGAGACTTGGCTGGGGGCAAAGGATGCGGAGATTTCGACTCAGACTGTCCAAAATGTAGTCATAGTCAAATCCTAGCATCTAGTAGCGACAAGATGCGTCATTAACCAAAAAGGTTAGTAAGGAGATAGATATGGCTTCAAGAATGACAGTTCAACAGCTGCTAGATGAATTCAATAGCGCGGCTAATAATGCAGACGCTCCAAGCATGCTCAATATGGCGCAGCAACTGCTAGTGCGCGATCCTAACAACGCGGATTTTATGCTTCTTGTCCTGCAGGCGCTGGAATCCGCTGAGCAACTTGCAGCGAACCTTGGTTTTATTCAAAAATATATCTTGGCGAGAAGCACCAATGTCTCAGGTTTTATTTTGTTGTACCAAAGCTATATCAAGCAGAAAAAGATTCTCGAGGCGTCATTGGCACTGACCTACGCCCTCAGCGTAGAGCCTGATAACCTTGAATGCCAAAACCTTTTGCTGAGGCTGTTAAGCGATGTTCGCCCCGGGCTTACCCATGTGCGACTCAACATTATGACTACCAGTAGGGTTGGCCATTTGGCCTGCGAAATCGAGCCTTGGGCACGCGCCACTGACGATCGCGAAAACGATTGCCTTTACATATTTGTATCCAGTTCAAGTACGGTGCCCGCAAATACATATCTATATCAATTATTACATCAAGTCGCACACATTGTTGAGTCTGATTTTTTTTACCAACTTTACGTAAGCCGACCGCTATTACTATCAGATGATTCATACGCTGAATACCCTTACGATCTGTCTAGCTCGTTACGTGGCGTTTCAAACCAGGAGATCGCAAAAAAAGGCAACGCAAAGCTCACTGAAATATATCGAGACTATCCTCCATGCCTCGCAATCTCGGCAAATGACAAAAAGCGGGGATGGGAGCATCTCGATGCGTTTGATATCACGACAAATGATAAATTAGTTTGCTTGCACGTCAGAGACAGTGCCTACCTCAATAGCAAATTTCCTGATCGAGACTGGTCCCATCATGACTACCGAGATGCAGATATTACTACCTACAAAGAGTCAATCGAGTATTTGATTCAACATGGATATAAAGTCATCAGAATTGGGGCCGAGACAAATCAAAAACTTGACCTGGTTTCGCCAAATTACTTTGATTTCTGCATCGGTAGAAAATACACTGATGGCGACTTTATTGAATTATTTTTATTAAGTGAGTGTTCGTTTTTTATTGGTAACTACGGAGGGCCATACGGTGTAGCCGCGGTATTTGATACACCCACTATTGCTGTAAATGCTGTACCCGCAGTTATACCCTATCTTAAAAATGGTCACTATATTCCCAAGTTACTCCTCAAAAATAATGAACTAGTGAGCTTCATTGATATCGCCAATGGGGAAAATATTTCCGATGAAAAAAGCATACCAATAATATCGTGTTTATCCGAAAAAGATCTAAGCACACATGGTTTTAAATACGTAGATAATAGCTCTACTGACATACTTAGGGCCGTATCAGAGTTCGAGAAAAGAATTTCCAGTGGAATTTTTGACGGCACACTAACTAATGAACAAATCACATTTAGGGACTCTGTGCCGAGTGACTTTTGCGCACCTGATTCTACTAATTTAATTTGCAGCAGCTTCATTGAAGATCATCCTGATGCATTTTATGGAATGAAAGTGGTTGGTCGCAACTGAGTTGGGGGAGATGTAGAGTAATGATTAAAAATATCCTGGTAACCGGCGGGATGGGGTATAAAGGTAGTGTTTTAGTTCCCAAGCTATTAAGGGAAGGGCTAAAGGTCACTGTTGTAGATACGCAGTGGTTTGGCTGTGAGTTACCCGAGCACCCTAATTTGACAGTAAAAAAACAAGATGTCCGCGATATTGGTCTGATAGGACTTATCGGGGTGGACGCGATTATCCACTTGGCCAGCGTCGCCAATGACCCTTGTGGCGACCTCAATCCAAAGTTGACCTGGGAAATAAGTGCTTTAGCGACTATGCAGCTAGCGGATAACGCAAGGCGGGCAGGTATAGGGCAATTTATTTACGCGTCTTCGGGCAGTGTTTACGGCGTAAAAAACGAGCTTCAGGTTACTGAGCAACTGTCTCTAGAGCCCATCTCTGAATACAATAAAACCAAAATGGTGGCCGAGCGCGTTCTCATGAGCTATCGCGACAGTATGACTATACAGATTATCCGACCAGCCACAGTTTCTGGCATGTCTCCGCGGATGCGGTTAGATGTCGCAGTCAATATGCTGACGATGCAAGCGCTAAAAAGTGGTGAAATTATAGTTTTTGGAGGGGAGCAATTCCGGCCAAACATACACATAGACGACATCACTGATCTGTACCTATTTATGCTGCGGAACCCACATATAAATGGAATTTATAACGCGGGATTTGAAAATTTAACCATCAAAGAAATTGCCGATTACATCGCAAGCAGAACGGGGGCCAGCATAGCTTTGAAGGCTTCGAGCGATCCTCGCTCTTATCGAATCAACTCAGATAGGCTCTTAGCAACTGGTTTTATGCCTAAGAAAAAAGTCGAAGACGCTGTATCAGAGATAATTTCAGCCTATAAAAATGGTGAATTAAAAGATATCGATCGTTGGTATAACCTCAAGTGGATGCAAAGACACCCTCCTCAGTAGGCCTAAATATGAATTTTTATGAGTCTTATGCTCAGTCACTACACGAGCAGTTAACCAGTATAGATGTGAGCTTAATTGACGAATTAGCAGAAGATATTTTTTCGGCGTGGAAGAGATGCGAACGTATATTTTTATGTGGGAATGGCGGCAGTGCAGCAAACGCGCTTCACATCGCTAATGATTTGTCTTACGGCGTAAATCCAAATGAAAGAGCACTCGACGTAGAAGCCTTGACCAGCAATTCGTCAGTTATAACCTGCCTCGCCAACGATGCCGGATATACCAATATCTTTAGTCTCCAGCTAAGAAGTAAGGCGAAAGAATCTGATTTGCTGATAGTTTTCTCGGGAAGCGGGAACTCCCCTAACGTCATAGCCGCAATTAAAGAGGCTAAGAATAAGGGTATGAAAGTTTACGGAATTTTCGGTTTTTCTGGTGGTGAAGCGAAAGGACTTGTCGATATAGCAATTCACACTCCCATTGACGACATGCAATTATCAGAAGACATACAACTAATAATTGGACATTGGCTGATGCGTCAAGTAAGGCAAAAAATTAAGGGCTGTGCGGATGAGTAGCAAGACACTCATAATTGGATCTAATTCATTCTCAGGAGCAGCACTCTGTGAGCATCTTCTAAATCAAGACCGGCAGGTTGTAGGCATTAGTCGCTCAGCTCAACCTATCGCGGAATTATTGCCATACACGAACACAGTTCGAGGTGATTTCAAATTTTACCAGAGGGATATCAATAAGCACCTTGACTTAATAGAAGACCTAATTGACAAAGAAAAACCCGCCTATATCTACAATTTTGCGGCTCAGAGTATGGTTGGTCAAAGTTGGGAGTCTCCCGAGGATTGGTTTCACACTAATACGGTATCTACGGTAAAGCTTTTTAACATGCTCAAAGAAAAAGAGTGGCTTAGTCGCTATATTCATATTTCTACTCCCGAGGTTTATGGGACCTGCACAGGCTACATATCAGAGTCAACAACATACAACCCCAGTACGCCTTACGCGACGTCCCGAGCGGCCGCTGATATGAGTCTTAAGAATTTTTATGACGTGTATCAACTACCATTTGTTTCTACCCGCGCCGCAAACGTCTATGGCGCAGGACAACAACTTTACCGCATCATCCCGAAAACAATCGTATGCGCTCTCCTAGGCAAAAAGCTAACTCTCCATGGTGGTGGATATTCCGAACGCTCATTTATCGAAATTTCTGACGTTTCGTCAGCAACGCAAAAGATCGGAGAACTCGGCGAGCTGGGACAGACGTATCATATTTCGACCAAAAGTACGGTTAGCATCCGACAGCTTGTCCGCATGATCTGTGAACAACTAAGCGTGGATTTCGGTATGTTGGTTGAAATATCCGATGATCGCATGGGGAAAGACGATGCTTATTTGTTGGACTCAAGTAAGTTACGAAATGAATTGGCATGGCGTGACAAGACCACACTTGAGATCGGCATTGCGAAAACGATAGCTTGGGTCATGGATAATCTTGATACTCTATCTACCCAACCCCTAAGCTACATCCATAAAAAGTAGATAAAATCACGATATGGGACAAGAAATAGATTTACTGAGTAAGTATCCGCAATCAAAACGCAACATAAAAGAGCGGAGCTCTAACATTACCGAAAGGCAGCGAAAAATCGCGCGCCAGTATGGCGAGGAATTTTTTGATGGTGACCGTCTATATGGATACGGAGGTTTTAACTACAATCCTCGTTTCTGGCGGCCAGTCGTACCAGACCTGCTATCGCATTTCGACTTGACGGCCGAGAGGAGTGTGCTAGATATCGGTTGCGCCAAGGGTTTTTTAATATTCGACTTTCTTCAGCGTCTACCCGGCCTGAATATCAACGGCATTGATATTTCCGAGTATGCGATTAGAAATGCTCACCCCGAAGTCAAACATTTGTTGGCCGTCGCAAGCGCAAAGGCTCTGCCCTTCCCCGATAACCGCTTCGACCTTGTGATAAGCATTAACACTATCCATAACCTAAGTCGTCATGAGTGTATCAATGCACTTCAAGAAATCGAACGGGTTGGCAAGGGCCGCTCATTTATAACCGTTGACGCATATCGTGATGAAGTTGAGCAACAGAGGATGATGGATTGGGCATTAACGGCGAAAACCATCCTTCATGTCGACGATTGGATAACGCTGTTCGATGAAGCAGGCTACACAGGTGATTATTATTGGTTTATCCCGTGAGGGCATTTTCATTAATACGGCTCTTCGAAATACAATTATACCTTCGTCAGAAAAAATACACACATTAAACTCAGTCCAATAAACGAAAGAACTGGATATGCAGATCTAGAGCCCTTTCGATTGCGGTTTCATAATTAGCCTTGGCAGTCAAAATATTGCGGGGCAGGGCATAGTGCATGTCAGTGAGACTAAAAGCGCGAGCACAGGCGAAAGGTCTTTGAGCTTCGTTTGCGATGTAATATGATATTTTCGGGTAACCGCAGTGACTTCGTTGTTAAGATTGAATTCACGTTGCAAAAATCGATTATGTAAGCCAGACGCATCACTGTTAACATTAAAAATACGAATAAGGTATCGGCAGATATCGTCGCTACAATCGGAGGAGTTTTACATGGGGTCAAGCTTTATTCCTCGAAAGGCATCAAAGAAGGCCTTTTCCTTCCAATATCTTTTATTTTCTATGAACGATCAGTTAGTTTGCAGCGGTCGCAAGCCAGTGTGCGTACGTACAATTGCCGTTTGCATACAGTGAGCGAGCTGCTCCCCAGCTCGGATTTGGGTGAACTAAAGAACACATGTCGGCATATTCGATACAAGCTAGTCGAAGTTTCATCCCAGACAAAAACACCGCACTTAGCAAGTTGTCTTTCCGCCGTAGAGCTGCTGGTTGGTCTATACTGGACGCGTCTTATCCACTTTCCAGACGCACCAACGCACCCCGATCGTGATTACTTTCTATTGGGCAAGGGCCATGCTGCTTCCCTGCTCTACACAGTCTTGGCTTACCGCGGCTTTTTTGATGTATCACGACTCCTCGAACATGGCAGCGACGACTCTCCCTTTGAAGAGCATCCAGGCATAAATGCGCCAGCTGGGGTGGAGGCTGTTTCAGGTTCACTGGGGCATGCCTTATCAATAGCTGTTGGTATGGCTAAGGCAGCCAAAATAAAGAGGTTAGCCAATCACTTTTTTGTACTGTTAGGCGACGGTGAATTGAATGAGGGTACCATTTGGGAGGCAGCCATGGTGGGCGCGGCCAACAATCTAAATAACCTGACGGTTATGATCGATTTTAACAAGCTACAAGGGACAGGTCGTAGTTGTGAGATCCTGGCTCTAGAGCCCTTAGAACAAAAATTTATGGCGTTTGGCTGGTGCGTTCATCGCATAAATGGCAACAATATAACTGAAGTCGTTGCAGCATTGGGAACAACTGACAAAACAGCTAGACCAGTTGCGATTATAGCAGATACGATTAAAGGTGCGGGCGTGTCATTTATGGAAGACGATAATAATTGGCACTACCGAATCCCTACACAAGAAGAATTCATCGATGTGGCTGACGAACTGGGCTTCGCGTGAGAAATACATTCGCAACAGAACTTGTCCCCCTGTTTGAAAAAAAAAGCGACCTAGTATTATATTACGCAGACATAGGCAATCGCTTATTCGATCCCCTAAAGGCCATCGCTAGTGACAGAGTAATCAACGTCGGTATTGCTGAGGCCAATATGGCGTCAATGGCCGCAGGATCTTCAAAATTGGGATTGAAACCAATCATTTACACAATTACTCCGTTTACCACAGCTAGAAATTTTGAGCAGATCAAAATTGATATCGCTTATCAACATGAACCTGTAGTTATTGTTGGGACCGGGTCAGGTTTCTCTTACGCTAATTTGGGTCCTACACACCACTCATTCGAAGATATAGCGCTTATGCGAGTGCTTCCGAATATGCAGGTGGTATGCCCTTGCGACTCCAATGAATTAAAAATACTTTTAAACCGTGCAATTGCATCAAAAAATCCCACGTATTTACGAATCGGAAAAAAAAACGAGCCCATCATCACCATTCTGGATAAGTCCTTAGAAATCGGAAAAGTTAATGTTATAGAAAGTGGCTCTGACATTGCTATTTTAACAACGGGCACTATTATCGATCTGGCGGCTAAACTTTCCGAATCTCTAAAGTCTCAGGGCGTGAGCACTGAGCTTGTAAGTATTCATTCAATCAAACCATTAGATGAAGAATACCTCTCGCGGATGTGTCGAAGATTTATCAGAGTTATTGTATTAGAAGAGCATAGCGTGATCGGTGGATTGGGCAGCGCGATCCTCGAATGGATGAACAGCCGCGGACAGTATATACCGTTAAGTCATTTTGCGATCCCAGACAGGTTTTATGATCAAGTAAGTTCGTTAGCCTCAGCTAGAGTAAAGGCGGGTTTAACGTTGGACAGAATGTTGAGGAATCTTAAAGACGACGGTATCATCATCGCGCGGTAAAAACCGTGGATATTCGCTATACATGGATTTTTCTGAAACTCTCCTCGTGACGGCGTGCTTCGCGGATACGAATGCTATCAACCGCGGGGAGTCGAGTGACGTTAAACCGCATATGAAAGAAACGCCAAACTTTGAGCCGAACCTGAAAGGCCTGGGGAGAAATAATGCAACCTGCCGCTCTGTCTATGTATCTACGATCAAGCGAAATATATTTTTACTCCATAGTATGTACGATCAGGTGGCGCAATAAAAACTAGATACTTCTATCGCAATTAACAGGCTCGCTAAATGACCTTACGACCGCTTAACTGGAGCTTTTACTCGATTCTTTATCTAAAAAATTTCCGAAAATATTGGAACAAGTAGCATGTTAAAAAGCTTCAAGAAAGCATGATTGTCGGGATCGATTTCGATAATACAATCGCAAATTATGCGGGGGTATTTCACAAAGTGGGAGTTGCAGAAGGCTGGCTTCCAAAGTCTGTTGGACTAACTAAGATCGACGTAAAAAAATATCTTTGTGACCAAAAACGCGAGCGGGATTGGACCAGACTACAAGGTCTCGTATACGGATCTGAAATCCATAAAGCTAAGCCTTATCCCGACGCATGCCACATCATTAGCGAAATGATTGACCGAGGTGTCGACGTTTTCATTATCTCGCACAAGACACAGCATCCGGTCCTAGGCTCCCCGCACAACTTACATCAGGCCGCGATGAAATGGCTCATTCATCACGGAATTGTAGGTGAGGCCGCCGGAAAAATTGCCACAGAGAAGGTCTTTTTTAATGAGACTCAAGAAGAAAAAATAAAGTGTATCTCCATATTGAAATGCGATTTTTTTATCGATGATCTACCTGCTATTTTTAACTCTCCTCACTTCCCAAAACAGACGAATGGCTTACACTTTAATACCAGCTTTAGTGCGTCAACATTGTATAGCGCGACGGAAGTAAAAAGCTGGCAGGAGATAGGGTGTGAATTCGGTATTAAATAAGCCCACGAAAAAATTATTACGCGAATTCTTGGGCTCTCACTATCAGTGCACACTTGTTGCTGAGGGAGCAAATGCCTTTGGTTACAAGATAAATAATTATCATCAGGAATTTTTTTTAAAAGTATATAAGGGGGACGACTATCACCACCGCTACCAGAGGGAGATTTTTTTTTACACCACATTCGGCGAGGTCATTGATGCGCAGGCGACGCTAATTGCATCTTCAAATGAGGCAAAATGCCTGTTATTAAGATTTTTTAAAGGGGCGCGACTTAATGCCGTTTCTGAAGATTATGTAAAGAGTGCTGTTAAATTTTTTGAAAAACTAAATGCACAAGATGTTAACTCGAAAATGCCCCTGGCCGCTGAGCCAGCTTTCGCGATCACTGATTTTCATGCGATTGTACAGCGGAGAATAGAGTCAGAGGTTTTTTATATTAGTAATATTATGGACTGTGTCAACCAAGTCTCCAAGGCGCTTTCTGATATTAAAATCGATAAATATGATTTACCTGTGAATAAAATTTATTCTCCTTCCGATTTCGGGGTTCACAATACTTTATTTAGCGGGAATAAATATTATTTTATCGACTTTGAATACGCTGGAATAGATTCATACTGGAAATTTTTGTGTGATTTTTTTGCTCAACCTGAATTTCCGATACCGCTAGAAATGCTTCGGACATTCCAAAGGTCGTCAACCTGGCGTCGGGAAAATTTAAATGTTGATGCGCTATCGATAGCTTATCGAATGACACTATTGAAATGGGTGCTGCTAATTTTATCAACAGGAATTAGATTAAAAAAAGACCCCGAAATTTATATAGGGCAGGCGGAGCAATATTTCGAAGAGATTGAGCCTAAGGTAAGCGCTTTTTATTCGAAATTAGATGGGAAAAAATTATGAAGGCTGCGGTTTTATTTCAACCTAATACTCCATTAAAAATTATTGAAATACAAAATTTACCTGAATTGAAGCTTGGGCAAGTTCTTGTAGACGTTATTTACAGTGGCCTTTGTCATTCTCAGGTCATGGAAGCAACCGGAAAACGAGGCGAAGATAAATTTTTGCCTCACATGCTCGGACACGAAGGTGTTGGGATTGTCAGGGCAGTAGGGGACTCGGTTACTAAGGTTGCTGTGGGCGAAAAGGTGATTATGGGGTGGGTTCGTGGTGAGGGAGCGGACGTGCCCGGGGGCGTTTATCATTATAAAAATCAGATTATTAATTCCGGGCAGGTAACAACGTTTTCTGAACAAACCATCGTTTCTGAGAACTGCTTAGTAAGATTGCCTGACGGGCTTCCATTAGACATTGCGGTTCTAATGGGCTGCGCATTGCCGACTGGAGCCGGGCTGGTTATGAACGAAATCCAACCGGAACCAAATAAAACCTACGCAATTTTTGGAATGGGCGGAATTGGTTTAAGTGCGCTCATTACCTTAAGACTGTTTAACACAGCTCGGGTAATAGCGCTGGACGTGGAGGAAGAGAAACTGGCGCTAGCTAGGGAGCTGGGCGCGACAGACATCGTTAATATCTCTGGTCTAGATGCCGTAAATTCGGTTCATCAATTGATTCCTGGCGGTGTGGACTACGCTATTGAAGCAAGCGGTGTCGCCAGTGTGATTGAGCAAGCTTTTATGTCAGTGCGGGATCGTGGCGGCCTGTGTGTTTTTGCCTCTCACCCGCCGAAAGGCGATTTGATCCGTCTTGACCCATTAACATTGCACCGAGGCAAGCAAATCCGCGGTAGCTGGGGAGGCTCGTCACTCCCTGATCGAGATATCCCAAAACTTTCCGAGCTTTATCGCAAGTACCAGTTACCTTTGGAAAAGTTGATTTCAAAACGCTACAGTTTAGATGAAATCAATGAGGCGATGACGGACTTGAAGAACCGCAAAATTAATCGCGGCCTAATAGAAATACAACCTGATCTAGATATAGCAAAATTTTAGATATGAATATGCTTGCGATGCCTGAAAAATTCGCCTGTCGCTCCGAGTTGCTTGTTAGTTTGGTGATCGCTTCTAAGTTATGGTTAGCTATGTTGCGAATTTTTAATCATCCGTTTACCTAGTTATTTTCGAATGGCTCCCAAAAAAACGTTTCACTTAGAACAAAAATAACGCCAGAGTTACTAAAAAAAAATAATTGAATTCCATCGCATCGATGAGGTAAAGCTTTGGGTTGTTCCTCGAGGTATTTTCTACCTCGACGCATTCAAGGCCCTCACATCTTTTTTATTTGCAAAATATTATGCTCCGACTCAATATAAGCCATAGTCCTTTAAATGATGAGAATCCATCTAAGTGAGCCTCAACACACTAATAAAGAACCGTGATACCTTGGGTAGACTAGTTTTGGTCACAGGGGATTTCAACATATTGCATCCGGGCCATATACGTTTACTACGATTCGCGAAGGAGTGCGGCGATCATTTGGTGGTTGCTGTTAATGCAGACAGCTTTATCAGCAACTCAAGCTATAATGATCAAAGACATAGAGAAGATGTGGTCTCGTCACTAGGTTTTGTTGACTACTGCTTTGTTACTAGCATCGATATCCGCGAACTGATTGCTTCTCTAAGGCCTGACATCATTGTAAAGGGAAAGGAGTTCGAGACCAAAGATAATGCTGAAGAGTCAGCATTGAAGGATTTTGGAGGTAAATTAGTCTTTAGTTCGGGCTACACCTTGCAAAGATCATCTTCAATTTTCTTAGACCGTGAAAGTAGCTCCGGCATGAATTTCGAAAAACTTCGGAGCTATATGCTGCGGCACCAGATTGATAGAAAACGAATCGAAACTGTTTTAGATAAGATTACCGACCTTAGTGTATTAGTTATCGGTGATTGTATCGTTGATGAATACTTGCAGTGCAATGCCGTTGGCATGTCACAAGAAGATCCGACTATAGTGGTCACACCAGATGAGGCAAAGGTGTTTTTGGGCGGCGCAGCGATTACAGCTGGTCATGCAAAGAGCCTGGGCGCCAAAGAAGTGTCCTTCTACTCGGTGCTAGGCGCCGACAGCGCCTCCGACTTCGTGAAGAAAAAGGTTAGCGATTATCAGCTTGAATCCATAACGTTCGTCGACGACACACGACCGACAACAAAGAAGCGTCGTTATCGCGTTGGAAATAAAACATTACTGAGGGTAAACAAATTCCGCGATCACGATATCAGCCGACATCTACAGGACCTGATTTTTGATCGCGTTTTGAGGGAATCTGGTCAGGCGAAGCTAATAATCTTGTCAGACTTTAATTACGGCATTCTGCCTCAAAATCTTGTCAATAAAATCATAACTATGTGTAAGAAAAAAGGCATTTTGATTGCCGCTGACAGCCAAACCTCCTCGCAAATTGGGGATATTTCTCGTTTTAGCGGTGTTGATTTAATTATGCCAACTGAAAGAGAGCTGCGAGTGTCATCAAATAATAATCGTGACGGCCTGGTGACGTTAGCAGAAAAACTTCGCGAAAAAATCGAATGCCCAAATATTGTTATTACTCTCGCAGATGAAGGCGCGCTGGTGCATTTAGGCAATGGTATTAGCTGGGAGAATGATAAAATAACAGCCTTGGCAACGAATGCTCTAGACCCCTCTGGGGCTGGCGACTGTATGCTTTCCGCGACAGCCATGTCGTTAGCTTGCGGCGCTGATTTATGGCTAGCAACCTTGATCGGCTCGGTTGCGGCCGCTTGCCAGGTATCTAAAGTGGGCAATCAGCCTCTACACCTTTCTGAATTGAGATCAACTATTGACCGGCTTTGTCATGTCAGTGTCTAAGGCGATACTGTTGTCAGCAGGCCTTGGCTCCCGATTAAGACCGGTCACAGACACTACCCCAAAGTGCCTTGTGCCCATCCATGGTAAGCCCCTATTACAGATTTGGTTAGATACTTTATCAGCAGCGGGCATCTCTCAGTTTTACATTAATATGCATCATCTCGCTGATGAGGTGGAGGAATTTATTGAGCTGTCCGGGTACAAATCAAAAATCACCTTGGTTTACGAGGAGGAATTGTTGGGTACTCTCGGGACTCTCTTCAAGGCGTCATCGTTTTTTTCGGACGATAATATATTGGTCGCACATGCGGATAATCTTTGTTTATGTGATTGGTCATCCTTCTTTAATTCGTTCAAAGAGCGCCCGACTAACTGCTTCGGCACAATGATGTTGTTTGAGACCGATACCCCGCAAGCATGTGGGGTAGTCGAGCTGGACGATAACGCCCGTGTTCAGGCATTTTACGAAAAGGTTGATAAAC
>Ga0213863_10000951_pt1 | contig 21728 bp, 25 predicted proteins | sample PICome_8_FD_160128 | JGI IMG/M metagenome (GOLD analysis project Ga0213863, IMG submission 160128) | Coastal seawater microbial communities near Pivers Island, North Carolina, United States - PICO497 | ecosystem: Environmental > Aquatic > Marine > Coastal | place: USA: North Carolina... | reverse complement strand
CCTATATTTTTCGTTACAATTTCAGATACATCTTTCTTTTGAACAAGTCCTGCTTCTAACATGGTAAAACCAGCTGCCATAAACATAACTAAAGCTCCTGCCATAACGGCATAGAATGTATCTAATGCAAATGCAATTTCCATAATTTACTCCTTATATTGCCTCTGAACCGGTTTCACCAGTTCTAATTCTGATAACCTCATCTAAAGATGAGACAAATATTTTTCCATCACCAATTTTTCCAGTTTGAGCTGAAGTTGATATTGTTTCAGTAATTAAACTTACTTCATCGTCTTTAGCTAAAACTTCCAATTTTATTTTTGGTAATGTATCTACTGCATACTCAGCACCTCTATACATCTCTGTATGTCCTTTCTGCCTTCCGTAACCCTTTACCTCAGTAATAGTAAGACCTTGAATGCCAGCGTTAACAAGCGCTTCTCTTACTTCCTGAAGTTTAAAGGGTTTAATTATTGCTGTTACTAATTTCATAATAGGGGGGTATGAATATTAGAGGCTAGCAGAAATTGAGAATACTAGAGCGTCTTCATCTGCTCCATATCCATCATCAGAAAAGTCTGTATAAGCAACTGCGCAATCATATGAACCACATGCAAAGCCTTTTGAAATAATGAAATTATTTCCATACTCATCGTATTCACCGTAAGCAAAATCAACTCCGCCTAATGAATATGAAACTTCTGTATAGTCAGGAGCTCCATCTTGACCAAATGCAAAACTTAAACCTAAGTCACCTTTACTAAAACCAAGATAGATTTCTTCAAAAGTAGCATCTGGATCTGAATCAATATACTCATAAGAGATATAGCCAACATCAACACCAACACCTGCTATTTCTGTACCATATCCAAAATACAAATCTAACTCACTACCAGCTCCATTGTTAAAATTAACATTAGAACCCCAGATTCCAGCATAAAAACCATTCTCTGCTGAATAATCAAAACCACCCTGGATAGCGGGGGCGTCTGATTGAGTCATTCCTCTCCAAATATAATCAGATGCAAAACTAACATTTGCACTAACACTAGCGAAAGTAGGTAATGTAATTAAACCTACAAGTAATAATAATTTTTTCATTTTTTACTCCTTAATATGAAAATAATTAATGTTCACCTTCACATAATGCAATTATTGTGCCAAAAGTAATGATTTCATCATTTTGGAATTTATATATAATGTTTCTAACAATTTAGAGGGGTTAAATATGGAAATTAAAAATAATGTTGCAGCTATAACGGGTGGAGCATCTGGTCTTGGCAGGGCTGCTGTAGAGCATTTTGTAGCTAATGGAGCTAAGGTAGCAATATTAGATATTAATGATGACAAGGCTGCTGAAGTTATAGATTTATTAGGGGCAGATAATGTTACTTATATTAAAACCAATGTAATGGAAGAGGAGTCTGTTCAAGAGAGCGTTAAAAACATAAAAGAAACTTATGGAAAATTAAATTTTGTTGTTAACTGTGCTGGTACTGGATATGGTGCAAGAATTTTAGGAAAAAATGGCCCGCACCCTTTAGATATATTTAAATTTATTATTGATCTAAATCTTGTAGGAACTTTTAATGTAATGAGGCTTTGTGCTGAACTTATTGATAAGAATGAACCAGATGATGAGGGTGAGAAGGGCGTGATTATAAATACAGCCTCAATTGCTGGTTATGAAGGTCAAATTGGTCAAAGTGCATATAGCGCATCAAAAGCTGGCGTTATCGGCCTAACATTAACTGCAGCAAGAGACTTAGCAAGGCATGGAATTAGAGTCTGCACAATTGCTCCTGGTATTTTTGATACACCTTTAATGAGTCTTGCAAAAGAAGAGAATAAGAAAACACTCTTAGAAACAACTCAGTTCCCGCATAGGTTTGGCAAAACTAAAGAGTTTGCAGATCTTGCAGGACATATAGTTAAAAACAGTTATCTTAATGGTGAAACCATTAGACTAGATTCTGCAATGAGAATGGGCCCTAAGTAATTACTGATTTGCAACCCAAAAAGTAGCAGCAACAACCAACACTGTTATTAATATAGTAATAACTCTGGCGTCTGACTTACTGTCTTCGTCTGCTTCTTTGTTTTCGTAATATTTTTCAAAATCATCATTCATAACTATTCTCCATGTTTAATTACAACTCTACCAATTTGTTGACCATCTAAAATTTTAGAAATTTCAGGCTCAACATCTTTTAATTCTATAATTCTAGTTTGATCACTTAAAGAAACAGACCAGTCTGAACTGAGCATTTCCCATAGATGTTTTTTCAGCTCAATTGATGATTCAGCCGAATCAATTCCATGTAAAGAAATTCCTCTTAATATAAAAGGAAATACTGATGATTTAAAGTTTGCTCCTGCAACATTTCCACAACATGAAACAGCTCCATTATTTGATGTCATTGAAAGCATTTTAGATAAAATATCACCACCAACAGTATCCACACCACCACCATAAACTGCTTTATCAAGCGGGCGCACTCCTGAGTCAAGGAATTCATTTCTGTCAATAATTTCATGAGCGCCCATTGCAACAAGAACCTTCTCGTGAGTAGGTTTGCCAGTTAAAGCATGAACCTTATAATTTAATTTATTTAATATATTCACAGCAACAGACCCAACTCCACCCGTAGCGCCTGATACAAGGACAGGAAGATTATTAGAGAGATTTGAATCTAATAATTTTTTAACAGATGCGGCCGCTGTTAAACCGGCTGTTCCTATTTCCATAACATTAAGTTGTGATAAATTTTTAGGAATCTTAACTATCCATCTTTCAGGCACATGAATAATTCCTCCAAAACCACCATTAACAGACATTCCCATCTTATAACCAGTGACAACAACATGATCACCTCTTACAAAATTATTAGATCTTGAATCGATAACTTCTCCAGCCGAATCAATTCCAGGTGTAAAAGGATATTCTTTAACTACACCCTTAACTCCTGTTGCAGCAAGTGCATCTTTATAATTCAAAGAAGAATAATTTACTTTTATAAGCACATTACCATTTTCAAGAGTCGGAATAGGTAATTCCTTAATTGATCCTTTAAATCCTTCAGCGGTCTCTTTTACTTGATATGCTAAATATGACATTAATTACTCTGATAAGTATTTCTCTGCATCTAATGCAGCCATACAACCAGAACCTGCAGAAGTCACCGCCTGTCTATAAATTTGATCTGAAACATCACCAGCTGCAAAAACGCCATTAATAGATGTTTCTGTTGCATTTCCTTCTGTGCCAGAGTTAATCTTTAAGTAACCATTATCCATTTCAAGTTGATCTTTAAAAATATCTGTATTAGGTTTGTGACCAATTGCAATAAAAACACCGTGAACACCAATTGTTAACTCTCCATCAGGAGTTTTTAAAATAACCCCATTCACACCCATCTCATCACCAACAACTTCTTTTAATTCAGAGTTCCACATAATATTAACTTTTCCATTTTTCTCCTCAACGAAAAGTCTATCTTGTAATATTTTTTCTGCTCTTAATTGATCCCTTCTATGAACCAGAGTAACTTTTGAACATATTCTGGCAAGATATAGGGCTTCCTCGACAGCTGTATTTCCTCCGCCTACAACAACCACCTCTTGGTCTCTATAAAAAAAACCATCGCATGTTGCGCATGCAGAAACACCTTTACCTAAAAATTCATTTTCGCTTGGTAAACCAAGGTACATGGCGCTTGCGCCAGTTGAGATAATCAATGAATCACAGGTATATTCACTGGATCCCATTAATTTAAATGGCTTAGTTTTTAAATCAACTGCATTAATATGATCATTAATAATCTCGACATCAAATTTTAAAGCGTGATCTTTCATTCTTACCATGAGATCTGGTCCTTGTAGATCATTACTATCACCAGGCCAGTTTTCAACATCTGTGGTTGTTGTTAATTGCCCACCTTCTTGTGCACCACTAATCAGAACTGGATTCAAGCCTGCTCTTGCTGCATAAATACCAGCAGAATAGCCCGCAGGGCCTGAACCTAATATAATTAATTTGCTATGATTTGTTGACATGCTCGAATTATAATTGAATATTGAATAAATGTGATTGATAAATAGTTATAATTTAATAAAACAGGGAATAATTACTCTAGAAAATGCTCTCACCATATATAAAAAAAACATTATTAAATTTCTTTAGCTATTTCTTAATTGGCCTGTCCCTATATATTTTTATTGTTTTAGCATCGTACAGCTCATCAGACTCAGGTTTTTTTAATACAAATTCTTCAAATACTGTCGTTAACTTAGGTGGGCCTTTAGGAGCTAAAATTTCTGATTTTCTATTTACCCTTATTGGATATACAGCTTATGGCTTATTAATCATTGGTTGTGTTTGGTCTGCTCAAATTATCTTGAAGAAAGATGCATACAATTCAATATCTAAGGTGGTTGTTAGGGTTGTTAGTTCAGTAATTCTTCTTATTAGCTTTTCTTCAATTCTGGAATATTTCTTTACAGGGATTTCTGGAGGTGCGACTGGTGAAATTTTATTTAGATCTCTTTCAGTCAATATAGGATCGGTTGGAGCTTTAATTTTCTTTATTTTATTTATGATTCCCGCATCATCAAATTCATTTAGTTTCTCATGGCTCAAAGCCTTGGATGGTCTTGGTAAGATAATAGTATTGATCTCTCAATCCATTCTTAATTTTATTAAAGTTATATTAGAGAAAATTAAGGCACATCTACTAAAACTGCATGCTTATCTTAAAAATATGGTCTCATCTTTAAATAATGCAAGAAAAGAAAAGAAGAATGAAACCAAGAAAGAATCTAAAACAAAAAAAATATTATTTGAAACAACAAGCTCTAAAGAGATTCCAACTAAGCAACAAGAAATTAAAACTGAAACTAAGCTAAAAGAGGTTGAGGCACCAGTTTCTGAAAACTTGGATAAGGATATCAAGAAAACAAAAATGCCTAGTACCCAGTTATTAGATAGAGCCCTTGATGATGGTTCTTCGTTATCAAAAGACGAGCTAAACGAGCTAGCATTACTTTTAGAAACAAAACTTGAAGAATTTGGTATAGAGGCTAGCGTTGAAACGGTTTTACCAGGACCGGTTGTGACGCGATTTGAAATACAACCAGCACCGGGAACTAAAGCTAGTAAAATAACTAACATAGCTCAAGATATTGCCAGATCTCTATCGGTGAGCTCTGTAAGGGTTGTTGAAGTTATTGAGGGTAAATCAGTTGTAGGTATAGAGATTCCTAATACCAATAGAAAAATGGTTAGGCTTACTGAAATACTTTCATCCAATGCATTCAAAACATCTACTTCTAATCTCACATTGGCATTAGGTCATGATATTGCTGGTAAATCAGTTGTTGTTGATCTTGCCAAGATGCCTCATTTACTAGTTGCCGGAACAACTGGCTCTGGTAAGTCTGTAGGTGTTAATGCAATGCTGTTAAGCCTTCTCTTTAAATCAGACCCTAAAGACGTTAGATTGATTCTAATTGATCCAAAAATGCTAGAACTGTCAGTTTATGATGGAATACCTCATTTATTAACACCCGTAATTACAGATATGACTGATGCATCAAATGGACTGCGTTGGTGTGTGGTTGAGATGGACAGAAGGTATAAATTAATGTCAATGATGGGTGTTAGAAATCTTGCTGGGTTCAATAAAAAAATAAAAGAGGCCGCCGATAATGGTAAACAAATACTAAATCCATTACTTGAGAGCCAAGAAGAATATTTAGAAGAACTTCCATCAATTGTTGTAGTTGTCGATGAGTTTGCTGACATGATGATGCTTGTTGGTAAGAAAGTTGAGCATTTGATTGCAAGAATAGCCCAAAAAGCCAGAGCTGCTGGGATACACTTAATTCTTGCAACACAAAGACCTTCCGTTGATGTTATCACTGGTCTTATCAAGGCTAATATTCCTACAAGAATAGGATTTCAAGTTTCTTCCAAGATAGATTCAAGAACAATCATTGATCAAGGCGGAGCTGAGCAATTACTGGGTTATGGGGATATGCTTTATCTACCTCCTGGTGTAGGTGTTCCTGTTAGAGTTCATGGTGCTTTTGTTGGGGATGATGAGGTGCATAGGGTTGTAAATGATTGGAAGTCCAGAGCTGAACCAGATTATATAGATAGTATTGTAAATGAAGCCCAAGATACTGGGCCAATTCCTGGTTGGAGTGGCTCAGATAACTCCAGTGGATCAGCTGAGGACTCAGATGAGTTATATGATGAAGCCGTTAACTTTGTGATTGAAACAAGGAGAGCTTCAATATCAGCAGTCCAAAGAAAGCTTAGAATAGGTTACAACAGAGCTGCTCGACTAATTGAAACAATGGAGGAGGCTGGGCTAGTATCCGAGATGAGTTCAAATGGATCAAGAGAAGTTCTAGTTCCAAAAAGATAATAATTAATGAAGATAGGAATTTTATTTTTTCTTGCATTCATAAACTTAACCGTTAATGCGTCTGAAATAGATATAGTTAATAAAGTTCTTCTCTATAAGAAAATCCAATTTATTCAAAACTCAGTTAACGAAATGACCGGTATTACATCTGAATCATCGGGTTTTATTGAAAGAGATGGGGAAATAATATCAATCAATATTCAAAAACCATTTGATGAAAAATATATTATCAATGAAACTCAAATTAAAATTATAGACAATGACTTTGATCAAGAGTCAACCATTGAAATCTCAACACTGCCCAACAAAGATTTAATAAAGTTAATTAAGAGTGGTTTTGAAGAAAAAGATGTTCTTAAGATATCTAAAACATCCTATCAGTTAAAAGATTCTCAAAAACCAATATTGATAAGGGATATAGCTGATAATTCATTTTCATTAATTTACTTAGATAATTTAGATGTATTAAATACAATTATTTTTATGGTGAAAGTTTAATGAATCTTTTATTAGTTGGATTTGGAGGGGGACTGGGTGCTATTTCTAGATATCTTTTAACTATTTTAATAAATAGAACCGATGAGACTTTATTCCCATTTGCTACTTTCTCAATAAATGTAATTGGATGCTTTTTAATTGGCTTGGCCATTGGAAACGGCTTTGATCAGAAGGATCCAGCTAACTATCTTTTTATAATTGGATTTCTTGGCTCATTCACCACAATGTCTGCTTTTTCTAGTCAAACTATGGAATTATTTTCTTCAAATCAGCCAATTATGGCTATCTTATATATAATATCTACAATTGCCGTAACCATAATAGCTACTTATATTGGTTTTAATTTAGGAAAATAAATGATTGATATAAAACTCCTTAGAGAGTCTCCAGAAGAAATAAAAAATAAGCTCTTAACAAGAGGTTATGAGTTAAATATTTCTTTGTTTCAAGATTTAGATGCTAAAAGGAAATCCCTTCAAATTGATGTAGAAAGCCTTCAATCAACTAGAAAAGATCTATCTTCACAATTTGGTAAGGCCAAGGCTTCAGGTGATAATGTAAATGATCTAAAGGTTTCAGTCGATAAAGTAAATTCTGAATTAAAAATTAAAGATCATGATCTTCAGATGATACTCATTGAGATAAATAACTTCCTATTTGATATTCCAAATATTCCTCGATCAGATGTCCCGATCGGAAAAAGTGAAGATGACAATGTTGTTATAAGAAAAAATGGTGAAATAACATCATCTAACACTTTAGACCATTTAGAAATTACTAAAAACATAGACACCGACCTTGCAGCAAGTTTATCTGGTTCAAGATTTTCTGTGCTGAGGGGCGATGTGTCTAAACTTCAGAGAGCGTTAATTCAATTTATGTTAGATAACGCTATTGCCAATGGTTATGAAGAATATTATGTACCATTTATGGCTAATGAAGAGTCTCTCAGAGGAACTGGTCAGCTTCCCAAATTTGAAGAAGATCTATTTAAAGCCTCTGATAGTCTTTATCTTATTCCTACAGCTGAAGTTCCATTAACTAATTTATTCAGAAACAAAGTTTTATATGACCACGAATTGCCAAAAAAGGTAACATCTCATACACCTTGCTTTAGATCAGAAGCTGGAAGTTATGGTAAGGATACAAAAGGCCTTATAAGACAGCATCAATTTGAAAAAATTGAACTCGTGCAAATTACTGACCCAGCAACATCCTTGGATGATCTGGATTCACTACTCAGTAATGCTGAAGAGATACTTCAAAAGCTTGATTTACCTTACCAGGTTATTGAACTATGTACCGGCGATCTTGGATTTAGCTCTTCTAAGACATTCGACATTGAAGTTTGGATGCCAAGCCAGAATAAGTATAGAGAGATATCTTCTTGTTCTAATTTCAGTGATTTTCAGGCAAGGAGATCAAATATAAAAATAAAAACAAATGAAGGTAAGATTTTGGCTAATACTATAAATGGTTCAGCACTTGCTGTTGGCAGAACATTAATAGCCATAATCGAAAATAACTTTGATCAAGGCACTCAAACTATTGCTATTCCTAGCGTCCTTCAGGGGTTTATGGAAAAAGAAGTAATTTCTATATAAAAGTTTACAATTTGTAACAAGTTTACTGTTTTTTTCTGCTATTATTGGAATATTAAATTTTATTAATATTTTTAGAGGATATTATCATTATGAATAAATCGATTAGAATTTTTCTTTTCTCACTATTCCTTTCTCCTTTAGCATTTTCACAAGAATTAACATCAGACATCTCCGGTGTTGTTACATCTGGTGGTGATGTTGTTGTTGGGGCTACAGTTGAGATAACTCACGTACCTACTAATAGCTCAGTAACAAGAGTTACTGCAGATACTGGTAGATATAGAGCAGCTGGCTTGAGACCTGGGGGACCATATAAAGTTAAGGTTTCTGCTAGCGGATTACTATCTGATTCTGCAGAAACTTATCTGCAAGTTGGTGAAACTGGAAGAGTTTCATTTACTCTAATTGGTGTTGGTGATGTTGATGATGTAGTTGTTGTTGGTCAAAAAGTTGAGCAAATGACAGCATCTGGTTTCACAACAACAATTGATGCAGAGACTATTCAAAACACACCTTCAATCACTCGTGATATTAAAGATCTTATGAGGCTTAATCCACTTGTTTCACTTGATGATGCAGAAGATGATGATTCAGCTATCAGTATTGGTGGTGCTCACCCTAGATCTAATGACATTAAAGTTGACGGAGTTTCTTTTAATGATGATTTTGGTTTAAATGGTAATGGCTATCCATCGCAAAGAAGTCCTTTAAATTTAGATGCCATCGAGCAAATGAGTATAAAAGTTGCTCCAGCTTCGGTTGAGTATTCAAATTTCAGAGGCGGTGTTATTGAATTTATTACTAAAGGTGGTACTAACGAATTTTCAGGAAGTGTTGCTTATTACGATAGAGGAGATCAATTTTATGGAGATAAGATTGATGGAAGAGACTATACTTTTGACAAAGAAGACACCGCAACAAGTTTTACTTTTGGCGGACCTATTATTCAAGATAAAGCATTCTTTTTTACCTCGTATGAAGAGAGTGTCGTAACAAACCCTGTCTTGTTTGGCCCAGCAGGCTCAGGTGCTCAAATTGAGCAGTCGATTACCACTGATCAAGTTGCTTCAATCCGTCAGACAACAATTGATTTATATGGTTTTGATCCATTATCTTATGCTGACACTACAGAATCTACACAAGAAAATGTATCCCTAAGATTGGATTACATACTTGATGAAAATCACAGATTACAATATGACTATAAATTAGTTGAAGGGGATAGATTGCGAGCTGATAGTGGTTTTGATTCTTTCTATTTTACTTCCGCTTCATACCTTAAAACTGAAGAGACTGAAACAAATAGCGTACTTTTAATTTCAAACTGGTCTGATAATTTATCTACTGAAGTTAACTACTCTAATAAAGAAACTACTACTGGTCAAAACTCTCCAGCAGGTCAAAACGTACCTAACTTATACATTGATAATGCTTATGGTAATGAAGTGTATATTGGTGCTGATATATACAGAAGTGCTAATGAACTATCAACGGTTACTGATTTTCTTAAATTAAAAGCTGTTTATTACAAAGATAATCATAAATTTACTGCTGGTTACGAAAATACAACCTGGGATATATATAATTTATTTATTGTTGCTCAGGATGGTCAATGGGAGTTTGACTCATTAGAAGATTTCAATAATAGAAATGCAAGCTCATTCTTTGCTAACAATGCAAAAACAGGTAACCCTGCTGATGCAGCTGCAAATTTTGAATATAGCCTTTCATCAATGTATATCCAAGATGAGATAACAGTTTCAGACAGGCTTACATTAACCGCTGGTTTGAGATATGACGAGTACTCATCAGATGATGCTCCCGCATCAAATCCTGACTTTGAAGCTGAATACGGCTTTGCTAATGCAGGTATAGATGGAACAAGTCTTCTTAACTACAGATTTGGTATGGACTTGCTTATTAATGACATGAGTTCGCTTAATGTTACATACGGTACCTATTCTGCAAAACTTCCAGCAGTATGGATATCAAATGCTTACACAAATGATGGTGTAAGAGTTTCTGCTTATGACTCAGACTATGCATCAGCTGGATGTAATCCTCTAGCAGCTGCTGGAGTTGGTTTGCCTGGCTGTGTTCAACAAGCTATTGCAGATGCGCCTTTAACAAGCGCTAAAATTGATTTTGTTTCCCCAAATTTTGAGTGGCCAGAATCAAAAATCTTAAATATAACTTATGAAAGACAGTTATCTGAAAACTGGGACATGAGTCTAACGTATTTACACTCAGATCAAGAAGAAGCACTTTATAAAGTTATTGATACTGGATATCCGCTAAATGGAGTTGAGCCTACAGTTCCAACTGTTACAGCGCCAGACGGACGTCCTATATATAATATGACTGGAAGAAGAACATATAAAGCTGGTCTTTATAATGATTGCTGTGGTGAGAGAGAGGTTATTTCTGCTACTTTTGCAAGAAGCTTTAATGAAGGCAATGGAAGGCTAGTATTAAGTTATACAGGTCAGAACATTGATGAATTAAGTGGAATGACTTCATCTACATCAAATTCTAACTATGGTAAGGTTGGGGCAATTGACTACAACAATAGAAAGCCAATGAGATCTATTTATGAAACTGAGCATAGATTCCTTGCTACTCTAACTTCAAAACATACATTCTTTGGAGAAGATAAGCCTACAACTTTCTCAATGATCTTCGAAAGAAAATCTGGCTTACCTGGATATTTATCATTTGACACATTTACCGGATCAACTGGTGACTATCAGTCAAAAGCATTTGGTTATGACTATAATCTAAATGATGATAGTTCAGCTTTGCTTTATATACCTACAGGAACTAATGACCCATTAATTTGCTGGTCTTATAAATGTCGTGATGAGGGTTCATTTGAAGCCTCTGCAAGAGCTGCAGAAGTTATCAATCTTCTTCATAATGTATACGGCTTAGAGAAGTATGCTGGTGAAATACAGCCTAGAGGATCATTCAATTATCCTTGGCAATCATCATTAGATGTTAAAGTCACTCAAATTCTTCCTGGATTTAGAGCTGATGATGAGGTTGTTATCACGCTTGGTATTGAAAACTTACTAAACCTTATAGATGACAAAAAAGGTGTTGTTAAGTTTGGATACTACTCAGGTAGACTTGATGTTATGGATCTAAGAATTGTAGATAATAAGTATGACTATAGCGGCTATGCTTATAGATATGATGCGTCAAATCCTTGGGAAGATAGAATATCGGCTACCCAGAGTATCTGGAGAGCGCAATTAGGAATTAAATATAAATTCTAATATTGATATATAATTAAAAGGCGGTTTTATACCGCCTTTTTTAATGCTTATGAAAACTGAAAACAATATACCTGAACTATCTTTTAAAAGTATTGAAGACGGCGATCATGATTCTATTGAATTGCTAAATCTAGCATTAAATGATCATGGTTTTTTTTCTATAACCAATCATGGACTATCAGAAGAAGTCCTGGAAAGTTGTTATACATCTTCAAGACAATTCTTTGAATTATCTGACTCTGTAAAGAGAAAATATCACAAGCCTGATTTAAAAGGTGCGAGAGGATATACCCCTTTTGGTATTGAAACTGCAGTTGGAGAAAGTATTGCAGATTTAAAAGAATTTTGGCATCACGGACCAATTACAGATTCTTCCTACTCTAATAAAATACCTTCAAACATTATCATAAATGAACTCGATGATTTTAATGCTAATTTTGATTTATTATTTAAAGAACTCCATGGTATCGGCACTAGAGTTTTGAGAGTAATAGCCCTCTCATTAAATTTAAACAAGACATTTTTTGATTCTTGGACTGAAAAAGGTAATTCATTATTAAGGCCTATTCATTATCCTCCAGTCAAAAATATCAAAAATATTCATAGAGCAAGAGCGCATGAAGACATAAATCTTATTACACTGCTAGTTGGAGCAGAAGAGGGAGGTTTAGAGGTATTAAATAAAAACAACGAGTGGATTAAGGTTCAGCCAAGCTCTAACTCAATAGTCTGCAATATAGGCGATATGATGCAGCTTGTAACTAATAAAAAATTAAAAAGCACAACCCATAGAGTTGTTCAATATATAGAAAATGAACCAACATCAAGATATAGCATCCCATTTTTTATGCACCCTGCACCAGAAATTCTACTATCCAATATCCTTGAGGGTGGCTCTGGGGGAATACTTGCAGATGATTTTTTAAATGAAAGATTGAAAGCAATTAAGCTATACTAACTCAATGCATTACCTACAAATACTAATTGGCTTTATTGGATTAATAGCAATCGCTATTCCATTTTCAAACAATATCAAACTAATAAACTATAAGCATGTTGTAGCTGGTATTTTATTCCAAGTAATATTAGCAGCACTCCTTTTAAAGGCACCTTTAATAACTTCTTTTTTTACTTATTTGGCTGATGGCGTAGAGGTTTTGAAAGAAGCTACTAAAGAGGGCACTATCTTTATGTTTGGTTACCTAGGCAATCCTAGTGACGGAATGATTTTTGCATTCCATATATTGCCATTTATTATTGTAATGTCATGCTTGACAGCAGTTCTATGGTATTGGGGTGTTCTTCCTTTGTTAGTTAAAGGATTTTCAATTGTATGCCAAAAACTTTTTAATATAGGTGGACCTATAGGTTTAGGCGGTGCAGCAAATGTTTTTGTTGGTCAGGTTGAAGCACCTTTGTTAATAAGACCATACTTAAAAGATCTCTCTAAAAAAGAATTACTTATTTTAATGACAACTGGTATGGCAACTGTTGCAGGCTCTGTCATGATTGCTTTAGTAAGTATATTAGATATGAAATTTGTAGGAATTAATTTAATACAGCACTTTCTAATTGCATCTATATTATCAGTTCCAGCAGCTATCGTTTATTCTAATATCATGATTCCATCAAATCATATTACAGACTTTGAATCTTCAAAAACACCCAGAGTTTATGAAAGCACTATGGATGCTATAACACGTGGTACAAGTGACGGCATGAACATTGCCCTGAATGTTGGTTCAATTGTTCTTGCTTTTATAGCGCTTGTTTTCATTGCAGACTCTATTTTAGGGCTAATACCACTGACATTGGGCGGGGAAGATCTTTCTCTTAAACTTATTCTTGGTTATATGTTTGCACCAATTGCATGGATGATGGGAATTCCATGGGATGAAGCTTTAATATCAGGAAAACTATTAGGCACTAAAACAGCTTTAAATGAATTTGTTGCATATCTTGATTTAGCAGCTTTATCTGAAGGGGCTCTCTCAGACAGATCAAGACTAATAACCCTATATGGCCTATGTGGTTTCGCTAATTTTTCTTCAATAGGCATCTTGGTTACTGGTATTAGTGCAATGGCTCCAGAAAAGAAACCTGAATTGATTGAGGTTTCCTTTAAGGCTCTTGTAGGAGCTACTCTTGCATCATGCATGACAGGACTAATTCTGTCTTTATATATCTAATTATATAAAACTATAATTAGATTCAAGTGAGAGGCAAAAATAAGCCATATGATATAGGGTAGGTATAGATAACTAGCTAACCTGCTATCTTGCTTCATTAAAAAATAAATATAAATATTAACTGCTATTAGTAAATAAATATCTATAAGAGCTAGTAAAGGTAACTGAAAAGCAAAAAATAACCATGACCAAGCTGTATTAAAAACAAGCTGAAGTAAAAATAACTTATTTACTTTTTCAAAAGTAAGATAAGCAGAAATAGCCATCAAGATATACAGAAAAGGCCAAACAATACCGAAGACATATCCAGGAGGGTTTAAATCAGATTTGATTAAGCCCTGATACCATGGGTCTAACGCAGTATTGGATGATGATAGTCCACCAAGAATTAGGGCTATAAAAACAAAAACAAAAATTAGATATTTATTATTAAGTAACAAATTATTTGATTCTTAGAAACCTTTGAACAGTTTCTTTGATATCTGAAATAAAAGAGGAACCATGAGGTCTTGCCTCAATAAAAATATAAAAAGAAACAAAAATTGTTGCTATAACAAAAACTATTACTGCGTCATATTGTGCCATGGTCGTATTATAAATATTTTATTTGCAATTGTTAGTTAAATTTATATCTTTTCAACAATTAAGGAGCCAATCGAATACCCAGCTCCAAATGAACAGATAATACCTTTTTGTCCAGACTTTAAATCATTATATAAATTAAATGCAAACAATGAGCCGGCTGATGCTAGGTTTCCAAAATCTTTCATTGGAAGAGGTGCAAGGTTCTCATCAAAATCATCAGAGCCTATGACCTTGGATACAATTAGCCTAATCATCTTTCCATTTGCCTGATGTAGCCAAAATTTAGTAATTTCGTTAGGCGATATATTATTTTTTTCTAATTGCTCAAGAATTATTTTAGCAACTAAAGGGCAAACTTCTTTAAAAACACTTCTGCCATTTTGATAAAAAAGAAGCTCATCAGGTGTTTTAATATCTGATGCGGTTCTATTTATATAGCTAAGGTCACTTCTTATGTTATTGGAAAATTTAGTCACAAGTTTTCTATCTATAATCTTAAAACCTTTTGTGTTATTTTTTTGAAGTATCGTTGCAACACAGCCATCACCAAAAATAAAATGAACATCTCTATTGGTAAACTTAACTCCTGGTGATGTTATTTCAGGATTAATTACTAGAACTGTATCTGCCATTCCTGAAGCAATATCAGTATAGGCGTTACTAATAGCAAAAGTTGTAGATGAGCAGCCAACAAGCATGTCATATGCATAACCATTTATTCCAAGAGCTTCTTGTATCTCTATTGCAATGGCCGGATAGTTTCGTCCAGAGTGAGATGTTCCCAAGATTACCCCATCTATCTGATCAGATGTTATTCCTGCAGCTTCCATGGCTTTGTTAGCAGCTGCTATACCAACTTCAGCAAGAATGGAAAGTTCTGATTCATCTTCATTTCTAGTAACTGGTCGCATTAATGATGGGTCAAGTGAATTCTTTTTATCAAGAAGTCTTCTGGTTTTAATTCCAGAAGCCTTAAGAATGAATTCTTCAGATGAGTGAGATAATGCTGCTAAATTTCCAGCTCCAATTTCTTCTTCGTTGTCTTGATTGTAATTATCAACATAAGAATTATAAGAATTTACAATCTCTTTATTCGTGGTTACCTCTTCTGGGTACCATAAGCCAGTCCCAATAATACTTATATCACTCATAATATGTATTTAATTTTTAATAAGGTTTATTATAAATTATGTCTGAGAATTTAACTATTGATAAAAATCTTATTTACGAAGATTTATCAAATCAGCCTATTGTTCATGGGGTAGTAACAATTAGTCATGGCATGGCTGAGCATATCGAAAGGTATTCATGGCTTATCAATAAACTTAATCAAGCAGGGTACCATGTAATATCAATTGATCATCTTGGCCATGGCAGGCATATAGAAAAGGGAGATGATCAGGGCTTTTTTTCAGATTTAGATGGATTTGAGTGTGTTGAAAACAATTTAATCAATATTCTTTCATATGCAGATAATAAATTTCCTGATTTAAAAAAAATTCTTATTGGACATAGCATGGGTTCATGGATTTCTCTTGGCATTATCCAAAAATATTTTAAATTAGATGCTATGGTTCTTACCGGCTCCTCATTAATACCTAATAGTGTTTTAAAATCTCAAAAGAAACTAGTCTCTATGCTAATTATGTTATTTGGAAAAAAATCTTATAGTAAATTAATTGATAACATTACCATGAGAAAATATAACCTTAACTTTAGCCCCAATAGAACTCCAAATGATTGGCTCTCTAGAGATAAAATATCAGTTGATGAATATACAAATGATCCAAAATGTGGTTTTTTAGTTACAAATTCTCTGTGGTATCAACTTAGCGATCAAATGATGAAAGTTTTTAACCACCTAAATTATTCAAAGGTAAACAATGAATTACCAATATATTTAATATCAGGTGACAGAGACCCTGTTGGCGATAATGGAAATGGTGTAGAGTCACTTCATAAATTTCTTTTAGATATATTTCCTAAAACTTATTTAAATTTAGTTAAAGATGCTAGGCATGAAGTTTTTAATGAAATAAATAAGGATGAATCTTTTAAAGACATGCTTAGTTTTTTTGATTCTCATATAAAATAACTAAATGTTAAAACACCTTTATGATTATCCAACATTAGAAAGAGTTGATCTTGATTCTGGTCGACACTATTTAGATTCCAATGGTGATCCTGTTCCCAGCGTAACTACAATTTTGAGTAACACCTCAACTAAGTCAGATGGTATTTTAAAATGGAGACAAAGAGTAGGTGACCTTGAAGCAGACAGAGTAATAAAGCAAAGTACCGATATAGGTACAGCAGTCCATGAAGCATTGGAATTATATTTAAAAAATGAAGAATGGGATTCTTTTGATGCATCTATTTCTGATCAGAATATTTCTAAAAAGATATCTCAGAAATTTATCTCAGATGGTTTAAATTCGATTAATGAAGTATGGGGTCTTGAGGTTGGTCTGGTATTAGATGGTTTGTATGCAGGAACTGCTGATTGTATAGGTTTAGTTAATGGTATTCCTTCTATTATAGATTTCAAAACAGCAAAAAAAATCAAAAGAAGAGATTGGATAGAAGACTATTTTCTTCAAGGCTGCGCATATGCAAATGCTCATAATGTTATGTTTGATACAAACATTAGTCAGATAGTAATTCTTATGGTTGATAGAGACCTTATTTTTCAAGACTTTACTGTTAAAACAGCAGAATTTAAGAGCCTTACAAGAAAATGGAAAAATAAATTAATTAAGTTTAATAACCAAAAATAAATTAAGGATTAAGTATGAAACAAATTATTTCTATTGGCGGCGGCGGTTTTGGCAGGTCATTGGGTGATTTAAAAATAGAACGATATATAGTTAATCAATGTTCAAATAAAAATCCTAAGATATGCTTCATACCTACAGCAACGGGTGATGATAATGGATACATAAATAATTTTTATAGAGCTTTTAACTCAATTGGATGTACTCCATCAGATATATCATTCTTTAAAAGAACCATTGATTTAAGAACTCATATTCTTGATCAAGATATCATCTTTGTTGGTGGAGGAAATACTAAAAGTATGCTCGCTGTATGGCGAGAATGGGGCCTAGATGTCATATTAAAAGAAGCTTATGAAAAAGGTGTGATTATGTCTGGGGTTAGCGCAGGTGCTATTTGTTGGTTTGAACAGGGCATAACAGACTCTTGGGCTGATGACCTAGCAATAATGAATTGCCTTGGCTTTGTTAAAGGTACCTGCTGCCCACATTATGATGAAGAGCCCAATAGAAGGCCCTATGTATCAAAATCTCTAAAAAATAATAAAATAAACTCTTGTATTTCGATAGAAGGATTTAATGCATTGCATCTAGTTGATGATGTGCCAAGGTATTCTGTAGCATTTAAAAGCGATAACAATAGTTATAACGTTATTTTAGATGATGGAAAAGTTCTAGAGAGTGAGATTGATGGGGTAGAGAAAGTTATTCTTTAAACCCATTTATTCACAAAATCGTCAATATCTCTTTTTGGCAATTTTTTAGATTTACCTTCTTTTGTCCCTACATAAATAAATCCTATTATCTCATGTTGTGATTCTATACCCATCATCTCAACCAATGCATTATTGAAAGCTAGCTTACCTGTTCTCCATATTCCGGAATAGCCCAATATTTCAAGTGAATTTAGAATATTTTGACCAGCTGCAGCGGTTGAAAGTTTTTGCTCTATAAATGGAACCTTGGGATGTTCATGAAGTTTGGTAACAAGAACAATAATCATTGGAGCTCTAAATGGCGCATTTTTGTATTTATCTATTATATTTTGATCTTCTACTTTAAGATGGTTTATTGCAAAATCTTCAAATACCTTTGAGAGCTTATTTAATCCTTCGCCACTAATCTCAATAAAACGAGATGGTTTCAACCAAGCATGATCAGGTGCTCTTAAGGCTGATTTATATATTTCAATCATTTCATCAGTTGAAGGATGTGGCTCAACCAAGGATCTATGAGAATTTCTATTTTGCAAAAGATCTAAAAATTTATTCATTTTAATAAGCTAAATTACTTATACTATTATAAAGCACATAATTATAAGGTGATTGCATGTTGGTTCAACTAATTGGAATTTTTATAACAGTACTCATAGTCTATTTAATTTCATCCTATTTAATTTCAAAAAATAATGAAGAGATTGTCTATGAAGACGACATGGAAGACGCTGAGCTAAAAACTTTAGATGATGAAATTGATGGCTAGCTATGATTGTTATGAATTTTTTATTACTATATTGATATAGTTAATTATTTTTACAACAACCATGATAGATTTATTAATCCTAGTAGTCTTTTTCTACATTCTTCATTTATTTCTTCCAATGATGCTTTCATTACATAAGATTCCATTTAAGGAATTTACTTATGTCGGCGGTGATTTGTCTGGAAAAACTGATTTATCTGAACGCATATCTTCTTCTGCTGATAATTTAAGACAATCATTGCCGTTGTTTTTAGCATTATCAGTTTTATCTATTCAACTAGGTGTTGATAACTCATTACCAATGCATATTTGGCTATTATCAAGAGTATTGTATCTCTTGGGATCTATCTTTAATTTATATACGATACCTTTGCTGAGACCTTTGGTTTGGTTGCCTTCAATTGGAGCAATCGCTTGGATGGCCTGTAACTTGCTTTAATAGGATTTGCTTTTAAGGTCTAGTACTTGGTTGTGCTGGGTCTTTTAAGGGAGTGAGGTTACTATTTCATCTATTGGTATATTGATCAAATGATCAAATGATCAACTTTTATAATCAGGATTATAATAAATAGGATCTTTCATTTTATTTAATCCAATAGGAAGTCTTAAATTTCTTTTCGGTCGTTCTTTACCTATATGAACGCAACTAAGACTGGATGATTCTTTGGTTACATCAGCAATTATTTGTTTATCAAAACTACAGAACCCTCTCATAAGATCATTAAAATAAACTTTTGTAGTGAGAGTATCCAAAAAGCTATTAACAGACAAGATATCATCTTTTTTACATAGACGTATTCTATCTAAGGCATACTGATATGGGTCTTGGTTATCGTTCATCCTTGATGTAATAACAACAGCGCATTTGGACTCTATTGTTTCTCCTAGATCTTGATTAGCTTCATTTGAGGCATGAGCTATAGTTACCATAAGGAGAATTGGAAATATAATTTTATAATTCATTGAGCTTATCTCCACAAAAACTTTTAAGTTGTAGTACATGTTTTTTATACTCCTTAGAGTCAATATTTACAACATAATTCCTATCGACTAAATCTAAAATTTTGTATATATATTCCATATTATTTTTTCTATCCCAATTAAAAAAATTATCTAAGTCTTTTATCTTTAGTTTTGAAGATGGCTTCAAGACAACAAGCATTTGATTTTTTACATCTAGATCGTTTTTCGATGATGTAAATATAATATAGCGATTTTTAAAAAATGGAGATCGGTAATATGAATCATTAATAGATAAACTACATATTTCTTTATCGGTTTCATAAGAATGAGATTTAGAGCTAATGGTTAAAATTAAAAACAAAAAAAAATATTTCATTTAGAGTAACCATTCATAATAATTAAAAGAACTACAATTGATGTTATTAGTAGTAAAGATAATCTTTGCCACTTCTTCAAGTCCTCAGAGGCTATCCATACCCCAGCAATAAAACCAAAAAACATTATTATTAAAATGATATCCATATTTAATATAATAACTTATATTATTTATTAAACATAAATCATCAATATGAGTATTCTTGAGTTAGTTAATCATTTTTTAGGCCTAATACTAATAAGTACTTTTTTTATATTTATTTTAAGAACAAATTTTAGTTTAAAATTTAAAGCATTCTTACTTTCAATAATTGCTCTTATTGTTTATTTATTTTTTGATACACTCAATTTGTAAATTAATTACATTTATAAAGTTTTATTATTCTTGCTATCAATAAAAATGATTTTTGCATATACTCATGTTTCTATTAAATATCTACTTTTTAAATGATTAAATACAATTACATTTTAAGCGTTTTATTTTTAATTTCAGCATGTGGTGGAGGCGGGGGTGGCTCATCAAGCCCTTCAACTCCTACACCACCAGTTACACCAACAAATCCAGCTATAACTTCATTTACAGCCTCTTCATCATCTGTTTTTGAAGGAGACTCAATAACTCTGACTTGGGCATCAACAAATGCTAATTCATGTTCAGCAAGTGAAGACTGGGATGGTGACAAATCAACTACTGGCAATGAGGTAATTCAAGTCAATGATGTTAAGACCTACTCATTTACACTTACATGTTCTGGATCATCAGGGACAACAAATGCAGTCTCATCTGTCTCTGTAGAAGTTCAGGCATTGCCGAACCCATCAATTGATTCATTTATCTCATCTGCAAACTCTATCTCAAAAGATGAATCTATAACCTTAACTTGGACAACCTCCAATACAACAGAATGTTCTGCTGATGTAGATTGGAGTGGATCAAAAGAGTTGAATGGAAGTGAGACTTTGCAACTTGATATTGTTAAAACATATACATTTGATCTTATCTGTACAGGCGCTAAAGAAATTTCTGTAATTGAATCCATATCAGTCGAAGTGGAAGGCCAACAATCTGAAAATCTTGATGTAGACATAATTAACGATGGTTCTGTGGCTGAGATTTGGGGTAGTGATGATAATTTATTCTTTTTTGATGAGCTTAATGACTATCAATCTTGCAAGTCCGACTCTTGTCCAAGTGTTGATTGGTCATTTGTAGACTCAGGATCTAGCAGAGGTAATGTTTTAGAAGTGGTATATAAATCGAATGCAGGACATGCGGGATTAGTGGTTGGACCCACTGCCTCAGTAAACCTCGAAGATTATTCTGAGGGAAGTCTTTCATTTGATATAAAAGTTATAGAAAAAGGCACAGATAATCTTCCAAGTGGTTTTTTACTTAAAGTTGAGAGTGGAACGCAGAACTCTGGCGAAATAGCAGTTGAAGGTATTGCCGCTGATGGTTCATGGGAGTCTGTAGATTTTCCTGTCTCAAAGTTAACTGAAAGTGGGGCTTTGAATTTATCGGCCATTACAGTTCCAATGGTTTTCTTTC
>Ga0213863_10000947_pt1 | contig 21768 bp, 20 predicted proteins | sample PICome_8_FD_160128 | JGI IMG/M metagenome (GOLD analysis project Ga0213863, IMG submission 160128) | Coastal seawater microbial communities near Pivers Island, North Carolina, United States - PICO497 | ecosystem: Environmental > Aquatic > Marine > Coastal | place: USA: North Carolina... | reverse complement strand
TAACTGGCCATTTGGTGCTCTCTACACTGCATACCAATACGGCCGCGGGTGCTATTACGCGGCTCGAAGATATGGGCGTTGAGCGTTATTTAATCACTTCATCGGTCAATGGCGTGTTAGCGCAGCGATTGGTGCGAACCCTTTGCTCCAGCTGTAAAGAGCCTGTTGAACTGTCTGAGGTGGCGATTCGCAAATACAATTTGCAGCGATTTCTTTCGGACGGTCAACAAACCGTCTTCCAAGCCAAAGGGTGTGACCAGTGTGGTCATACGGGCTATGTGGGCCGTACGTCAATTCATGAGCTCTTTCCGCTCGATGAAGAAATGCATCGAGTTATTATGGAAGGCGCCGATGCCACTATTTTACACAGCGCTGCGCGTCGCCAGGGCATGATTACGCTTTATGAAGACGGTTTGCGAAAGGTCGTGCAGGGTCAGACTTCATTGGAAGAGGTTATGCGTGTTACCCAAGATCAAAGTAACGACGATGAGGCCTCCGATACCGCGCTAGTGGTTAAGGCGACCCGTTCAGAGAATGCTATCGCCTGATGCCTGCATTTACCTATAAAGCGGTGGGCCGTGATGGCAAGGCCCAGCAGGGCGTTATTGAGGCAGATGCTCTCGATCTAGCCACGCGCCAACTGCGTGCCCGAGGCCTAACGCCGCTCAAAATTGTGGAGGGCGATGGCGAGGCCGATACCAAGCCACCCACGCGTCAAGAAGTGCTGTCTATGACCACTGAGCTGTCGGTGCTCTTGCGGGCAGGCTTACCCTTAGATAGAGCCCTTAAAGTATTAATCGACATGGACGGGCAGCCGCGAATGCGCGCGGTGCTCGCTGACTTGTTGAAGGCAGTCAAAGGCGGAAAATCACTGTCTCTGGCGCTGCAGCCTTACGATGACATTTTCGGCCCGTTTTATCTCAGCATGGTACGAGCAGGAGAGGCGAGTGGGCAGCTCTCGGCAGTTCTTGAGCGTCTGGTAGAGCATTTAGAAAGCGCCAAAGCCACTCGAGACTCTATTGTGTCGGCGCTTATTTACCCGTCTATTTTGTTGGTTGTGGCAGTGATCTCCGTGGTTGTAATGCTGGGGTTTGTCGTGCCGCAATTTGAGACCTTATTTAACGACATGGGCGATGCTTTGCCCGGCATGACTAAGGCGGTTATTGCTGCGGCGGAATTTATTAAAGCCTGGGGCTTGGTCGTCGGCGTGTTGATCGCTGTCTTGGTTTTAGTCATACAACGATGGGCGGCTTCTCCGGCAGGAAAAAGTACTCTCGACCAACGCCTCCTATCATTGCCGATTGCAGGAACAATTGCTTTTGAATATGAAATGGCGAAGTTTGCGCGCACTGTGGGCACGCTGCTCGGCAATGGTGTTTCCCTGTTAAAGGCGATTCAAATAGCCATCGATACTGTGGGCAATGTGCCGTTAAAGGAGGCGCTCAACGTGCTGCCTTCGGCGGTTAAAGCGGGCAAACGTATGTCTGTGGCACTTGAGGAAACAGACATGTTCACGCCCATGGTCATTCAGATGACTCGGGTGGGTGAAGAGTCGGGGCGGCTCGATGACATGATGTTAGAACTCGCATCGGTTTTTGAAGATCACGTGGCGTCGGGTGTTAAGCGTCTTTTGACACTACTTGAGCCGTTATTGATTCTAACGATGGGCGCTATTATTGCGGTCATTATTATCTCTATTTTGATGGGTATTTTGTCGGTGAATGACCTCGCGATTTAATGATTGGCGGCGAGGGCTAAGACTAATTTTTTGCAGCGAAGAGGAATGACAATGAATAAAAATCGTAATCGACGGCAGCGGGGTTTTACGCTGATGGAGCTGTTGGTCGTTCTGGCGATATTAGGTTTGCTGGTGAGTTTGGTAGGTCCTCAAGTATTGAACCAATTGGGTGGCGCGAAGTCTAAAACCGCGCGCATTCAAATCCGCGATCTCGAGCAGGCATTAGAAATGTACAAGCTCGACGTGGGCCGATTTCCTTCAACCAATGAAGGCATGGATGCTTTAGTGAAGAAGCCCGGGGATGCCACGGGCTGGAATGGACCTTATTTAAAGGGTGGCAAGGTGCCCACGGACCCTTGGAAGCGCGAGTACCACTACAAGTACCCGGGACAGAACGCAGAGCTCGATCTTTTTAGTTATGGGCAAAATGGGTCTCCAGGTGGTGATGGTGAGGACGCTGACGTTAACAACTGGGACTAAATCTCGCGGCTTTACGCTGGTTGAGATCGTTGCGGCGCTAACGGTCGTAGGGCTTGTTTTGGCGGTTGCCATACCTCAGTCCATTCGCTTCTATGAGTCGGCGCAATTTCGAGCGTCTGTGCGTGAAACGATTACCTTACTCAATTCTGCGCGCTACGCGGCGGTGGCTAGCGGCATCGCTCAAGACGTGATTATTTCTCCCCGAGAAGGCTTTGTTCGCTTTGCGAAACAGCAGGTTGATTTTACCAGTGACGTTGAATTGGCCGCTCACTCTGCGAAAGAAGTAAATCGCGATGGCCTTGGGATTATCCGCTTCTATCACGACGGTGGTGCCAGTGGTGGGGGCATTGATATTACTCGAGACGATGACTACACGGTGAAAATTGCCGTCGACTGGCTGGTCGGTCAGGTCGATGTCGACTTCGGACGTGACGATGCTTAGTGCTGGGCGCAAGCAAAAGGGTTTTTCGCTGTTGGAGGCAATGGTTGCTATTTCTATTTTAGGCATTGCTCTCGGAGGTCTCTACAGCGCTGCGTCCGGTGCCACCCGTAATGTTCGTGCCGATGAGCGCTATGCCTTCGCGGTCGAGTTAGGCCGTTCATTATTGGCCGATAATATTCAGGTGCCGAAGTCAGGCCTCAGCAACAACGGTGTGACCGCCGGGGGCTTTAAATGGACGGTTACCACTCGCCCGGCGCCATTGGGTCGTTCAGGGCTCGATGAGGGGGCTCTGCAGGAGATTGAGATTATTGTCAGTTGGGCAGACGGACTTCGCGATCGTCGCATCCGGCTGGATTCGGTTGTCGAAGGGCTGCCCGGCGATGAGACGCTATTGTAATGCGGCAGTCTCGTGGCTTTACACTCGTTGAGGTAATCGTGGCTCTTGGGATTCTCTCCCTGATTATGCTGGCTACAGTTAGTGGCTACCGCACCCTAGGCAATACAGCTAGCACCATTGATCGCATGACCGACCGAACAGATGAGTTGCGCAGTGTGAGTGCCTTTCTTAGAGACGCTCTAGAAAACTCGGTCGTTGGCACAGAAAGTGGCGGCGGTGATGAAATGACCTTCGGCGGCTCGGCGAGTGGTGCGGGGCCGGTCGCTTTTTTTAAGGTGACCGAAGGGAACCTAGAGTGGCGCGCCAAAATTTTATTTGGTGAGGCCTATGGCGGCAGCTATTTCCTTCGATTGGCAAAGCAACAGGACGAGCTGGTGCTGCAATGGCAGGAGCCCGAAGGACAGTTTGAGCCAGGGATTTGGGCTAAAGCCCCCTCAAGAACAGTGCTGGATAACCTTCAGACTTTTGAGGTCTGGACGCGAATGGATGCCCAGTCGGAATGGGTTCAAACGAATATTCAGCGTGAGACACCCGCACATGTGAAATTGGTGATCAAGGCTAATGATCGATTTTGGCCTGACCTCATAATGACGGTGCAGCGATGATTCTTCGCAATAAGCATGAAGCGGGGCTCTCAGTTGTTCAGCAGCGCGGCGTAGCGCTGGGCATTGTTGTGTGGTTTATCGCGGGTATGGCCCTATTGGTCTCTGGCATTATTGCCGAGGCAAGAATTGATACGCGGATGGCTCAGTTACATTATTTCAGAGCTCAGGCAGCGGCTGCCGGGGACGGGGCCATTAATTTAGCCTTGGCAGAGCAAGAAGGCATGCGAGCGAGCGGGCAACCCGGTGCTGATCGTCTGCAAAATTACCAGATTGGGCCAAGATCGGTAGAAGTGCGGATGATTCCTGCGGGGGTGTTCGTCAACATAAGCAGTGAAAACTTACAGGGGCTTCGATCTTTATTTAATTTGGGTGCGTCTCAGGCGCAGCAGCAAGGTATTTTTTGGGAAGGATCTCCCGGAGCATTGGCAGCTGCCGTGATAGAATTTCGCGACGGCGTGGGTGGACGACGCGGAGGCCTATTCCATAGTCCGGAAGACTTATTGAGAGTGCCGGGGGTGACCCGGGGTGTTTACGAATCGGTGAGGAGTTACATCACTGTGGGTGATCTTGCTGAGGGGTTTCAGGGTGGGGACCAAACTGTAGAGTCAAGGCTTAATCAGTTAACAGCGGCAATGTTGGGTGACGGGCCGGTGGTGAAAGGCCCAACCCAACATGCCGCAAAATCTTTGAGGATCGATGCAATAGTGGAAATTGGTGATCAACAGTGGCTGCGCCGGCGTTGGGCGACCCTCGATGAGGGTGGTTATTCTATGCTGCCTTGGCGATTTGTTCGTACGGAAGCAGCACGTCCCGTAGTGAAGGGGAGCTAATTCCTTGGCGAGTAGAAACCAGTTTGAGGTTTTTGGTGTCGATGTTCGAGATTATGGCCAGCTGTGGCTGGTTGCTTGGCGTGATTTTTTGTTCGGTGATGATTCGCCCATTCGTAATGCCTTCGACTCTCAGGTCACCCTAAGGCACTCAGACGGAACATCGGCTTGTTATCAGGCGAGTCGCAAGGTGGAAAGCGGAAGTGCCGTTTCAGAGGCCTACGCGATTCCAGATGAGCTGGTACTTAGCCGGAGCCTTTCCCTCCCCACGATCGCCGAGGCAGACCTTGAGGCTGCATTGCATTTGGAAATTGCAGCCTGCTCTCCCTTTAGCGTCGACGACACCGCCTCGGGTTGGCGCATTTCCCGTGGGGAAGACAGGCGGACGCTCACCGTCGATCTGGTGATTGCCTCACGCAGCGCTGTTATGGGGTTTCTTGGTGAGCATTTTGGCCTGACTGACCCTAGCGTGCCTGAGGTTTGGGCTGACACTGGAACCCATTGGGTGCGGTTGCGGGGGTTTGGCGAGATGACTCGGGAAGCCGATTATCGTCGTCGCATTATTCGATCGGGGTTCCTCCTCACACTTTGTTTTGGCGTTTTTTTACTGATGGCTGGCCTGTCCGTGATCATTGCAGGGCGGGAGTTGGCAGCCTTAGAGGCGCTTCGTGATAAGGCCTCTTTGGAGGCGCGCAGCGCGATCGCCTCACGAGACCAACTGGCCGCCACGAACGCGGCGATTGCTGAGCTGAATAAGCTGAGTGTGCTTTTGCCGAATCCACAGCCAGAAATCCATCGGCTCACGCAGTTATTGCCGGACTCTGCGTACGTAACACAGTTCACTCAAGAGGGGCGCGCAATTCGATTGCGTGGGCGCGGTACCGATGCCGCATCGTTGCAGCAAGCAATGACTGAAGATCCAGCGTTTAAGCAAGTGACTGCCCCGCAAGCGATCAGCCGGGTGGGCAATACCGGCCTTGAACAGTTTTTTCTCGACATACAGCTGAAGGTGACGCCGTGAGAGTCTGGATACAAGGCCATCGTCGCAGCGCGATACTGGTAATGCTCACCTTTGCATTGCCCTTGTATTTGTTTGCAGTGGCAATGGGAGCCATGTTGACGGCCCGAGGTGAATATCGCGAGCAAATAAGCAGCATTGAGCCGCGCTTGGCTCGCATGCAAGGGCTCGTCGCAAAAGAGGGCCAAATTCAGGCTTCTTTGGCCGGAGTAAACACGGTAGTTGCCGATCATATCTACCCCAAAAGCGCCGCTGCGGAGGCGGTTGCAGCTTCCTTGCAGGCCGAAGCTCGTCGAATGCTCTCTGATGCCGGCATGGATATTACTAATAGTCAGGTTTTAAGGCCACGCAAGCGCGATCAGTTTGACTATGTGGCAGTGAAAATAGTGGCTCGGGGTACGCTGACACAATTGGACCAAGGTTTGTCTGAGCTAGATCAATTCCGTCCTGTAATCTTTGTCGAGTCACTCGATGCGTTTCCCAACAGGCGACGTCGCAAACAAGAAACTGAAACGCAGGTGTTAACCGTTTCCCTACAGTTGCTATCTTTGAGGTCGGTGTTGTGACGGGTCCGAAATCACTGGTAACTCGTTATCAGGTTCAACAAAATCCGTTGAAAACCGAGAGGCGGGTCGAGTTGGCTGTCCTCATACTGCTGACGCTATTAGTGGTGAGCGCGGTACTCGGTGGCTTTCGTTTAATAGCGGGTAGTGAGCCTGATCCGGTGTTTCCCTCGGCTGATTCATTGGCGGTACAAGCGCTAAAGTTGGATGCAGGTCTCACTGCGGAACAGGCAGCAGAAATTCTCAACCGCCCATTGTTTTGGCAGAGTCGCAGGCCCCTAGTGCCTCCACCCAAAGTGGCCGCCAAGCCCAAAGCTAAAGCACCCAAGAAGCTTGACGGTGTCACCTTAATGGGCGTGTATGGGTCAGGTGATGGTTTAGGGCTGATCGCCACTGTCGATGGTGTGTTTAGTCGGATCAGTAAAGGCCAGTCGGTAAAGGGTTGGCAGTTCAGTAGTTATGAAGACGGTGCTGCAGTGTTCGTTAGTGGGGGTAAAAAGTCAGTGCTACCCTTGGAGCTCACAGCGCCTAGCGTAAAAATTGTATCGGTGCCTAAAGCCGATAACTCTCCAGTAAATGAGCCCGGTAAAGCAGGCTCTCCCGAGGAGGACGACGGTGGCGGCCTCTCTTTTGGCGGTTCATCGAAATGAAAGCTATAGAAGGGGAGTCAGTGCCAGGCATGTTTTTTGTTGGCTCGTCCTCAACTGCGTCAATGTCGTTCGCCAGTAAATTGAACGGTGGAGCAGCGGCAATAACTTTGCGAGTGCTAGTAAAGAATTTTTGCAGCGATGGTCACGTAGTCTAGAAAACGGCCCCTGTGCCATTAGTGTATTACGGCAATTTAAGGATTGCTTCACCGGTGCACATAGGTCAAAAATTGTTACAGACCGGGGTAAATCACGGTTAACCGCTACCGGCCATTGTTAGGCAGCGTACAACGAGAGACATTAGGTATGGAACACAAACGAAAAACATCAACAAAGCGAAGGGTGCAGGGGCTGCGTAATGCGCCGGTGCGGACCTCAATACTGTTGATGATCGTGGCCTCTGTGATGGGGTGCGCCGATATGGGCAAAAAAGCGCCCGCTAATAAACCCATCGATGCGGATCAACCCCTATCCCAGTCGGCCTCTTCGTTAGCGAAAGGGGAAATAGAGCCCGACGAGGTGGTAGACGCCCAGGCCATTAAGTACCGGGGTAATGATCAGGTTGTTGGTTTGCCGCCGGCGAGGGACCCGATCAGTTTTGTTGGAGATGCGGTTGCTCTCAGTTTTGAAAATGCGCCTTTAAGCGAAGTTACCCACGCCATACTCTCGGATGTACTCGGCATCGACTATCTGGTCGATGGGCCCATTCCCGGTGAGGTAACGTTACGTACTCGAACGCCGATTGAGCGCGACCAGTTGCTGTCCGTGCTTGAGTCCTTGTTGAAAGCTAACAATGTGTTGCTCATCCGAGGTCGGGACAATCGCTTTATTGTGAGCAGCTCCCAAGCGGCGGCCCAGTTGGTACCCCGAGTTGTCAGTCGTGATGAGCAGGTTGCTGGCTACTCCACCATGGTGATTCCACTGCAGTACATTAGCGCAGGGGGTATGGCTGAAATTTTAAAGCCACTGGCCGAAGAAAAAGCCCTCGTACGAGTCGACAATACGCGCAACCTATTAATGCTTGCGGGCACCAAGGCCCAGCTCTCTGGATGGCTCGAAATTATCGAAACTTTTGACGTGGATATGCTTGAAGGTATGTCGGTTGGGTTATTTCCGTTGCAATACAGTGGCGTCGAGGAGCTGGTCGAAGCCCTCAACCAGCTGCTCACAGAAGCCTCTGCCGAAGAGGGCGCTGGGGGGTTGACTGATATCGTTCGGGTTATGCCCTTCGTCCGCCTCAACAGTGTCATGGTGATTACCCCAAGGGCGCACTATCTCGATCGGATGGAAATCTGGATTGAGCGATTAGATCGAGCCCCCGAAAATGGCGCCGAAAAACGCTTGTATGTGTATCCCGTGCAAAACACCACGGCCAGTCGCTTGGCGATGCTGCTCACCAGCATTTATTCGGGGGGGGCACAACGTGGCAGTGGCCGTTCAGCCCTAGACAATCGCAATACGGCGCCGGGCATGAATCAGGAGAGCATCGGTGGGGGTAACTCTCGAGGTGGCACAGGCCGCAACGGCAACAACAATAACCGTCGAAACGGGTCAGGTACGCGTGGTGGAAGCGGCGGCGGTACCACGGTGTCGGCGCTACAGCTTGATCCGGGCAATGGCGACGGCAACGACGAGGGTGCCGAAGTTCGCGTCGTTGCCGATGAAGAAAACAACTCCCTGATGATTTATTCCACGGGCATGCAATACAAAACCATAAAAGCCGCCGTCGAAAAGCTCGACGTACCGCCAACCCAAGTGTTAATCGAAGCGAGTATTGTGGAGGTTACGTTAAACGATCAGCTGAAATACGGATTGGAATGGACGTTTAATAACCAGCTTGGAGGCTCAGATTATTCTGGTATTGGTGTGATATCAGATGGGAACTTCAACTTTGGCGGCGCTGAGGGTGCCGTGGCACAGCTGGCTCAAGGGTTTAGCTATACCGTTTCGGGTGGGAGCGGCGTCGTGGCGGTGCTCCGAGCGTTGGCCACAGAATCACTGGTGAATGTGATTTCCACACCCTCAGTCATGGTACTTGATAATAATGTGGCTACGATTCAGGTAGGCGATCAGGTGCCCATCAATAGCGGTTCAACAGTCACCAACGGTGGTAATACCATTCAAAACATTAGTTACAAAGACACCGGGGTGCAATTAACGGTGCGCCCCTCGGTAAATGCGGGCGGTTTGGTGACGTTGGACGTACTTCAGACTGTGACCGACGTTGGCAATATTGATGTCACCGGCAATCGACGCTTTTTGGAGCGCAGTATTGAAAGCCGGGTAGCCGTGCGCTCGGGTGAGTCAGTTGTCCTGGGCGGTCTAATCCGGGAGAACGCCGCTAATAACGAAAATGGTGTGCCCTGGTTGCACAAGGCGCCGATTATTGGGCCGCTGTTTGGCACCACAGAAAAGACCCGAGATCGCACTGAATTGCTGGTGATCTTAACGCCTAGGGCGCTGTACAACGATGAGGAACTGCGCCAGGCCAGCGATGAAATGCGCGATCAGATCCGAAATTTCGAATTAATTGAGCAATAAATTGATTTTTTATGTTGGTAAAAATTGTGACATTTCAGTGGAATAGAACGAAAACTGAAACGTCAAACTTATGGAAATTGGCAGTTTTATCGCTAATTTTTATGATCTTGGCAGCTTGCTCGACTTCTGAAGAGCTCTCAGAATCAAAAGAAAGTGATTTGATTCAAAGGGTTAGCGGCCGGTGGCAGTGTCTGGAGCGTAACGACTACGCCTGTGCGTACAAGTTCCTCTCTCCGGCCTACCGACGGGTGTTTACCCCTGAAATGTACGGCAACAGGTACTTTTCAGAGTTAGAGAGAGTGTTGACAGGGGTTAAAGTGGTTGCCTATGATCGCAATGCAGCTGTAGCGAGTGTGATGGTCGGGGTCATGTCCAGTTCATCCACAGATGCGTCTTCAGCTTCGCGGGCCTTCTCGGTAACGCCCTCAACCTTGTCTGAGAGTTGGATTCAGGTCAGGGGTGAATGGTGGTACCATGATCGTTCGTAAAACTGGTGGCGTAATCAGCTGGTTACAGTTGAGATAGCGCTAACACAAAGCCTTCGGGTTTACGTGAAAAAAATTAGACTTTAGGAGTCTCCTATGAAGCAGTTTCAAAAAGTCGGCCTAGCCGCAGCGGTTGCTACCGTTGCAGCCGGTACGGTTGCTCAACCAGATTCGGCAGTGTCTCGTACAGAGACTGGCGACCTGGCAATTATTCCTTACTACACGGTACTGGACGGCACCAACACAGGTATGCACGTCATCAATACCACCGATTCAACCCAGGTGGTTAAAGTTCGCCTCCGACGTGGAACCGATTCCAAGGACGCACTCGACTTTAACCTTGTGATGTCACCCCGTGATGAGTGGACAGCGAACATTGGCCCCGGTGGCGCTAACGGTGTTTTAGTAACCACAAACGACACTACGTGTACCGTTCCAGCCTTCCCTGAAGGTGGAGCTGAAATGCCAGACACCTATTCAGAAGGTGCTACCGAAGGCTACGTTGAAATCATTGCGATGGCCGAGACCACCGATGAAATGCAGCCCATTGCTGTAGCCGCTAAGCACAAAGACGGCGTTCCAGCAGATTGCGCAGCTGTACGTCAAAACTTCTACCGCGTTGCAGCGGCTGATGTCGGTGACGGAACAGTTCGTGGTACCCACACTTCTGGGCTGACATCGAACGCTGCATGCGAGACCGCAGCCGCGACCGGTGCATGTAAAGCTGGTGTTGCCGCAAACCTTAGCTACTACGGTGATTCAGATGACAATGCATTGAAAGTGTCCTTCATGCTGACCGACCCACAGGGCGGTTTAGAAGCTGGCGATAATGCAGTTATGGTCGAAGGATTCGCTGATGCGGCTATGATGACTAACCAGCAGCCACTGAGCTTTGGTACTGACGGTCTGTTGAACTACGACCCATTAAACTTTGAGCTACCAAACTTGGCTTACGGTGCGTTTGCTTCTACAAACGCTTTGCGTATAGCCGACGGCGCGGTAGCCGGCGATCCGATGACCAACGGCGACATGTGGAATTCACTTGCCGACGCGCTGGACGCCGACTCAGTCTCAAACGATTGGGCTGCGTTTAACACTTCCGACGGCACTGTGCACGCTGACTGGGTAGTAACTTTGCCAGGTCAGTACGTCATGACCAACCCTGTCTGTGACACTTACAACAGCTACAGCCAAGCTGCTGCTACTGCTGCTGCTGTATGTGGTGGACTTGCATCGGCAGTCACAGCGGTTGCTGCTGCAGAAGCCGCTTACTCTGCGGCGGGCGGTGACGATCGTAACCAGTTGCCACTGATAGTTGCATCTAACGTTGACGGTGGAGCTCTGATCGCCGGTTCAAACATGAACCTTTGGGATCGGGAAGAAACGCCACTGGCTGGTAAAGAGACCGAAAAGGATCCTGAAGATCCAGATCTGGGTTTCTCTCCAGGCGGCAGTTCTGGTGATCCGGCTGACCCCGATATTACGGTTGTGTTACCTTATGAAGTGAACGTTATCGCCTTCGGCGACGCTGATTCGTCGACTGCGGTCATGTCGAACCTCAAGTTGTCAGTAACGCCACCAGAGACTTCAGATCGTGGATGGGGACGCTTGGATATTCAGTCTTCTAACCCCGCGCCACAGCTCTGGACTCTGACCGGTACTGACGGCGAAGACGTGAACTACTTCACGAAAGGTCTGGAAGCTGCTGGAAGCGGGTTTAGCGCTGTTGGTGATGCAACTGATGTTGCTGTCGTAGGTTTCGCAATTTGGCAACGTTCGTTCGCTGCACAAGCGGGTAACTACGGTCGTATGATCGAGCACTCAACGATCACGTCAGGATCTGGCAGTCGTTAAGAGATGTGCTGATTAGGAAACCGGCCCACTGGGCCGGTTTTTTTTCATCTGCAATTAGTGAATTGGAAAGAGATCGTGTTGTGAAAAGTATTTTTGTCTTAGTATTGCTCTGTATTGCTAGCTGGTCTGTAGCTGATTCCCTTGTTCGCGATGGAGAATTCACGCTTTCCAGAGGAGAAGTCGAATATGCCTTGGCCGCATCACCCCCACAGATTCGAGACTCAGCAAAAACAGACGAGGCGTCTCGCTATGAATTTTTCGTCAACTTACTAGTGTCTAAAAAAGTATTATCCGTAATGGAGGCCCTGGAAGAAGAAGACGATCCCACTACGTATTATCAGTTTTTGTTCAAGCGCTTAGAGGCCGCGCGGGAGCTTGATAGACAGCTTTTTCAAAACCAGTTGGAGCTGCCAGATTTTGAGGCTTTAGCTATAGAGCGGTATCAGGTCTCTAAAAGTGAAATAGCACTGGTTCCCGAGGTGCGTGAGGCTTCGCACATTTTATTGTTGTGCACGGAAGATTGTGCGATTGGCTCTGAAGCCGAAAATGAAACCATTGAAACGCTGCAGGCACTGCGTGATCGCATAGTGATAGGCGATTCTTTCTCAGATGTGGCGACAGAGTTTTCTCAAGATCCCGGTAGTAAGAAGCGCGGAGGCCGCCTTAGCCAAGGTATTGCACGCAATGCAGAAAACGTGGATCAATCCGTTAGAGATGCGTTGTTTGCCATGAAACAGGTCGGAGATATTAGCGATATTGTGCGCAGCCGATTTGGATTTCATATATTGAGGCTTGAGTCAGTGATCCCGTCGCGAGAGAGAAGCTTCGATGAGGTAAGACTGGCTCTTGTGGCCGAAATTGAGAAACGTTTCAGGCAAGATGCTTACAGGGAATATCTTTTAACTTTAGCACCCAAGGATGGCCTTGAGATTGATTTTGAGGCCTTTGAGGATCTCGTGAACTCAATGTAACAATCTGTGGAGGGCGCCTAATAATTAGTGCTTAGAAGACCAGACCCAGGGGCGCTTTTAGGCCGCATCGAAGCATCGAAACAATATTTTCATGTACATTGTGCTGGTTAAGGGGTACTGAGGGCTAGCCTCAAGATAAATCTATCAGCAAGATAGTCGATTGTTGATCCCCCCTCCAAAGCTGACGAAGAAGCCGCTGTTTCTAACGTCACAGACTTTCACAAGGTGAGTCCGATCAGCAACCTGCCCCTAAAGCGGTCAGCGCATAACTAAGTTCAGTCATTATCATCGCGCATTAGGTTGGGGTTTCGAGCCGGATGACCAGAAGGCCTGATTCAAACAAACGACCACACCAGAATCTCCAAGCAACGAAAAAAAGTTCGAGCGACTGTCTGGCGAGGTCAGTTTGATCTGTTGGGGGCTGTTTATTGGGTACTGAACAACATGTTTAGCGGCATTTTGTATAGGCTGACAGTTTCTGACCGACCCAAAAAGTTTTTACCCAGCGCACTTTTGATTGGCCCCGCAAAAAAATGCTTCCTAAGATCAAAGTTGCTTAGAGGAGCAGTGAAGGTTGTAGCGTCTTCTGAAGTGCGACACAGGCTATTCTTGCTTTTTATCGGTACCCGCAGGCTCCTCAATGCTGTACCCCAGCTCGGTCAATATATTGTTCTGAGTATCTGAGACATGAATGCTGGGTTTACTGCGATAGCGACCAATCGTTTTGGGTTTTTGTAATGTGGAGATAAGAGCTCGACCGGTATCTAATGTCTCAGGAAGCTCCAGAAAGTCACAAAGGCAGGTGAGGATTGACTCTGCATCATGAAAAATATTCTCGAAGGGTAATATCAAAATTTGTGCCGCAAAGTGCTTGTTAAGTTTCATCAAGCGCCCGTGGGCAGCGCACCAAAAAGCCAGTGAATCTTCGGTGGAATCCGCCTTCATAGAAATCCCCAGAAGATGCGGCCCCCATATTTTCATTTGAGTTTGATTGTTGCTGTATGCCATATCCAAACCATGCCGCGTGACGTGGATATATTTCATTTTGGGAATGGCGGGCAATAAGAAGGGCAGTAACATGTGCGTATTCGGCTCTTTCCAGCCCCACAGTTGCTGCAGAGGTGCTGGTGTCGCCAGTGGTTCTCTCCGCGCATCAAGGTCTCCTGTATCTATCCACTCGCCCGAACGGTATGTCCTTTCAAGTAGCTCAGCAACGTTCACTGCGTGCTGTTCCTGTGATATCCATGACGGACCCTTGTGCCCTCTAGAGGCGAGGTAGGTATTGAGGGCCTCAGTGAGTTGGGGGAGGTGGCGCTCTATTGGCCATATGCTGGGACGCTTAAACAATGCTGTAAAACCTAACTCATCGAGGGATTGATTCAGGTCAGAGCCCATATCAAAGCCTAGGGTTTGAAGAAGCAGGGTGATGACTCGGGTGCCACTACCACCAACGCCACCCACGACGACGGGTGCTGCATCAGACAGCTTAGGACAATCAATGATTAAGTTTTCGTCGGACAGACTCATGCCGTGCATAGTACCCTAGCGTTAGGTATACAAAAATTCTATTGACGACTTTACGGAGGACTATGTCCACTGACAACCGATCGCGACGAGAGCAAAGCACCTGGGGTGCTATTTTAAATCGGCGAATGCTGATCTGTGTGTTTACAGGCTTTGCTTCGGGTATGCCGCTGTATCTTCTGATTCAGCTGGTTCCCGCTTGGCTGCGCGACTCGGGCGTATCCCTCACCGAAATTGGTTTGTTTGCTTTAGTTGGGCTGCCATACACCTGGAAGTTTTTGTGGGCGCCGCTCATGGATCGCATCAAATTACCCTTGGGCCTGCGCAGAGGTTGGATGCTGTTAGCTCAAGTTGCTTTGATCATAACGATCGGTTTACTAGGGAGCGTCGATCCCTTAACGCAAACCGCTTGGGTGGCGACGCTTGCGGTCATCATTGCCGTACTCAGCGCCACTCAAGATGTGGCTATCGATGCTTATCGCCGCGAGCTTTTACCTGATGAAGAGCTGGGATTTGGTAATTCAGTGCATGTGCAGGCGTATCGCATTTCTAGTTTGATTCCGGGTTCACTGTCCTTGATCTTGGCCGATAACTTACCCTGGTCCCAAGTATTTTGGATTACCGCGGCTTTTATGGGGGTCGGGGTGTTGCTGTCCCTGGGTGTCAGGGAACCCATTAGAGAGACGCGCCCCGTAACAAATTTGCGAACGGCGGTACTTGAACCCTTTTTAGAGTACGTTCATCGCCGCGGTTGGCAGAGTTTTATTCTCGCCCTCGCTTTCATGGTGCTCTACAAGCTGGGCGATAATATGGCCACGGCACTTTCAACTCCCTTTTATCTGGACCTGGGTTTTTCCAAGACCGAGATTGGTTTGGTGGCTAAAAATGCCGCTCTCTGGCCGGCGATTATTGGCGGGCTCTTGGGTGGCGTGCTCATGATTCGCCTAGGTATCAACCGTGCGCTGTGGCTTTTTGGGGCTGTGCAAATGGCCAGCATTTTGGGCTACGCTTGGTTGGCGAGCGTGGGGCCTATACTCTGGATTCTCGCTGCAGTGATTGGATTTGAATACCTTGGTGTGGGTTTGGGTACCGCAGCCTTCACCGCTTTCATCGCCCGGGAGTCCAGTAAGACCTTTGCGGCAACACAATTTGCCTTGTTTACGGCGCTAGCGGCTTTACCGCGCAGCCTTGCCAATGCGACGACAGGCGTGATTGTTGAGCACACTGGCTGGGTCCCATTCTTTTTTGTCTGTACTGGACTGGCCCTGCCCGGCATGTTGCTCTTGTTTTGGGTTGCGCCGTGGTCTCAGTCAATCTCGGCGCCGGCACCTGAACCGTTGGCTGTTGCCAAAAATCCCGATCTCAATAGTTGAAAAGGGGATGCTGAAAAATCTGGTGCTGAAAAGCACCCTTCAAGGCACTATTTTTTTTACAACACATTTTGAAGAAGACCTCTTGAAAAAGAGGTCTGTAAATGAGGGGAACCTTTAATGCGTTTGCTGCTGCTCTTCTACCCTTGGCTCGAGCTACTGAGTCTTATTCAGCTCGGTATTGAGACCCGTGCGATGGTACCTTTGCTTTGGGTTTTGGCCATGTTCATGCTGGGTGGGGCGTTGCTTAAGCGCGTGGGAGCGGCGAGTGTGCTGCGGCTGCGAGAGGCACAACAAGGTGGTGTGTTACAGCAAAGCCTGTTTCTAGACGATTTAGCCGTTGCCGTGGCTGCACTGCTCCTGATAATTCCCGGTTTGTTCTCTGATTTCTTTGCTGTGGTGGTGCTCATCGGGCCGCTACGACGTTTTCTCGCCCGATTGGTAATGGGAGGGGTTGCATCCCAATCGGATGCCTCGAGTTGGTATGGACCGTCATCGGCGCACGGTAATGGCGCTAAACCTGAATCCTCTGAGGTTTTGGAGGGGGATTACGAAGATATCTCTCAGGAGGCTGAACAAGCTAACGTGTCAGGCGAGCTGAAAGACGATCCGAGATATGACCCATGAAGTCCTAGGCCTGTGACGGGGCCGCATCTTCTTTCATTGAGTAACTCGAAAGGGATGTCCGAGCGTCGATGTCCGAGAGTTTACCGAGCAAGTCGTTAGAGGGCTTGCATCGCGAGTCATTGAGCATTGGTTTCAAGTGCTTTGTAAATTTGATCGCAGATTAGTTTTATGGGCATGGTATGTGCCGCCTGAGCGCATTAGCTGACGCATATTTTGGTGGGGCGTCGTTGGTTTGAGTGCGCTGTTTTTTTGATGACAATTGGGCTTTAGACAATCAGGCGTAACGCATTGGATGCTAAGCGATGCCAGCCACTTCAAATTGCCGTTATTGGGTACACCAAAGCCACAAGAATCCCGAAAGAATTACGCTGCACAGGGCTGTTTCAGCACATATTTCGGCTCAAAGCTCGGTTTTTGTGCATCAAATTCGACTTTGAGTGGTGTTAGGATGCTACATAAAATACTGTTTTTAATGATAAAAAATTAAATTCGACCATCACCATTCGATTTTTAGCACTCTTTTTGTGAGAGTGCTAAAAACACCCTTGAAATCCTTTCTTCAGCCCCCACATAAGGGGTTGAGGTCCGTTTTGGACCCTAGCCAACAATACGTCAACTTGTGGAGATCAACCCATGAACATCCGTCCGCTGTATGACCGCGTGGTCATTCGTCGCAAGGAAGAAGAGGCAACCAGTGCAGGTGGCATCGTGCTACCCGGTTCCGCCAAGGAAAAGCCCAATGAAGGTGAAGTTGTCGCCGTAGGTGACGGCAAAGTGCTGGATAACGGTGAGCAACGCGCCCTGGCTGTAAAGGTCGGTGACAAGGTTGTGTTTGGTCAATATGCCGGCAGCAACAAGATCGAGATCGACGGTGAGGAGCTAATCCTCATGGCCGAGAGCGAAATCTTCGCCGTTGTTCAGTAAAACGCTAAACCCGAATTTGAGAGAAAGGAATTAAACATGTCAGCTAAAGACGTACATTTTGGCGATTCCGCCCGCAGGCAAATGCTTGATGGCGTGAACATACTCGCCGACGCCGTAAAGGCAACTTTGGGCCCAAAGGGCCGCAATGTCATTCTTGAGAAATCATTTGGCGCGCCTACCGTCACAAAAGACGGTGTGTCTGTTGCTAAAGAAATCGAACTCAAGGATCGCTTCGAGAACATGGGTGCTCAAATGTTGAAGGAAGTGGCTTCTCAAGCTTCTGACGCAGCGGGCGATGGCACCACGACAGCAACAGTTTTAGCGCAGTCGATTGTCAACGAGGGCTTGAAAGCTGTGGCCGCAGGTATGAACCCTATGGACCTTAAGCGCGGAATTGACAAGGCAGTTGCGGCTGCAGTAGTGGCCGTTCAAGGCATGAGCACGCCCTGTGAAGATAACAAGGCAATCGCTCAGGTAGGTACGATCTCTGCCAATAGCGATGAATCTGTAGGGCAAATTATTGCTGAAGCCATGGAAAAAGTGGGTAAGGAAGGCGTTATCACCGTTGAGGAAGGTTCGGGTCTAGAGAACGAACTCGACGTGGTAGAGGGCATGCAGTTTGATCGCGGTTACCTGTCTCCTTACTTCATCAACAATCAAGAAAACATGCAGGCAGAGGTCGACGACCCCTTCATCCTGCTGGTAGACAAAAAGATTTCCAACATTCGTGAGCTGCTGCCCGTTCTTGAGCAGGTCGCCAAGGCTTCCAAGCCTTTGGTTATCGTTGCTGAAGACGTTGAAGGTGAAGCGTTAGCGACCCTGGTGGTTAACAACATGCGCGGAATCGTTAAAGTTGCTGCCTGTAAGGCGCCGGGTTTTGGCGATCGCCGCAAAGCGATGCTGCAAGACATTGCGATCCTGACCGGCGGTACCGTAATTTCTGAGGAAGTGGGTCTTGATCTGGAGAACGCATCTCTAGAGCATCTCGGTACAGCTAAGCGTATTACCATGGATAAGGACAACTCTACCATTGTCGACGGCGCTGGTGATGGCGAAGCCATTAAAGCCCGAGTCAATGAGATTCGTGTTCAAATCGAAAATACCAGCTCAGACTACGATCGCGAGAAGCTGCAAGAGCGTGTTGCTAAGCTCGCTGGCGGTGTTGCTGTCATTAAGGTGGGTGCGGCGACTGAGATCGAAATGAAAGAGAAAAAGGCCCGGGTAGAAGATGCATTGCATGCAACCCGTGCAGCGGTCGAAGAAGGCGTTGTCGCCGGTGGTGGTGTTGCTCTGGTTCGAGCGATTGGCCAGATCGAAGGTTTGACTGGAGACAATGAAGACCAGAACATTGGTATCGCAGCTGCGCTGCGTGCGATGGAAGGTCCTCTGCGACAGATCGTTGCCAATGCCGGCGATGAGGCCTCAGTTGTACTCGACAAGGTGCGTCAGGCTGAAGGTAATGTCGGTTACAACGCGGCGACGGGCGAATATGGCGACATGATTGCCATGGGTATTCTCGATCCCGCTAAAGTAACGCGCACAGCACTTCAGGCGGCAGGCTCTGTTGCCGGACTCATGATCACCACAGAGGTGATGATTGCCGAGTCTCCAAAGGAAGACGCTGGAGCTCCTGCGATGCCCGATATGGGCGGCATGGGCGGCATGGGCGGCATGATGTAAGCATTGCTTAGGCTTAAAAAACCCGGCTTAGGCCGGGTTTTTTTATGCCTGTGCGAAAGGATCGAAGCTGGTGCTGCTGCGATGCCCGATTTGGGCGGCATGATGTAAGCATCCCTTAGGCTGTTAAAAACCCGGCTTAGGCCGGATTTTTTATGCCTGTGCGAAAGGGTCGAAGCTGGTGTGCCCGCGATGCCCGATATGGGCCGCATAATGTAAGCATCCCTTAGGCTGCGAAAAACCCGACTTAGGCCGGTTTTTATGCCCGAGCAAAACGACTCTGACGGTGTCCAGTAACCTGTGGCTAGTGATCTGGCAGGTTTTTGCAGGGCCCTCAAGCTGATTGCAGGACAAGACAGTCACGCAGGCCCAAGGATTAAAGCCTTCATGTTGGTTTTTAAAGCGCTTTGAACAAGTCGTCCCAGACCAGCTGTGCCCACTATGCCGGATTACTGCAGACCGATCAGGACAGGTACTCCCCATAGACTTGTTCTGCCACTTTTGGGCTGGTCTGACCTCTAAGGGTGTGCGGTGTATACGTTTGCTGTTCACAGCCTCGCCATTTTTTAGTTATGCTGCCAGCCTAATAAGACATTTAAGGATGGTCCTATGCTGCTGCTTGTTGCTGGTGTATTACTCTGGTCTGCTGCGCATTTATTCAAACGCGTGGCCCCCGATGCACGTGCTGCCATGGGTGGCGCCGGTCGAGGGATCATGAGCATTGCAATCCTGGCCTCCATGGTGCTCATGTACCTCGGTTACGCCCATGCTCAGGGTGTCTATTACTGGGGACGCAGCCCAGAAGCGGTGGGTATTAACAATTTGCTCATGTTTCTGGCCATTTACTTAATGGTTGCAGCAGCCAGTAAAAGCTGGATCACGGGCAGTATTCGCCACCCGCAGTTAACGGCCATCAAAAGCTGGGCCATAGGCCATCTCCTCGTCAATGGTGATAGCGCATCTATGGTCTTGTTTGGTGGTTTATTGGCTTGGGCGGTGATCAGCGTTGTGATTATTAATAAGCAAGATGGCAAGCCGGCATTATCGGTGCAGACTTCCGCAGGCCGAGAGGTGATAACAGGGCTGGCGGCGGTGCTCGCGTTTGGCGCCATTGCCTTTATCCATATCTACATGGGTTATCCGGTATTTAGCTGATCACAGGGGAGTGCTGCTACGGTACTGGACTGCGTCAGTTACGACTCGTCGATTAAAAGTCTGTCGGGGCCTACTGCAAGGGCCTTCAAAGCTATCCGCTTTGCCAGCGCTGCCTAAAAAAGCACCAGCTGACTTCTTCTAGATATGATGATTGCCCATAGCAACTTTAGCCGGTGGCCACTATAATTAACCAGCGCCGACTCAAGGGTTTGGCATTTTCGATCCGCTTTTTAATGAACAAAAAGGAGAACAACCCATGAATGAACTCCATTTCCTTGGCTACTATTTCCACGTGTTGGCCGGTATTGTTTGGATTGGTATGTTGTATTACTTCAACTTTGTTCAAACCGAATACTTCAAAGAAGCGGAAGCTGGGGCCAAGGCCGATGCGATGGCGAAGTTGGCACCCAGAGCGTTGTGGTGGTTTCGATGGGGCGCGCTGATAACCTTTTTAACGGGCGCTTACTTGTTCCATAAACTGGGCGCTTTTGGTGTTGCGATGCCAGCAATCTGGATGGGCGCTCTCGCTGGAACGCTCATGTTTTTGAACGTCTGGCTCATTATTTGGCCCAAGCAGCAGATTGTATTGGGTATGAAAGAAGGTGATGGCCCTGCAGCGGCTGCCAAGGCTGGCCTTGCGAGTCGCACCAATACGCTGCTGTCGGGTCCTATGCTGTTAGGCATGCTAGGTTCAGGCAAGTTGGCGCTTGGCGGCACAGATACTGGACTGTACGCAGCGATGGGGTTAATTGTGCTCCTTGAAGCTAACGCGCTGTTTGGCGGCCAAGGGCCAATGAAGTCAGTGGTAGGCGTTGTTCATTGCTCGCTGGCTCTGGCGCTGGTGATTTTTGGCTTGCTTAACTACGTCTAAGCGACTGTTGTTCAGAAAAAAGCAGCCCTCTGGGCTGCTTTTTTTTTAGGGCTTGCAGATGCCCAAAACAAGTATTACCAAGGTCGCTAAGGTCCGCATTATTATTGTATTCATGGGGTTTATTATTTCCCCGTCACCTTTAAAGCCGTTGTCGAGGGTCTAACGCGATTTGTACCGTTTAGCGTTCATGTTGATAGTGCTTTGGGCCAGCCAGCCGGCTTATTCTGGGACTCTGGTTCTGGTGTCCATCGATGGTTTTCGCCACGATTATCTCGAGCTGTTTCCCGCGCCGGCCTTGCAATCGATTGCTCAGGACGGCTTTCGAGTTGAACGCCTGGAGCCGGTTTATCCCACCAACACGTTCCCTACACATATTTCTATGATTACGGGTTTGAAGCCTGCAGATCATGGCATCGAAGACAATCATTTTTGTGACGCCCAGCGTCAGAGTTGTTACCACATGGGCGACGGGCAGCATGACCCTAGCTGGTTAAAGGGCAAGCCCCTGTGGAATCAGGTGAAAGAACAGGGCGGTATTGCCGCCACCTACTTTTGGCCAGAATCAGAGGCCCGATGGAGTGGAGCGCAGCCCACCTACTATTTTCCTTATGAGCAATCAGTCCCCTATGACAAACGTGTAAAACAGGTGCTCAATTGGTTGAAGTTGCCAGAATCTAAACGCCCACAATTTATTACGCTGTATTTCTCTGCGGTGGATGTCGCCGGGCATGCCTATGGTCCCCAGAGTAAGGCGGTAGGAGCGGCCATTGCTGACGTGGATCGTCATGTGGCGGCTCTGAGAAAAGGCTTTAATGAGTTGGGGCGCAATGACATCAACTTGTTGGTGGTGTCAGATCACGGTATGACGACCATCGCCCCAGGTTATGAAATATTTATTGACCAGCTACCGATCGCTGAGGGTTTTCAAATGCTTCACGATCAGGCGAGGGCTAAGTACTACCGAAGAAGTAACGCCACCAATATTTCTGACCTGATGGGTAAAATGGAAAGCGTGGCTGCAGGGCGTTATGAGGTATTAGCGGCCGATCAAG
>Ga0213863_10000946_pt1 | contig 21769 bp, 17 predicted proteins | sample PICome_8_FD_160128 | JGI IMG/M metagenome (GOLD analysis project Ga0213863, IMG submission 160128) | Coastal seawater microbial communities near Pivers Island, North Carolina, United States - PICO497 | ecosystem: Environmental > Aquatic > Marine > Coastal | place: USA: North Carolina... | reverse complement strand
GGACGTAGGGCCCTATCCTGCGGATCAAAACATCATTCGACCATTATCAAATCCCATTAAGAAAGACAGCCATTTGATCGTTTTGAAAGGTAATCTGGCGCCAGAGGGCTCGGTGGCTAAGATTACCGGCCATGAAGGATTCGCATTTTCAGGAACAGCCCGCTGCTTTCATGGCGAGGAGGCCGCTCTAGACGCTATTTTAGACGGTACCGTCCAATCCGGGGATGTGGTGGTTGTGCGCTATGAGGGACCAAAGGGTGGTCCAGGCATGCGCGAAATGCTATCTCCTACCAGTGCCATCAATGGACGAGGCCTGTCCTCAGAGGTTGCGCTCATTACCGATGGTCGCTTTAGCGGCGGCTCTCATGGCTTTGTTATTGGTCACATCACGCCGGAGGCCTTTGAGGGTGGCCCTATCGCATTATTGGAAGACGGCGACGAAATCACCATCGATGCAGAGCGTAATCTGATCAACGTCAATCTCAGTGACGACGAGCTTGCAGCTCGAAGCTCAGAATGGGCAGCCCCAGAACCGTATACCGAGCGCGGCGTCCTCGCCAAATACGCAAAATTGGTGAGTTCTGCTTCAAAGGGTGCTGTGACCGACTGACCAGCAGTCTGCTTGCGTGCTTATCTGACTCAAATGCTGGGTCAGCGGGCTATGAATTTTCAGCATCAAGATCCAGTTGCGGTGATGCCTTGAGCCAAGACCAAAACCGTCTTGGCACAGCCTCCGAACTATTCATTTGCGCATTATGGCGATATCAAGTCGCCATAACTCGAAGGGAGAATGATCGCCCACAGGCTTTGGCTGAACATTTTAGGATGCACGTCAATCAGACCGAGCGCTGTGGCAATAAAAACTGCACTCGCGCCGCGGCAATGGGACGCTCGAAGTTATCCTGCCAAAGCCAACAACGGACATTGGCGGCACGTCGTCCTCGTCGAACAACCTCCCCAGCGCCAAAAGTTTCGAGGACACGCCCTGTTCTCAGATAATCAACGTCAATGTTCACCAGTCTCGGCGTATCAATCAACTCCGCATCATAGGCGAGCACCAAAGACGCCGTCAGATCCAGCAGACTACCCAGCACCCCGCCATGTAAAGCAGGCAGGTTAACGTTACCGATCAAATCCTCCCGAGGCGGCAAAACAGTTTGCAACCGGCCTTCATTAACGATCAATCGAATGCCTAAAAAGGCAGCGTAAGATGCGCGCTTTAAATGACGCTCGGCGCACATCAGCCCGTTTTCTGACTCACTCGAAAAAATATCAGCCATCAATCCAATCCAGTTGTTACATCCAAGCCACTGGGCGTACCCAACATAAATGTCGCCTGACCTGTCGCGATGATTAGGCCGTTTTCTAACTCCTCCGCGGTGGCGCGAACAAACGCTACATTGTCATCAATCGCTTCACAGATGGCTCGAACGCGTAAGGTTTGGGAGACGCTCACCGCATGTAAAAAATCAACTCGCAGATCTAGCGTTGCCATGGAAGTTCCCTCGACATAATCGGGATGATCGCGGATACACCAGCCCGCTGTATTGTCGATAATTGCGAGTATGGCGCCGGTATGGAAGTTTTGATCAATTTCATCGACGGCGAGACGCGGATGTCCGGGCAACAGCACCGATATTCCTGGGCCTAGATCGTTTTCATCCAACGACATGCCCACCGCCTCACCAAAAGGCGGCAGTTCTTTTAAAGCTTTTGAAAACATTGACTTCAAATGATCACTTCGGGCGCGCTAGGTTGGCATGAATTTCAGAACAATGAGTAAACCGTATTTATAGACAAAAAACTATAGAACTGGCAGTCTGCCAGCAGCCATATCCGAAGCAACAAACTCAAAAAGGACGAATCCATGACAACCACCGCCATGAATGAAATTGGATTCTATACGTTAGCAGGGGCCCCTAAATCACCTCGGGACTTGATCGAAGAAGTCGAAACCGCGGAAGCGCTCGGTCTCGGCGCCTGCTTCATTTCTGAGCGGTTTAACATCAAAGAAATCGCAGCGCTTTCAGGCGCAGTCGGTGCGGTCTCTAACCGTATCGGGATTGCCACCGCTGCCACCAATCAAAATACCCGCCATCCGATCGTCACGGCAGCCTTTGCAAGCACAATGCACTTCTTGACCGGCGGGCGATTTTCGTTGGGTTTAGGACGCGGCATCGAGCCAGTTTTCAAAGCCTTCGGATTGCCTTCAATTACGACAGCAGCGATGGAGGATTTTGCGGGACTCATGCGGAAACTCCATCATGGCCAAACTGTGATCGGTCACGACGGCGCGGCGGGCAGCTGGCCCGCCCTTCGCCTTGACCCAAATTTTTCAGAACACATTCCACTGACGCTAACCGCCTTCGGGCCGAACTCCCTCGCGCTGGGTGGACGCGCTTTTGACGCGGTCGTGCTGCATACTTTTTTCACGGACGAAACAACAAAACGCGCAGTGGCCACAGTCAAACAAGCCGCAGTAGATGCGGGTCGAGATCCCGCCTCTGTTCGAGTCTGGTCCTGCTTGGCAACAATTGGCGATCATTTACCACGAGCGCTACAGCTTAAGAAACGTGTGGGGAGGATGGCCACCTATCTGCAAGCCTATGGGGATTTGATGGTATCTACCAATCGGTGGGACCCTGCGGTCTTAGAGGCATTCAGATCGCATGAGCTGGTTCGAAATTTTCAAGGTGCCTTGGATCAAACCGGCACCACCGAAGAACTTGAGATTGTTGAGGGCTTAATTCCGGAACATTGGCTAGCCCCAGCGGCTTATGGGACTCCAGATGACTGTGTAAGCGCCATCAACCACCAGTTTGACCTTGGCGCCGATGGCGTCATCCTCCACGGTGCGTCGCCCCTTGAGCTTGAACCGATCGTTGAAGCTTACGCCAAGCAGCGAGATGCATCACGATTTGCGCATCTACCCGCAAACCCAGCGCTCGCCCCTGGGCTGAACTAACCCAGCACATCAAGGTCTCGACTCATGGCAATGCTGCGCTCGGCCATCGCCATAAACATGTCGTTACCACGATCAGTTTCACCGACAATCATCGACGCGACCAACGCCATAATCATTCCCGCGGGTGCATAGTTTCGGTAATAGTCGAACGCCAGATCAAACTTTAGGTCGACGTTGTAACTGCCCAAAACGTCCAGATAGTGTCGAATCAAAGCTCGTTCTTCCTTTTGTCGATCACTGATTACAAGCGATGTGCCCAGAAAATAGCTCACGTCATTTAAGGGACACCCCATCGTCAGAGACTGCCAATCGACTACCGTAAGCGGATAGGGCCCACCAAACATCATGTTATCCAAACGGTAATCAACATGGATCAGAACCGGCGGTTCGTTGGCATACAGGCTCTGGTAACTCGGTAGAATTTCGAGTAGCTGCTCTGTTGCCGCAATCTCAATGTCTGACAGGGCATGCTCGTAACGCGTCAAGTAGCTGGGCATTAAGGTTTGATAAAGCTCTGTTAAGAGGCTTGCCCCATCGGTAGAGCCTGCGCCCATCAATAGATCGTGGCTCGCCAAGGTCTCATCACCCCACTTCGGGCCCTGTAAATGTGCGAGTTGTTCTAACGCTAAGGCTGCTTGATCAACCGAACAGCCTGCGAGCTGATCCCCCTGCAGACCCGGAGCAAGATCCTCCATGATCAAAACAAATTCATGGGTCTGGGAATCAATTGCCGCGTGATGGACAATTGGCGTCTGAATATTCACTTCGGACTGTAGCGATTGATAAAAAAAGACCTCCCGCAAATAGCTTCTTTGCAGAATTCCAGTTTGCTTGCTAACGGGATCAAGGGACGGAAACTTTCCCACCACAGACTCTGGTATCCCCTCCCCTCGAAGGGAGAACCTCACATTCTCTCCGACTTGACCGGTCCCAATGGAGGCGGACTCGACTTGATGCACAGACCCTCCTGGGTACTGGGCTTGGAGCGCTTGAGTTAACCATGGTGCATCGATGGCGTTGGGATCTGAGCGAAGTTCCAAAGTCGACCTCCTGATTCGGCACCTTTGTGCAGAGTACCGTGTTTTAAACTTGCTCTAGTCTCGAGAGCGATTCACCGTGGATGAGGGCTCAGTTCTGAATTTAGCCACCAGACCACCCAGAGTACGCACCAACCAGCGGGGTTGCAATTGAGCCGCTGTGACAGCAGCCTGATTCAAACGACCTGGAATGCAAACCACCTCTCCAGAATCGAGCGCATTAAGACCAGCTTCAGCAACCGCCTCCGGTGATAACACCATGGCATCAGGCAAAGCCTCCACAATTTCGCGAATCGCGCTTTCAGTCTTAGTGACACCAGGACAAAGTGCACAAAAGGTCACCCCAGTACCTTTGAGCTCTTCACTGAGCGCTTCTGTCAAAGATAAAAGATAGGCTTTGGTAGCTCCATACTGCGCCATGCTGGGTACTGGATGAAAGGCGGCAACTGAGCAGACATTGAGCACACGGCCAAACCCTCGCGCACGCATCTCGGGCAAAAAATGTCGAATCAAACGTGTTGGTGCTGTTACATTCAATGCGATGAGATCTTTCTGCTCTGGGTCTTCGGTGCTTAAAAAATCAACATGGGGCGCCAAACCCGCACAATTGACGAGCATATCAACCTGCGTTTCACTCATGGTGAGCGTCTTCATTAAATGCTCAACACCGTCAGCTGCGGCCAAATCACACACAATCATGCTGACATTAACTCTTCCTTCGAGCTCTTCTTTGATGGCGGACAAACGTTCGGCACTTCGTGCCGTGATCACTATGTCGAGACCACGATCCGCCAAAGCATACGCCAGTGCTTTGCCAATTCCCGAGGACGCTCCCGTAATCAGCGCGGTGGATTGCTCAAACCCCGACATCATCAAACGTCCTCCAGCGACTTGCGCGCATACGACTGTTCATAACGGTTCTTCTCTCAATCATCTCTGAAGTGTAACCGGAGCATTGACAAACATGGCATTCTTGACTCAACACACCGCTACGCTCGCCTCAGGCGTTCACAGCAGCTCAATCTCAAAGACCTGAAAAGTCAGGACTGCGCTTCTCAATAAATGCCTTGACTGCCTCACGGTTTGCAGCGCCACCAGAGAGTTGATCCAGACCTTCATTCTCTGCCAGCACAGCTGCCTTACGCTCTGCTTTCACTGAGCGCATCATGAGCGCTTTGGTTTGTATGAGCGAGGCCATTGGCAATTGGGCGAGGGTCTGAGCCCGTTCCATGACCTCATCCATCAAGCGTTCTGCTGGAAACTGGGCCAGAATCAGTCCAGCATCCTTAGCCTCCTCAGCACTCACCCACTCCGAGGCCAAAAGAATCCAGCTCGCTCTTTGATGGCCAATGAGTCCGGGAAAGGTCACGGTACTGGCCGCCTCGGCTGTCAGTCCGAGGGCTGAAAATGGACACTTAAACCGGGCAGAATCCGCCGCGAAGGCCATATCAGCTAAGCCTAAAATGGTGCAACCAATCCCAACGCCCAGACCGTTCGCCGCAATTAGAAAGGGCTTTGGAAATTCGATGATCGAGTCGAGCAATCCCGCCAAGCCATGCTTCGGTACAACGCCCTTGGCCGCCATCGATTTCAGATCAGCGCCGGAACTGAATGCTCTCCCCGCGCCCGTGAGCACCAAGACCTTGGTTTCGGAATCCGCTGCTGCTTCGATAAAGGCATCACATAAATCATCCATCATCTCTGTGCTAAACGCATTGAGCGCATCGGGTCGGTTCATTGTGACAATCCGAACATTCTCTTGGACGTGACTTGTGACTACGCTCATTCTAATCTCCTTATTTAATCTCTCTTACAGCGTCTGCCGATCTCGCTTTGAACGGCGAGAATTGTTCCAAGTAGTCAATTTCGTCAGCGATATGATTCCGCTCTTCTGAAAGAAATCTTCCGACGGCTTCTCGGAAACCTTCATGGGCAATCCAATGCGCGCTATAGGTGTGGCTGGGCAAATATCCCCGCGCAAGCTTGTGCTCGCCCTGCGCGCCCGCCTCGACGCGTTTCAGACCCCGCTGTATCGCAAAGTCAATTGCTTGGTAGTAACAAACTTCAAAATGCAAAAACGGATGATGCTCAAGGCAACCCCAGTTTCTTCCGAACAAGCATTCATCACCAATAAAATTGATCGCACCGGCAATATAGCGACCTGCTCGCTTGCACATCACCAATAAAATACGATCCGGCATCCGCTCACCCACCAAACTAAAAAAATCGCGAGACAGATAAGGCGATCCCCATTTGCGAGCACCCGTATCGATATAGAATTGATAAAAGGCATCCCAGTGCAACTCTAAAATATCATCGCCGGTCAAACACTCGATTGTCACGCCACTGGCGAGCGCCTCACGGCGTTCACGGCGAATATTTTTGCGCTTTTTACTCGACAATTGGTTTAGAAAATCGTCAAAAGTTTCATAACCTTCGTTTTGCCAATGATATTGCTTGTGTGTCCGCAGCAACCAATCATTATCTTTGCAGGTCTGCCATTGTGCTCGGTTTAGAAAATTGATGTGTACCGAAGACACATTCATTTCTTCAGAGATCGATGCTGCACCCCTCAAAAGCGGCGCCTCATATTCTGAGCTAGCGACCAAGATGCGCCGACCCGATGCCGGCGTAAACGGCACCGCCGAGAGCATTTTAGGATAATAGCGGCCGCCGGCACGTTCAAACGCATCTGCCCAGCTGTAGTCAAAAATGTACTCGCCTTGAGAGTGCCCTTTGAGATACAGCGGCATCACGCCAAGAGGTCTTTCTTGATCGTCTTCAAGCAAGAGATGATAGGGCAGCCATCCCGTCTGCCGAGAAACAGAACCGCTCTGTTCTAGCGCTTGAAGGAAGCCGAAAGATACAAAAGGATCGAACGGCTCCCCGGCAACATCCGCGAACTGTTGCCAGGTTGATTCACCGATACTACTGATATCCTCAAACGCTCGAACACTGAAGGACATCTTGGACACGCTCTGAGTTACAGGATTTCCGAAGCAATCAGTTCCAAGGCTTCTGGCTGTCCAGCACCAATCAACATGGAACCGACATCGCCATTTGCGCCTGCAACCTTCCAGCGCTTTAGCTGCTCTTTAATATGTTCAGCTGGACCGACGAGATGACAGGCATCAACAAGCTCATCGGGTACCGCGGCCATCGCCTCATCTTTTCGACCCTCTAAATAGAGGTCTTGAATCTTGATAGCCGCATCTTCAAAACCCAGTGCCTTGGTATAATCGTTATAGAAGTTCTTGTCCCGAGCGCCCATTCCACCAATGTAGAGTGCCATATTGCCCTTAATCGGCATCCGACAAGCTTCAACGTCATCACCCATAATACACGTTACGAATGGTGCCACGTCGTAATCGAGCATAGACCGACCATTCTTTTGAAGGCCTTTATCAATACTTGGCCTCAAAACCTCTGGCTTACCCGGATCCATCCAGATCGGGAAAACGCCGTCGGCGACTTCTGCGCTACCCGCTAGCCCGTTAGGAGTAATCGATGCAGTGTAAATCGGGATGGATGTGTCCGCCTGCAAAATGCTTTTTAGAGACTTTCCGAGACCGGTCCCATCACTGCCGTTGTACGGCAGACTGTAGTGGAAGCCCTCGTGTTCAACCGGCGCCTCACGGGCGAATATTTTTTTCATAATACTGACGTACTCTTTTACCCGGGTCACAGGCCGGCCATAGGCAACGCCATGCCATCCCTCAACCACCTGTGGGCCAGAGGCTCCCAGACCGACCAAGAAGCGACCTTCCGACAACTGATTCAACGTCATTGCCGTCATCGCGGTACAAGCAGGAGAACGCGCTGGCATCTGCATAATCGCGGTACCAACCTTTATTTTATCGGTCTGCGCTAAAATCCAGGCTGCAGGCGTAACAGCATCAGAACCGTAGGCCTCTGCCGTCCACAACGAATCGTATCCTAAACTTTCAGCCTTCTTGATTCGCTGAATATCGATATTCATCATTTTTCCAGAGTAACCTGCAAGTATTCCTAGTTTCATAATTTTGCGTTCCTATCAATTTAATCGGTTTGTTTAAGTTCTTTAGGCACTCTGTCGAGCAGAGCATTTCGGGGTTGACCCGCTCTCCTGCCAATCAGGGGCCATCTACAGCGCCTTTACGTTCCATCTTCCGCTCGGGCCATCTACCTTGGCTCTGCAGTGATGATCTCTTCCTCCGTTGGTCAAGCCAAGCAAAACACTCAACCCGGGCAGGGAGATCCCAAGTGCTTCCTCAAGCAGACAATCTCGCAAGTAATTCTCGACTTTGCGCTTCATCTCGACCAACAAAATTCCCCATCGTGCGGTCAACAACATCGCTGAATCGAGACTTAAAGAGGTCAACGGCCACTTCTGGCTCTCCAACGACGGCGAATTCAGCAAGAATATCGTCGGTAATCAGCGTCGCCATTTCATCCCAGAGTCCGCGTTTTGATAATTGATTCAGCTCAGGCTGCAGGTCACCCCAACCATGAACGCCAAGTACCGGGGCATAGGCTGGTGTTGATCCGTAAAAAGCAATCTGCTTGCAGACCGCCTGCTTATTGGCGTTGAACGCCTCTTCAGTCGCACCGGTAACTACAAAACCGGGATAGCTGATCTCAAAACCGTCTCTCGAGCGTCCGGACTTCTCGAGACCCCGCATCACTGCCGGCAATGTCACTTCGCGAAGATATTTCTCGGTGGTAAACGCATGAATAATAACCCCATCGGCGACTTCACCTGCAACTTCTGTCATTAAGGGGCCCACCGCAGCCAGGAAAACTTTCGGCGCACCATACTCAGTATCAACAGGGGTAAACATCGGCGTCATCAATGAATGGGTATAAAAGTCCCCTTCAAACTGCAAGGGTGTGCCCTCGTGCCAACACGCCCAAATCGCTCTCATCGCCGAGATGAATTCCCTCATCCTCGCCGCAGGCTTCGACCAAGGCATACTAAACCGCTTTGTAATGTGCGGCCTGATCTGCGACCCAAGACCGAGAATAAACCGGCCTTTCGAGAAGCTATTCAAATCATGACCAATATTGGCCAAATTCATAGGCGTTCTTGAGAAAGCAACCGCGATGGAGGTTGTCAATTGAATATTGGATGTTTCTTGAGCTGCCAGAAGAAGCGGAAAGAAAGGGTCGTGGGATGTTTCGGCCGTCACGACCCCGTTATAGCCTAGCCCTTCAAGCTTGGCGGCATGCTGCCCTGCTTGCGCCAAATCCCCCATTAAACCACCATCAATTTTCATAGATCTTCCTTTATTGCTAACTAAATTTGGTTACTGTCCGCTCTCAACACCGTCTCCTTCGAAACAGTCCTAAAAAGAAAATGCATTGCCTGTGAAGGCGCGATAGGTGGCCTGAGCCTCTTTTCCTGACACACATGAAATGATGTGCGTTGTTATACCGCCCTCGGCGTAGGCCCTGATACGTTCCTGACACTCTTCCTGAGACCCAATGATCGCAATGTCATCCACCAGTTGATCATCCAGCGCAGAGGTCGTCTTCGCCCGATCTTTCGCTGCCCAACCTTCCCGGATGGTCTCAGCCACAGCTTCATATCCAGCCCAAGCGAGAAACGCGTTATAGACCGGTGTCGCGTAATAAGGTGCAAAGGCCGCGCGAATCATATTTCTGGCGCCTTCTTTATCGTCAGTCACAATCACTTGATGTCGGCAAACGATTTCGACATCCTCAACTGCCTTACCTGCTCGTTCCGCTCCGCTCCGGATATGATCCATCATTTGTGGGAGGGCCCCACGGGGGAAAAGATTGAGAATCACGCCATCACTGTATTCGGCTGCAGCTTCAAGCATTTTGCTGCGCAGCGCCGCCATGTAGACCGGCTGTGCACCAGCATCAAGGGGCAGCTGACGGTAGCCCCGACTCTTGACTGTTTCTCCATCGTAATCGGATTTTTCTCCGCGCAGCATACTTTGAATGAGCTCAACTGTTTCCTTCACTCGAGTCAGGGGTTTTTCGAAATGCAGTCCATGCCAGTTCTCCATCATCGTTTGACTAGAGGAGCCTAATCCCAGAATGAAGCGACCACCCGATAACTGGTGAAGCACATGAGCAGTTGAAGCCAATACTGCTGGAGTTCTCGAAAAAACAGGAATGATCGCTGTACCAATTCGGCAACGCTCAGTGTTCAGCGCCACAGCAGCAGCCGTAGTCAATGCGTCAACTCCTGAACTATCGGCAAACCAAAGATCATCATAGCCTTCAGCTTCCGCCCATTTGGCCATTTCTATCGTCCCTTCCACGCCTCTTGGATCAGGCAGCGTCAGCGCAGTTCTTTGTGGTACAGCCATCATTCTCCTCCTTTGAGTCTTGCGACCTACCCCTAATTTGTGTCGGGTAACCTCTGAATCATGCCACTTCTACTCATCCAAAAGGACGCTGGCGACGACAATTGATAACCCGATATCAGTCAGCCTCATCATCATTGCCGATCAAATGATCTCAGAGCTGGCGATAATTTCCTCGGGCACCAATCCAGGACGAATCAAAGATGCCTTGGACTGTTTGTTGCGTTCATAGCGTTTTGCCGAATTATAAATCGGGTCTTGTAACGTAACCGCGCCAAGCGACTTCTCGCGTTGCGCGTCTGACACGGGGCTATAATCGGTCGCGCGCTGACGCGGCTTTCGACCAGCATCCAAAATCAGGGCTTCCATCGCCTCCGGGGATGTTTCTTGACCATGTGCCGCGCCGGCAGCGCGGGTAATCGTCTCGTTCATGAGCGTGCCACCCAAATCATTAACGCCTGCATTCAAGCAAGCTTTGACACCCTCATGGCCTAGTTTCGTCCAAGAGGCTTGAATATTTCGGAACACAGGATTGAGCGCCAAACGGGCAATCGCATGGATTAAGAGTGCTTCTCTGAACGTTGGCCCTTTGCGCGCATTCCCTTTTAAATAAATCGGAGCTTCCATGTGAATAAACGGCAGGATGACAAATTCTGTGAAACCACCGGTTTTTTCTTGCAACGCCCGAATGCGCAGGAGATGCCGCGCCACATGCTCATAGCGCTCGATATGTCCATACATAATGGTCGCGGTGGTATTGAAACCCACCCCGTGGGCTGCCTCCATGACTTCAAGCCACTGACTGGTATTGATTTTGTCAGGGCATAAGGTTGAGCGAACTTCATCGTCTAATATTTCCGCCGCGGTACCCGGCAGCGTACCCAAACCCGCCTCCTTCAATGCCGTTAAATACTCTGGTAAAGACTGCCCCAAAGTTTTAGCGCCTTGCCATACCTCAAGAGGTGAAAAGGCATGGATATGCATTTCTGGCACGACCTGCTTAATTGTGTGACAAATATCGAGATAAGTTTGGCCAGTATATTCCGGGTGAATGCCGCCTTGCAGACACACTTCTGAGGCACCCCGGTCATGTGCCTCACGCGTTCGGCGCATAATCTCCTCGGAAGAAAGGTCGTAGGGCCGACCCCGCAAATTCTCACTCATTTTTCCCTTCGAGAAGGCGCAGAACTGACACTTGAAATAACAAACATTGGTATAGTTGATGTTGCGATTAACGCAGTAGGTTACCTCATCACCGGCAAGCTTTTTCCGAACCCGATCTGCTGCCTGACAGACATGCGTCACTTCATCGCCCCGCGCCATAAACAAGCGAACGATGTCTTGCTCCCCGAGCGTCTCTCCAGCAACCGCTCGCCTTAAAATGTCCTCAAGCGTTGCGGAAGGTTGCAATTTTGGTATCTGAGTGACCCGCGCGAGATCCGCCGCTGGCGGCACAGGAGTCTCTCCCGCGGCCCAGTCCTCACCTCGAACAAACCCCTCACCGTCTACTGTGTTTAAAACCATTGGCTGGAGCGCCGTATCAACCCAATGATCAAGCGCCTGAACCTGCCTGGGGTACAAAGCCAACCGCTCGACCAACACCTTGCCCTCTCTGGCCGTTTCTTCGGCAAGATTACTGAGGTGAGGCCATGGCGCTTCAGGGTTTACGAAGTCAGGAGTGACCGGTGACACACCGCCCCAATCATTGATCCCCGCATCGATGATTCGGTGGAATACTCCGGGACTTAAGTTCGGGGGCGCTTGAATATTCATTTGAGCGCCAAAAATGAGTCTCGCTTGTGCGATCGTCCACAACAATTCATTGAGATCAGGTTCGGGCGCGTTGACCATCAGGGTTTCAGGCTTTGCTCTGAAATTTTGAATAATCAGTTCTTGAATGTGACCCGTTGGAGTATTCGCCGCTCTCAGCGCCAGCAAAGATTCGATGCGTTCCCGGCGCGTCTCACCAATACCGATCAGAATACCTGAGGTGAACGGAACGCTTGCCTCTCCGGCCAATCGAATCGTCTCCAGCCGTTTCGATGGGACCTTATCTGGAGAGCCATAGTGCGGCATTCCTTTCTCAGTCAAACGGTCAGAGGCAGACTCAAGCATGATGCCCATAGACAGCGACACCTTACGCAGCTCCGCAAACTCGGCAGCAGTCATCAAACCCGGATTTAAATGCGGGAAGAGTCCGGTTTCATTGAGCACGAGCTCAGCCATATCGCGAAGATAGCTTAAGGTTGAGTCTTGCCCGAGCTCCTTGAGTCCTTTGCGAGCAGCGCTATAGCGCTCCTCTGGCTTATCTCCCAGCGTAAACAAAGCCTCTTTACAACCGGCTTGAGCACCATCAGACGCGATTTTGAGCACTTCCTCAGGCGTTAAGTAAGGCGCTTTGAGTTTTCTTGGGACCTGCGCGAAAGTGCAGTAGTGGCAGACATCTCTGCAAAGATGGGTCAAGGGTATAAACACTTTGCGGGAATATGAAATTGCGTTGGGATGAGCCAAATCGCGAACAGGCCCTGCGACTTTCAATAATTCATCCGTATTTGAAAAATCACCTAGGCTAAGCGCCTCATCATCAGAAAGGCCCTGACCTTTCGCCGCTTTTTCTAACAGTTCCGTTGCAAAATGATTCAATCCTCACCTCCAATGACGGGCGCTAATCGCCCAACCACATCGATTTCCACGCAATAACGATAAGTATGGGACTCTGATCCCTGAAATGCCAGTCGAGTCATCAACTCGTGAAGGTCTTGTGGCGTATCTATATCAAGCCCAAGTCCCGGCAATTTGAGTACTATTGGAGACACGCCAATGGCGCCAGCCTCAGCGACATGCTTCCTAAAACTGTTAATTCCGAATTGGAAGGTCAGACAGTCCGGCGGGGAGGCAACGAGACAATTGGTGCCACCCAAGTCGGAAGCAGGAACCAGACAAATACCCCCAACGCGCTCTGCAAATCCGTCTAAAACGACTTCCAACTCATCCGGGGTGACTAGCGGAACATCTCCGGGCAAAAATATCATCCGATCAACACCCGCGGCAGCCAATGAGCTTGCTGCATGCTGAACCGCGGGAATCAACCCCTTTTCTGGCGGCTCAGCGATGATCTCAGCATGAAACTGACGTCCTAATTCTGTCGCAATTTCGTCATTCGTCACGAGCGCAATATCGTCAATCAACGGACAGGCCTCGACGGCAAGCAGCACATCCTCGACCATAGCCCGACAAAGTCCGGCGCGTTCGTCAACATCCAGGATCGTGGCTAAACGCTGCTTCGCGTTCACAAAATCCTTAATCGGGAGCACCGCTCGAGTCGTCATGATGCCGTCAAATCAGCAACAAACCCTAGAACATCGCGTGCCAAAGATTGCTTGTCATGAACATCCTTCATCACCGTAGCTGTGACCAAGACTTCCAGGCCCAACTGACGCACTGCATCTGCGCTTGCCCTATCAGCATGATCGATGACAAACCCATTCAGCAAGCCGGGATAGACCCGCTGATAAAATTCAGCCACCGCGAGGGCTGTACTTGGCATATCGAGCTCCCGCATCATTTTTGCCGCGGGGCCCTTAAGCGCCATCCCCGCGACAATCGGGGATACCGCCACTACCGGCCCACTCTGCTCACACAGGCGGCGCCAAGTATCTTGAAGATCCAGAATGGGAGCGACGCTGACAAAAGGATTCGAGGGACAAATGATCACCGAAGATGCTTCGCTCCCTTCAAGTAGCGCGCTGAATCGGCTAGATCTTCTCGCGCCATCAATGCCCGCAAAGGAGACGCCCGAAATCGGAGGTGCGCATTGATCTCGTACGAAATAATGTTGAAACGCGAGGGTCTCGCCAGATTGACAGTGAATTTGTGTAGCGACTCGATCATCGGTCATCGGCAGCACTGTTGTTTCAACGGTTAAGGCTGTCAGCAACGCCTGGGTGACTTCCGTTAAAGTGGCTCCTCCGTCAAGCAGTTGCGTCCTAAAAACGTGTGTTGCTAAATCTCGGTCTCCTAACTTGAACCAATCTTCTCCCCCTAGATCGGCCAAAGCCGAGAGGAAACTCCAAGTTTCACCGGCTTGTCCCCATCCTAATTCTTGGTTGGACTTTCCAGAGAGCGTGTACATCAACGTATCTAAGTCAGGACATACACGGAGGCCCAAGTGGTCAAAATCATCCCCCGTATTAACGATGACTGCTAGCCGGTCGGCCGCAAGTTCGAGGCTGAGTCCGAGCGCCAATTTTGCACCGCCAACTCCGCCTGATAACGCAATACATTGCGGCTTTAAGACCATGAACGCCTCTTTTTTATCAACTCTCTCATCTGGGACGCTAACACAAACGGCTAAAAAGCGGCGACCTCACAGGGAACAAGAATCTAACGAAACATATCCATGGCTTTCGGGCGAAGCAATGGCTGCACCCCCGAAACCTCTGGATTATTCGCTCTCGATCGATATCCGCGTACCAGCACGACGGGCGCTTTTTCAGTAGTTTGACCCATTACCAAAGAGGCGCCGGCTGCGAGCTCATCGGCGGCGGCAACTTGGGTCACCAGCAATTCTCGACCGTAAATATCCTCGCCTCCAACGTAATCCTCGAGCGCTGTCATGCCGGCTACGCCGATGGCTAGCCCCACAGTGCCCATTCGCCAGGCGCGACCGATGGAATCATTGATCACCACACCGACCTCTACACCCATTCGCGCTCTGATATTGGCGCGCAAGGTTTCTGCCGACGCATCCGCATCAACAGGCAATAAAAGGCATAAATCGTCTCCATCCACACCATTTTGTTGAATGTTAGATTGGTCGATCCCTGCGTTCGCTGCCACAAACCCGAGGCGATGCTCTACAATCAAAACCCCTGGACGCTTACGGACCACCTCATTGGATTCGTCCAAGATTACCTGCACTTTCCTTGGGTCTTTATCGACTTCGTGGCCAAGCGCGATGGCCTCAGCGGACGGGACTACTGTCTTCAAATCGACGTATCGATTCTCCGCTTTAGAGACGATTTTTTGCGCCAGAACCAATATGTCCCCATCCAATAATGACTCACCCATACTCTCAAGTCCGGCGCAGATCTGATCGACGAGGTCGTCTCCCGGTTCGACCATCGGGATGTTTTCAACGGCAGTCAGAGTAAGCTTCATTCAGCCGCCGGCTCACCCGTGATAACTAGACCCGATCCATTTACCTTGTGATGTCGATTGATGGTGATCAAAACAGAAGTCAAAGCCTCGGCAGCCGCTGCATTGGCAATCGGTCCGGCATGCCAACCTTTCAACCCAAGCACTTCGATCAGTCCAATCACAGTGTCCCGAGCGGCTCGCTTGTTGCCCGTGACCAAAACATCGCAAGAAATCGCGTGGTCTTCTTGAAGGTGCATGGCACCTACATTTTGAAAGGCAGAGACAACATGCACGTTCTCACCCAAGTGGTTTTGTGCCTGCTGACCGGCGGAGCCTGCCTCCGGCAATTGGACAGTTCCGACTTTCGGTGGCACCAAAGGGACCGTCACATCGATTAAAATCTTATCGTTCAACGCATGTTTCACCGAATCTAAGGTGCTGAGTTGATGCGCAAAAGGAACGGTCAACACCACTAGGTCTGCTTGCTCCGCCGCTGCTGAGTTATCGAGCCCCGTCACGTTCAGGTCCGGAAATTCTGCCAAGAGCGCCGCTGCAGCTTCCTGGCCCTTCTCTAGGGTCCGAGAGCCAATAATGATCGTGTAACCGGCCCGAGACCACTGCCGGGCGAGACCACCACCCAAATCGCCAGTGCCCCCTAAAATCGCGATGGTTTGTATTGTTTCGCTCATGGTTCATCCTTTCGCATTTGCGCGCGGAACGCGCGCTTCCATTACATTGACGGTTTTTTAATCCGCCTTGTTAATCACAGCCCCGCACGGGGCCGTCCATTATGAAGCAGTTCTACTCCAAGATCACCGTCGATCTTCGAGTTTGCCAAGTCATCCGATACTACTGACCATGACCCGAGATCAACGGCGCACCCCCGCCCTCCCAAAAAGTGGTTTTCTGGCACTTACCGTCAGACTTAATACACCTAATCGATGACAGCTTGCTTCACCTCTTTTTGTACGAACACAAGGTCGCATGGCTCATGAAATTTTGGCAAAAAAAAGGTGGCATAGGCCACCTTCTTACACGAATAACAACGAACATAAGGTCAAAATGATATTTCCAACCCAATGCGTGCCTCCCAAAGAGAACGCTGCTCGTACAAATCATTCACTGTCCTATTGCTGAACTCTTCAAAAACGTAGCGCCCTTGATCATCGACCGATGAATCCAGCACTTGCACGGAAAAGAAGCGAGCATCATTCGCATTGCCCCAATCCTTGTTCAAGAGGTTAGTGAGGTTAAAGATCTTTACAAAGACCTTCCCATAGACGTCATCACTGAAGGTTGGAAGTTCCTGGTCGAACCTGAAATCCAACCGATAACTCCAGTCTGCATTCGTGCCATTTCTTGAAACGTATCCTGTACCCAGCCCTTCACTTTGAACAAAGCTAAAAAACTCGTCCGCATTAAATCCCTCGGCAAAAACGACGTTCGAATCCGTGAGCCCAGTCGGCACATAAAGCAGATGCCGACCGTAAAAGCCATCGCCCTCGAGGTCCTGCGATCCCATAACATAAGATTGAGCTTGGCCTTCATAACCGTAGCCGTACAGCGTAAACCGAGAGGTCAGATCTCCAAAAAAATCTCGGGCATAGCTCAATTTGAAGGTAAAACGGTGCGGTACCACATAGTTAGAAGTTCCTACACCAGGGTCATTGATATCAAGCGTTGCGAGATTATCAAAGTTAGAACCAGCGACTGATGATGTCATTGGGCTCACGTCTTCAGCGTCGGTGTAGGCATATCCAAAGGTCATATCCAATCCCCAGTCAAATTTCTTTTGCAACGCAAAGGAAATACTGTGAGCGACAGGCTTTTCATCTGAATTTGTGAGCATTAAATTGTCCGACCCGTTCGTGAAATCGTAGATTGGCGCGCCGGTGATCGTGGTGCCCACAACTTCTTGCGAAAGATCCTCGTAAAGGGCTGGATCTTTGCCCTTCGTATACAAGTAATCGACATCTAATTGAACATCGTTGAAGGGTAACAAGTAAGTTGCGCCGAGCGCGAGCTTCCACTCCCCAGGCTGCTCATAACTGGGGTCGATGAGCACTAGACGCCGAGTCGAACCTGCATCAAGGGTTGTTCCAGCGACATTATCGAAAAGACTCTGAGGCACGGCTCGACCTGGTCCAGCAGAGCCTTGGAGCGCAATGGTTCCATCAAGTATCGAGAGTGCGCCATCATAATTGTTAAGCCGTTCCTGAACATTAGAGATCCCATCATTGCTCCAGGCATTAGAGAGCCACACATTTGGGTTGCCGCCAGAGTACAAGCCTAAACCCGCCCGAACGCTCAATCGATCTGTTGCTTCCCAGGTCATCCCCAATCTGGGCATTAAAAGATCAACACCATCGACATTGCCATCGTTGCGCAAGCCATTGTTGGCTGCAGAGAAAGCCGCGTTGTAGACCGGCCGATCATCACTTTCAAATCGATCGTAGCGAAGGCCGTAAACCAGCGTAATGTCAGAAGTCGGAAGCACCCACTCATCTTGAATGAAGAAGGAATTCAGCGTCGTAACAAAATTCGCAGCGGCATCAGTGGGGTCGTTGGAGCCGCCCGCACTCCCATAGTAGATACGGCTGGGACGACCTAGTTCAAACTTATCAATTCCAGAAGTCCCGCACTCGGCACTCTCAAAACGCCCTTGGGCAGTTAACCCAGCGCATTCCTCCGGATTACCCTGAGAATCATCAAAAAAATCATACTCTCCCCCCCGAGAGTGTTGAACAAACATATTGAAAATTTCCAATTCTTCACGCTCATAACCGGCGGTAATCAAATGATCACCCACCAAATAATTGGCGACAGCGCGGAAATAATCTGACTTCGTAAAAAGGCGATTGGCTTGACGCGAGTCGTCAGCACCTAAATACAAAGTATCGCTTCGACCGTTATAGCTGATCTGGAAATCACCGAAGTCCTTTGGACCATTGGTCACCTGAGCATCGATCATTTCATTGGTGCTATAAAAAACCTCTGTGGATAGTGCATCCGTCCATTGTGAGCTTAATTTGAGTGTGAGCGTCTCAGACTCTGCACCTTTCGTGTAGTAGTGATTCGCAAACTCAAATTCGTTGCTGTCGCCATCGGAGGCCCGATCTTGAAAGCCATCGAAGTAGTTATAAATCATCGCCGCGTTATGGTTGTCGCTGATGTTCCAATCCAGTCGGACCATGTACTTCTCGTTTTCCTGCGCACCATCTGATGCTTGCCCACCTGTGTCGTAGCCATAGATATCCGAGGCAATCCGATTAACGCGTTCATAATCAGCTTGGGGCAGCCAATCTCGCTCAATCGCATTACCGGACCCGGCATACCCCATTCCAATAAACTGAGGCTCTTCAGACTTCTCATAAGCGGCAAAAACGAACAGCCGATCTTGGATCAGCGGGCCACCGAAGGCCACACCCCATTTGTCTTCGGTGTAGCCTGGAGAGTTTATCGTGATATCGTCGTTGATTTTATCCCCGCGATAGTTGTCTGAAGTGTATTCGTAAAAAATATCGCCTTCCCATTGATTGGTTCCAGTTTTCGTTACGGCATTGATATTACAAGCCGAAAAACCGCCATAGGTGACATCAAAGGGCGCGAGCTCGACGGAAACCTGCTCGATTGCATCGTAAGGGAAGGGCATCCCTGTGGCCGTGCTGTAAGGGTTACTGTTCAGCCCAAATCGATCATTCTGACTCACGCCATCTAACGTTACGCTGTTAAAGCGTGGGTGCTTCCCTGCGCAATTGACCGCAAACCCACGATCATCGGCATCAATATTAATTCTGGGATCCAGGCTCAAGACGTCGATTAAATCTCGATCAAAAGCAACGCTGGTTTCAAGATCATAGTTGGAATAGGTCGCCGAGGGCCCTGCTGCGACATCCGTCATCGTTGAAGCATCCCCGTAGACCACGACTTCTTCCAATGCATTGGCGCGCACTGCAATGGTAATACTGTAGGCATCACCGAGTGCAATCTGATTTATTTTTACAGCATCCGCACCGTCTACTTTGATCAAATAGGGACCACCCACAGGCAACCTAGAAGCATAAAAAGTGCCCAAATCATTGGTGGTATAACGCCGAACAACATCCGTTCTTGCATCGGTTACGGTCACGGCAACGTTGGCCTGCAAGTCACCATCATCGGCAACGACTTTGCCTCTGATCGCCGACGTCGTCTCATTGGCCTGGACCGACGAGGTCATCGCCAAGCCTAAAAAGGCCAACACAACCATCAAGTTTGCGCTACTTAACCTTTTGAACATACTGCCTCCTGTAATCACGGGTTCCCATTTAGTCCATCTTACGAATCAATTCTTCAGTATCTTTTTGCCTCGAATTTCTCTGCACTCAAGACAAAATCACTCCCAAAATTAGAAAAATATGCATGCCGAAGATTGTACGAAAAGGGTGCTAAAAATTATACATCTGAGCGTTAATTTTGTGTGAAGAATGCCAAAATTTTTGATCAAGAAACGCTTGCCATTACACCGGCAGCGTTCTTTTGTCGTCGATCCAAGGACGCCAAACGCTGTTTTAAAGACCGGGCTAGGCTTAATTCAAATTCGCCGAATCTAAAGCGTGATCCAAGTTGTAATGAATGACACTGATGCACTGCGAGGCAAACAACATCGTTCGCCCCAAGGACATCATTTCAACGCCCTGTCGCTTGAGACCTCGCAAAGCATTTTTCGCCAACGGCACCTGATCCGTCATAATAAAAGTTGAATGTGGTGACGGGGAGATAACGCCTATGGCCGCACCTTTGGGATGCAGCAAATAACACGGCGCATCGAGCAATTCTCGTTGAATGAGTTTTTCGAAGCTTAATGCTTCGACCAGAATACCGTTGGGCGCCATAACCATGGCTTCTTTCGCAATTCCTGTTGCCGCGTTCAGTGCGAGACCACAATTTTTCAGCAACGCCTGCTCTGTCAGGCCACCAAGATCTCCTAATACTGCCCCATCGAATGTGAGGGTTCTTGAAAAATCCTGACTGTCTTCAAACACCAACTTCAATTTAACGTCGTGTCGATGGCCTTTGGAGACAAACAACGCATTTGTAATCATGCCGGCTATGAATTCGACATGCGCGCCAGTACCAACCGATCCTAAAAACCGCCCACTTGCAACTGGCGCCTTTCGGCAACGCACAACAAAAGTCGGCATTAGCGATCTATCCTCCGTATTTTTTGATTCACAGCCTGTGCCTCAGTGTTACGCGCATAATAATTTACCGAGACCTCTTGTTATTGGCTATGATTCTAGCAAAAGGACCTCACCATGTTAGATCCACCCCAGGGCCCAGACCGACAACTGACTTGGTACAACGCCAGTAACGCGCTGTGGATGGCCGGCTTTAGTATGCAGCAATTGCTGGTAACTTGGATTTTAGTGGGCGTCCTTGAGCGCTCTCCTGAGACCGTCGGCCTCGCTCAGCTCATCATCGGCCTTCCCGCGCTTCTATTTATGCTCTGGGGCGGGGTCATTGGTGATCGGATGGATGGTCGAAAATTATTGATTCAAAGCCATCTACTGAGCATGGTGCCCCCCTTGGTTTTGGCCCTGGCGATCTTCTTCGATCATCTCGGCTTTTGGGCCGTGATTCTCACCGCCTTGGCCGCCAATCTGCTCAACAGCGCTTCCAATCCAGCACGCAACACCATACTCAATATTGTAGCCGGAGGACGCCTGCAATATGCAATCAGTTTGTCCACGGGCATTGGCTCAGTCGCTACCATCTTGGGGACTCGAGTCGCTGGCAGCATCGACTCCGTGGGATTAATTGAGGTACTGCTCATCCAGGCGGTCTGCTTTGGTATTGGCGCGGTTTTTCTACTTGGGCTAAGGCCGCATGGCCCTCCTGCGCAACACGCCAAAGAGCCCTCCCCTGACGAAGCTTCTAAATCTATGACCGCAATTATTCGTGAGGGCCTCGTTTATACATGGAATTTCAAGCTAGCTCGCGACATCGTTGGCCTTAACTTTCTGTCTAGTTTTTTTAATGCCGGGGCTTGGATGGTTGCCATTCCATTCATTGTCAGCCGAATCTATGAGGGAGACGCCTTGTTGCTCGCCAATATCACCGTGGTTTTCTACTTTGGCTCCCTGATTGCAAATTTTGGTCTCTTGAAGTTTATGCCATTGCTTCGGCCGGGTCGGTTATACCTGATTATGCAGGTGTCTAGGGTGCTCGTGCTCTACCTCATCTGGATAGAACCGTCGATCGAATGGTTTTATCTGGCCTCGATCTACTGGGGGTTTAACATGGGGGTGACCACAACAATGTCGCGTCTC
>Ga0213863_10000945_pt1 | contig 21770 bp, 21 predicted proteins | sample PICome_8_FD_160128 | JGI IMG/M metagenome (GOLD analysis project Ga0213863, IMG submission 160128) | Coastal seawater microbial communities near Pivers Island, North Carolina, United States - PICO497 | ecosystem: Environmental > Aquatic > Marine > Coastal | place: USA: North Carolina... | reverse complement strand
GGGCCTGGAGAAATGAACTATGAGCAACGCACGTACATACAAAACTACCTCCATGACTTTGAAAAAGCGCTTGCCGAAGAAACCTTCACCGGCAATGAGCGCAGGTATTTGGACTACATAGATTTGGAGAGTTTCGTGGACGGTTTTATCATTAATGAATTGGCCGGAAATATCGATGCGTATAGAATTTCAACCTTCCTTCACAAACCGAAAAATGGTAAACTTCGCTTCGGGCCCGTATGGGATTTCAATATCGGATACGGCAGGCAAGGTCGTGTCCCGTGGGACGATTGGATCGCGAATTACAACGACCACGTTACCTCAGACGCTTGGATGGTCCCCTTTTGGTGGCAAAGCTTTCTGCAAGATCCTGTTTTTCAACAAGCTGTGAAGTCTAGATGGACTGAGCTGCGCGCCACGACACTGTCCGATGGTGCTGTTTTGGGCCTTGTAAACGAAACCGAATCGTACCTCGTATCGCACGGAGCCGTGGCGCGCAACTACAACAAATGGCGCACCTCCAACGGCAATACGGTAGACCACGCCAATGAAGTCGAATTCTTACGAAATTACCTCAACCAGCGCCTCAGCTGGATGGATGGGGAAATTGGCAGTTGGTAAGACCCGCAAATCCTCAATTTAGCTGTAATTTGCACCGGTAAATTTGCATCCACTATGAGCACACCTTTTCTCTACATTGGCCCTGGTTTAGGCGTTGGCGCAGGCATCCTTATTGTCCTGGTACTGGTATTGATTGTAGCCGCTTTTGGCTACCGCATTTGGTATACCATCAAAAAAGCGCGCAAAAAGTAGATGTGGACGGTCCTCTTCATAGCCTTCCCCACCTTCTCAGGTATCCTGTTGAGCATTGGGGTCTTGCGCATGAAAAGGCCTTTTTTCACGCTCGCACTCCACAGTGTAGCCCTTCTTGATGTGCTCATCTCTGAGCAGGACGACGATGAAAAGTTTGAGGCTGTTAATGCCCAAACCACGAAGACCGTCAAATCCCTCCTGCTGAACCTCGCCCTGCTCTCTGCGCTCATCGCGCTGACTTTTTACACCTATTACTACCTCCCCGGACACTTTTGGGCCGACGTATTGCCCGACCAGCAAAAGCTTTTCGCCTTCGGTGTAGGCACACTGCTCCCCTTTTTATACCCCAAAAAGAAACGGAGCGCCTACAGCCCTATGGCCCAGCTATTCCACCGCCTTATTCTCAACCACTACCATCTAGGAAAGGCATTGCTGAAAAGACAAATCAAGGGTATCGAACATCCCGTTCAAACCGACCAAACTTCTGCCGTTTTGATTACGGGGTTGGCGCGAGCAGGAACGACCGCGCTCACACGCGCACTTACGGATCGTGGCCCGTTCGCGTCCCTCGACTACAGCAACATGCCCGTCCTGCTCGCGCCTCGACTTTGGGGTAGATTCTACAAGCCGAAGAAAAAAGAGGACAAAGAGCGTGCGCACGGTGATGGAATAAAAGTCGGACTCGCCAGTGTCGAAGCACTCGAAGAATACTTCTTTAAGGTGGCCACTAACGACCGATTCATCTCCGATACCCAGCTTCATTTGCACGAGCTCAGCGCGGAAGAAAACGACCTGTACCGCCGCTACACGAAAAGTCTTTGTGGCAACGGTCAAATCTATCTCGCAAAGAACAACAACGCCATTTTGCGTCTAAAGTCGATCCTGCCACATAATCCAGATATGAAGGTTTTTGTTTTGGTCCGTGATCCACTGCAACACGCCTTTAGTTTGATGAAGCAGCACCAGAAATTTGAAAAAGAACAGACGGAAGATCCCTTCATTTTAGAATACATGAATTGGTTGGGGCACCACGAGTTCGGACTGGGCCAATTGCCTTTTAATCTATCCGGGGCGGCCCCACAACAAACCGATCGCGGGCAGCTCAACTACTGGCTCGAACGTTGGGTCGACTATTACAGTTACGCGAAAAACCTCAGCAACATTCAGTTCATCGCCTACGAGGATTTCGTTGCCCAGCCAAAGAACGTGCTTGAAGGCATCAGCACTGTAACGGGCATCGCATTGAAGACCGAAGGCGTAGCGCTTTTCCCAAAAGCGCCTGTCGACGTGCCGGAGCACGATGCCGGGCTCGCCGCGCGCGCGTTGGAAATTTACAGGGAAGTTGTGCCGGCGAGCCCCGCATGAATCGGATAGATTTTGCTACATTCATACCGCTAACACGACACCATTATGGATATTGATGCTACCTTAAAGAACATTGCGCCTGAACTCTCGCCAGCGTTGCGTCAACACCTGATTGAAGTAGGTGAAATAGAGCACTATGAGAAGGGCGGTCTCATATTAGATTACGGAATTCAAGCCTGCTACCTACCCATTATTTTAGATGGAAATGCACGTGTCATGCGCGGCGATGAAGAGGATCCTTCGAAAGAATTGCTGTTGTACTTTCTAACGCCGGGTGAAATTTGTCCGTGTGCTGCTTTTTCGACCCTGCCCAATGGAGAAATGCCCATCACAGTAGAAGCAGAAACGCCTGCCGTGATATTGAACGTCCCTATCGGCGAATTGAATACGATGGCTACAAATTATCCGGAATGGCGCATGTATGAATTGGCCAATTTCCGCAAGCGCTTTGAAGAGCTCCTGAGCTTAGTTGATAATGCTATTTTTAAGCAATTGGGTGCGCGTTTACGTGCCTACATAGAAATGCGCTGTCGCGTCAGCGGACGCAAAGGAGTGGCGCTCTCGAAGGTGAAAATGGCTTCTGAACTGGGCACCTCAAGAGAAGTGGTGAGCAGGCTGCTTAAGTCGCTTGAACACGAAGGCGTCATAACCCAAGACAAGGACGGTGTACACCTCCTACATTAATCAAAAAAGCCCGGCGATGCCGGGCTTTTTTTTTGCGTTTAATTTAAGAGCAACCGCTCCGTATATGCTTTGGTCGGCGTTTGCAGCTGCAAGATATAGGCGCCTTTAGGCAATGCAGTGAAATCGAAGTCTGTGATCTGTGGACCGTCGGTTACAAGGCTGCCTTGTGCCGCCATTTTCCCGCGCACATCGCGTAGCGACCATTCAACAGACGTGCCTTGTGGGAAGTCGAACAATACATCGACCCATCCAGTGCTCGGATTAGGAAACACCATGAACGGTTTTGTTTCGAGCAGCTCCACCTCAGCAACATCCATGAAAGCTGCATCTGTCAATTTTACATCCGTGTAAATGTGCCACTCGCCCGGGGCGAAAGACATGGGCGCCGTAGCGTTTGAAACGGTAAGGGTATCTCCTGTAAAGTAGTCGTACCAGGTACCTGTATGTTGGAAATTAGGGTACACGTCGTTCTGCGTTACCGCAAAATTCCCTACAACAGTGGCATTCATGTTGGCGCCATTGAGGTTGATGCGCTTTGACGAACCGTTAAGGGCATAGGTGAAATTCGAGGTGTTGAACACCTCATACTTCTTGCGCATATCCATCATGGAAGCCATGTAGAAATAAATTTTCTGGCGGTGTTGGTCGTTGTAATAGTTCCAAAGAATGGGTTTTTCACAAACGCGACAAGGATTATCAATGGAAATGTCATAGCCCAATTCTTCAAACATGTAAATCATCTTCGGCCCAGGAATGGTATAGAAGAAAGCGCTGGCTTGGATGATGCGATCCGCACGAGTCGCTAGAGTTTTCGTGTCGTATCCCCCGCTCGCATTACCGTAGGTTTTGATCTTGTACGAAGCGCGCTCTTCATCGTGGCTTTCCATATAAGATATGAGGTGCTTGTCGTTCCATCCACGCTCTTTGTAAATGCCCCATTTGAAATCACTATCGGGCGTAAAGCCCATGGCCGCCTCATAATACTGGTGGGTCGCATTTCCCCAAAGCAACATGCCGTAATCGCTCAATTCCTTTTCCTCTTGATTAGGTCCCCAATGCTCCAGAATAACATAAAAGTCAGGATCTACATTCCAACATTCATCCGCCATGCGTTTAATGGCCGCAATACGAGCGGCTTGGTAGCTGTCTGCATTTGAGCTGTTGGTAAAGCCTTTTGTAAAGTCAAATCGGATTCCATCAATATTGAAGTTTTCAATCCAGTAGGTATTAATACGGTCCATATAGTCGCGCGTCGGCTGGACGAAATGATCAAAGTCATTTCCCCAACAGTTCGGCGGGTGGGGACAATTTTGATTCATGTACGGGTTATTCGCCGCCGGACGATTATTGCCGCTGTCCCACCACATTTGCGCAATAGGGTTTTGGCCAAAGGCGTGGTTAAACACCTGGTCCATGATCACCGCAATGCCGCGGCTGTGGCAGCTGTCTACAAACTCTCGGAATTTATCCGGCGTGCCGTAGTATTTGTCCAGTGCCATGTGAAAGGACGGGTTATATCCCCAGCTCGAATTGCCCTCAAATTCAGAATTAGGCATCAATTCTATGGCATTCACACCCAAACGCTCAATATAATCCAGCGTATCGATCAAAGACTGGTAATTGCGCGTGGAAACGAAGTCACGAATGAGCAATTCATAAATCAATAGTTCCTCTTTATCGGGCGCATTGAATGTACTGTTTTTCCACTGATATAAAGGCTTTGCCGTTTCGTACAAGGAAACGATACCTGTGGTTTTTCCGGTCGGATAGTCGGGCAGGTTAGGGTAGGTTGCACTGGATATGTATCCATCGTTCCAAGGGTCTAAAACCTGTTCGGAGTACGGATCCGCAACCCGCAGGTCGCCATCAATCATGTACTGGTAAGTAAAGGGCTGTCCTGCCGGGACTGTCATCTCCAAGAACCACCAAGAACCGCCCGGCGTGCGGGTCATCGCGTTAAGGGTATCCGGTAAAAAGTCGTTCAACGAGGTCAAACAATAGACCCGATTCTTAAACGGCGCATAGAGTTTAAAAAATACCGTCGTATCGTTAAGCTCATTAATGCCCTGCTCCATTCCCCCAGGCATAACGCCAACATTCAGCGGACCTTGCACCGCATAATAAGCGGTATCGTAAACCGTCGATGTATCGTGATCTGCTTGAAGCACTACCGTGTGGATGCCGCCGAGCGTACTGCCGAGGTAGAAATTATCTTGTTTGGTTGAATCCTGATATACCAGTGTCCCATTGTCGTACACCTTGATGTCCGATTTTTGACTGGCCGCCACCACGAACTCTAAAGAATCACCACTATTGATTAGCTGGGTAGTCTCAGGCGCTAAAAATTGGGCGATTAACCCTGCATTCGCTGGATAAACATCATAATAAATGTCGCTCCCGTTGGGGTCGCGACCTACGATACTCCCACTCGCATTGCGGAAAACAAAAGCCATTTGCTGGACCACAACGCTGCTGCCAAAACCGTAAAACGACGGCATATGGTATTCGATCTTATGCAGATTATTACCCAAATTCGTCATCAACACTGAAGCGTCGGCCGTACCCCAGTTCCCCTGTACGTGTTTCCAATCCGTTGGTGATGTACTTTGGTTGGTGATCAAACCCGCGTGCGCATACACAGGAACCACTCCCGTCAAAGCACCATTTCCTTCCGTTGCGTCGTAAATGATCGTTACCGTATCATTTTGCGAAGGGAAAGCAGGAGTAACAGATAAAATCTGGGCCATTGCCGTCAGCGGCAGCAGTGCGGCAGCTAGAATCAGCGTCGATATTCCTCGTTTCATAGGGTCTATTTTGAGTCGTTGGGGATGTGCCCTCTAAGTTACGCCACAGAAAAATTGGTTTTTGACCAATTTATGCCCAATTCTTCACCGCATTCATCGGAACCTTACGGGATAACCAATAAGCTGATAACACGAATCTATACACCTTCTGCCTTTTGATAGAGTGCGTCTCTTAACTTTGTTCCTGTAAAAGAACAACCCTATGAAAATCCCTATCATCAAACACCTGGTCAATTTTGTCGAAGCAAACGACGAAGACTACATTCACGAAACCATTGAAGTTCTAGAATCTTTGGCCGACGTACCGACGCTGAAAGACGAAGAACTTGAAGTGATCGGAGAACTTATCTCAAACCTCTACGGTTCGCTTGAGGTGAGCAAAGAAATTACGAACGGCACTCCTAAGAAAGATGCACTCAACGGTTTTATGAAACGCGTTTTAGGTTCAATTAATTAACTTAGACCGTATAAATAAACCACTATGATTACCACTACTACTGCCAACATTCCAGGAAAAGAAGTTTCAGAAATCCTCGGCATCTCCCGCGGAAGCACCGTCCGCGCACGCAACATCGGTCGCGACATTTTTGCCGGCTTAAAAAATATTGTCGGTGGAGAGATCAGCGAATACACCCGCTTGCAAGCGCAAAGTCGTGAACAGGCTTTTCAACGCATGGTCAAAGACGCCGAGTCCATGGGCGCTGATGCGGTCATCAACGTTCGTTTTACTACCTCCATGGTAATGCAAGGCGCCGCTGAAATGCTCGCGTACGGCACAGCTGTAAAACTGAAATAATGCTCTTCGGCGTTTTATACTTTGGCTTATGGGCCGTAATACTTTTAGGCGTAGTCTATTTCGCCATACGCGCCTATCAAAGAAGAAAAACAGAGGATTTTGAAGACCGCAGCAACTAGCCCACAGGGGTAAGTTCCACTATCCGGTCGCACATATACCGAATCACATCGGGGTCGTGAGAGATGAAAATCATACTCAGGCCCCGATTTTTTTTGATACCATTCAATACGTTTAACACCTGGGATTGTACACTTACATCAAGCGCGCTAACACTTTCATCACAGATGAGCACCTCTGGCGCTGCAGCTAATGCGCGAGCAATACCAATACGCTGGCGCTGACCGCCGGAAAAGGCCTTCGGACGCTTTCTTAAATCCGCCGCCGATAACCCCACCTCTTCCAGTAAGGATTGTGCTTCTTTCAAACGCTCCACTGGCGATAAATCAGGACGGTGGCGCTTCAGTACACTATCTAATATCCATCCAATACGTTTACTGCCGTTTAACGCACTGAAAGGATCCTGAAAAATGAATTGGATTTTACTCGCATCGCCTGTGTAGGAAAAAGCGGTTGATTCAAAACTGTTTAATCCCACAATAGCACGACCTATTGAGCTCTTTCCGCTCCCGGAAGGCCCTATGAGTCCTAGCGTTTCCCCCTTTTTTAGGTGCAAATCGATGCCGTTTATGATCCATTGTTTTGTCTTTCGAAACCCCGTCCTTCGGTCAAACCCGATACGTAAACCCGTAATGGTCATCACTTCTTCAGCAGCGGTGGGGGCCGCTAAGTCGGCCTGTTTTGAAGGAACGGTATCGTTCAGAAAATCCTCCAGCACCGGCAATGGAAATGGACGTCCCTCCTTAGGTGGGCGACATCCCAAAAGTCCTTTCGTATAAGGATGTTTTGGCGCTGTAAAAACCTGCTTTGCTGGGCCGGTTTCCACCGTTTCACCGCGGAACAATACGACCACTTCATCCGCCACCTCAGCCACCACTTCTAGATCGTGCGAAATAAGCCAAAGTGCAGCACCACTTTCTCGAACAAGCTTTTTTAATAGTGCTAAAATTTTTCCTTCTACCGCTTTGTCTAAGGCCGTAGTCGGCTCATCTGCAATGATCAATTTAGGCTTCATCAACATCGCCATGGCAATAACCACGCGTTGGCGCTGTCCACCACTCATTTCGTGCGGGTACTTTTTTGAACTGGATTTTGGATCGGGAATTTCTACTTCATGCAATGCTGCATGTACTGCCTTTTCGCGATCGAAGCGGTCTAGCGTGGTATGCCGTTCGAGCACCTCCTCCAACTGTCGGCCAATGCGAATGGAAGGGTGCAGTGCAGTCATAGGGTCTTGAAAAACCATGGCCACCTCGTTGCCGCGAAGGTCAGACCACTTTTCGCTCGAAAAAGAAAGAAGATCTTCACTAAAAAGTTGGGCTGCGCCGGCTTTGATCTCAGCACGCTTATCGAGCAATCCCATGGCCATAAGTGCCGCGACGGATTTACCCGATCCACTTTCGCCGACCACCGCAATGGTCTGGCCTGGATTTAAGGTAAAGGTAAAGTCACGCAATACCTGGCGGCCGCCGAAGGCGATGGACAACTGGTCAATATGTACGACCGGTGTAGGCATTAGTTGTTGTCCCAACGGTCCATTTGCTCCAGTAAAGCCAATTCTACTCGGTTAAAATCGCGGGTAAATTTGCCCCCGCTTTGCTGTCCTACACGAACCACCACACGGTTGTGTTGTCGGTCAACAATGATGTCTTGCCCCAGCATTCCTCTAAATGCAAAGATGTTTTGATGCGGCTCAGGGTAGATCCAGAAACCGTGTCCGTATTCAGGACTGCGGTAGCCTGTGCTGGCCATGGCTAAAAACGAAGAGTCTACTACAGACTGGCCGTTGATGTATCCGTGGTGCAGGACCAATTGGCCCAATTTTGCATAATCACGAACGCTCGCGTTCACACAACAAAAACCCAATTCCAATCCTTCTTTCTGGTCCAAATGCCACGTAGCCGCCGACTCAAAACCGGCCTTTGCAAAGAGTTCGCGGTTCGCGTAGCTCGAAATACTTTCCCCCACAGCGCGGCTCAATGCGATGGTTAAAATTTGCGTTTGTGCACTTTGGTATTCGAACACTTCTCCTGCGGGGTGTTTGCCCACAGGTATGGACAATGCCGTCTCAATCACGTTATCCCCGTAATACAACTTTGCCGTCTTCGAAAATGGCGCTTTGTAATTTTCTTTGATTTGCATGCCCGCAGTCATGGTGCTGAAATGACGCAGCGTGGGCTCTGCGATACCTTCCGGAATCTCGTATTCAGGGATGTATTTTGTAATAGGGTCGTCCCAAGAATCGATATAACCGTCCTGAACTGCAATCTGCACCAACATCGTAATAATGCTCTTCGCCATAGAAAAACTATTGCTCATTGTTGAGGGTTCATGCGCATTCCAGTACTCCTCCAAGACGATCTCATCCTCCTCTACGACTACTAGTCCAGCCGTTTTATAGATCTCCATTTTTTCACGCGTCTCTGCATCTAAAACACGCTTCGTTGTTTTAGAAACGGGCAGAGGAGTTGCATTAAAGACCGGAATTTCACGCTGGTCAAAATGCTTGCGGTCGTAAATGTGTGCGGAAGTGTGTCCGTCGAAATAGGCGCCTTTTACTCCTTTGATTAAATAACCGTAGGGTGAGAATTTTAACGCCAGAAAAAGAATAATGAGTACGGAAAGTACGCGCTTAGCTGTTTTCATAGGTATAAGGGGTTGTGGTTGGCACTAGGGTGCAACCGAATTGGTCTACAAAATGCTTCTTTAGATGGTCCTTGACCTCTTCTAGATCGACCTCACGGCCCAATTCTAAATGAAGCGAAGTCACCGGCTTATCGCTAATGCCGCAGGGTACAATCAACCCAAAATGCTTCAACGATGTGTTGATGTTGAGTGCAAAACCGTGCATCGTCGTCCACCTTGATGCCTTCACGCCCATAGCGCAGATTTTGCGTGCGAGTGGGGTCCCTGCATCTAACCAAACACCTGTCTCCCCATCGGATCTTCCGGCGGTCAAGCCGTATTCAGCAAGTGTTTTAATCACCACCTCCTCGAGGTAACGTAGGTATTTGTGAATGTCGGTAAAGTAATGGTCGAGATCTAGGATGGGATACCCGACAATCTGGCCCGGACCGTGGTAGGTAATGTCACCGCCACGATTTACGGGGTGGTAATCTATTCCTTCCGCTTTCAAGCGCGCTTGATCCACGAGAAGGTGCGCTTCCTTGCCGCTTTTCCCCAACGTAAAAACGGGTGGATGTTCCACAAAAATGAGGTGGTCGGTGGTCTCTTCAGCCTTTTCTGGCGTTTTGCGATTGACCAATTTTTGATCGACCGTTCGCTCAAACAACTTCGTTTGAAAGTCCCAAGCCGCACCATAACGTACGGTTCCAATATCTTGAAATTCTACTTTTCTCATGATTATTTGTGCCAATTCCATTGGACGCCAATAGGAACATCAAACTGCCAGCCCCACAATCCACTGGGACCGCCGTTCGTCCTTGACCACTGGGGCCACAGATACACGCCGACGCCTTGGCTAATCCACCAGGTATATTGCAAACCCAAACCCAGCTTTACGTCGCTCGAAGAAAAACTCGTACCCATCAACGTTTGGCTCGTGTGATAGCCTAACCCCGTATGAATATCCGCTAACAAACTGTGGGGCAGATCACTACGGCCCAGCAAAAGGTACTGCGCGCGCATGGTGGCGTTCGCGCTTTGCGTCATCGGGTCCCAGCTTAAGCTTGCTTCAGAACCGATCGCCCACTTTGGGGTAAAAAATCGGCTTCCGCCTAGGTCTAAATCCAGGTGCGCGTTAACGATCTGTTGCCCTTGACCTTGAACCGTTGCGAAGCCGCCTATATAATCTAATCTATCCCCTTTCTGCCAATACGGCTGGGCGGTACAGAATGCGGTTGTGAACAACGCAAAGAGGAAAGGGTAAAATCGGCTAAATCGCATACTGCTAAGCTACAAAAGGCAATTATCTTTGTTGCCTTAATATACGCATTGCATCATGGCAAGATTATTATCAGAACAGGAACAATTACGACGTGCCGCTTTGGCTAAATTAAGAGGTCTAGGAATCGACCCTTATCCCGCTGCGGAATACACCGTTACGCATCACGCTAAAGACCTCTCTTCCAGCTACACAGAGGGCGCAGAGGGCTTTGAGCACGTGCGCATTGCAGGCCGCTTGATGACAAAACGCATCATGGGAAAGGCTTCGTTTGCCGTTCTTACCGACGCTACTGGTGATATGCAGATCTACGTGAATCGCGACGAAATTTGTCCAGATGAGGACAAAACGATGTACAATGACGTATTCAAAAAGCTCCTTGATATTGGCGATTTTATCGGCGTAGAAGGGCACATGTTCACCACGCAAACGGGCGAAATGAGTCTGCACGTGAAAAAAATGGTGGTGCTTTCTAAATCACTTCGTCCACTTCCGGTCGTAAAAAAAGACGCCGACGGTAAAATCTATGACCAATTAACGGATCCCGAAATTCGCTACCGCCAGCGTTATGTGGATCTCGTTGTCAATCCTGGAGTAAAAGAAATTTTCCGCAAGCGCAATCGCGTGATCAGCACAATGCGCCGCATCTTCGATGATGCAGGTTATATGGAGGTGGAAACACCCATCCTTCAGCCTATACCTGGCGGTGCCGCAGCACGCCCATTTATTACGCACCACAATGCACTAGATACGCCCTTGTATTTGCGTATTGCCAACGAATTGTACCTGAAAAGATTGATCGTAGGTGGTTTTGAAGGGGTTTATGAATTTGCAAAAGACTTCCGTAACGAGGGCATGGACAAAACCCACAACCCTGAGTTTACGGTAATGGAAATCTATGTGGCCTACAAGGATTACCACTGGATGATGAAGTTTGTAGAAAACATGCTCGAAGAAGTGGCCACGGCTGTGAACGGCACTACAGATGCAACCATCGGTTCAAATTCAGTGAGCTTTAAGGCGCCATACGCGCGAGTTCCTATCCTCGAAGCCATCAAAGAGCACACAGGTCTGGACTTGAATGGAAAATCGGAATCAGAAGTTCGAGAAGCCGCATTGAGTATAGGTCTTGAAGTAGATGAAACGATGGGTAAAGGAAAGCTCATCGATGAAATATTCGGTGAAAAGTGTGAAAAGCACTACATCCAGCCCACCTTCATCACCGACTACCCCGTTGAAATGTCTCCGTTGTGTAAAAAACACCGCGATAATCCAGAGCTCACTGAGCGTTTTGAATTGATGGTAAACGGTAAAGAAGTGGCAAATGCATATTCTGAGCTTAACGATCCTATCGACCAGTTAGAGCGTTTCGAGGACCAATTAAAACTGTCCGAAAAAGGCGACGACGAAGCCATGTTCATCGACCAAGACTTCATTCGCGCTCTAGAATACGGTATGCCACCAACCTCAGGCTTGGGTATTGGTATCGACCGCCTCACTATGATGTTGACGAACCAGGAAAGTATTCAAGAGGTACTGTTCTTCCCGCAGATGCGTCCGGAAAAGTTTGATACCGTCGCCAGTCCTAAGGATTTCGAGGCCATCGGAGTTCCAGCCGAATGGTCGGTGCACATTGCTCAAGCCGGCTACCATACCGTAGAGAGCTTGCGCGCAAACAAACCCGCAGCATTGCATCAAAAACTAAACGGGTTCCGCAAGAAAAATAAATTAGACGTTGCCGCACTCGCTCTTGATGTCGTCGAAGGCTGGTTCAACTAAATACCTAAACGCCATGAAAAAATTCCTTTTTGCCCTTCGTTCCATTGGCCTTACCATCGTGGGATTGGTCATCGCCATTCTCGTGACCACCGGTTTACACAGTTTCTTTGGACTGTTTTTAGACCCATTGCCGATGGTAGATTTACAAGCGGCAGATTGGAGTGGACGATCGGAGATCATGAGCCGTTACATGGCGGCAAATCCTTTTGCAGTGTACAGCATGCTCATCGCGCATGGCATGGGGGCTGCGCTGGCCGTGTTCTTTTACACGAAAACCATCACTCTGCCCTCATGGAGCACACAAACGCGCAGAAAACCGTTTACCGGTTCCATCGTCCTACTGGCCCTCTGGCTTTGGGGCGACGTACAAAACGATCTCTATGATGTGCCTGTGGGGGTGCTTTGGACGACCATCGACGTATTGGCAACCACGGCGCTCTCCGGATTGGCCTTTGCAATTGCCGGAGGCTTGCGTAAACATGAAGGCACGGAAAGTGTTACTACCGAAGATGGCGTGTACCGCGGATAATATCGGTCGACCGTAAGTTTTGAAAACGTATCCAGAAGATTTATTTGAAAGTATCGAGTTTGACTTAGTCAAGCAGGCTGTTTCAAAACGCGCTGTAACAGAACGTGCCCGCGAACGCATCCAAGGGCTCAAGCCGAGCAGCGATTTTACCCTTACAACGGGGGATCTTCAAGAGGTACACGAAATTTTAGGACTGTATCAAAGTGACTTTGCCGTTCCGGCGCTCGCAGCAGAAGATATTAAGCCGTTTCTATTGCGCCTGAAAATCCAAGGCGCTACGCTCGAAGGTGAAGACTTTCTCGTGATCAAAAGCATGATTGAGAGCTTTAACCGAGTGCATTACTTCTTCAAACAACACGCCATGCGTACGCCGTCCATTCAGGATAAGTTCGCTCACCTGTCTCCAAACAAAGAGGTGCCCAACGAGATTGATCGCGTGCTGGACCGTAGAGGTATTGTTAAGACTTCTGCATCGGCGGAATTGGGTAAAATTCGTGCCACGCTCACGAAAAAGCGCGCTGCTGCAGACCGCATTTTTTACCGCGCTGTTAAAAAATACCAAGGCGCTGGCGTCCTGGCCGATACACAAGAAAGTGTTCATGATAATAAACGCGTTTTGGCCATAGAAGGCGCGTTCAAAGGGCAAGTAAATGGGGTGTTTCACGGCTCATCTGCAAAGGCAAGTATCTTCTTTGTAGAGCCATCAGAAACCCTCGAAATCAATAACGAAATTACCCTGTTAGAGGAAGAGGAAAAGAGAGAAGTAACGCGCATTCTTCGTTTACTTACCGCGTTTGTGGCGGGGTATCGTGAATTACTTCGGGACTTTTCTACTGCGCTCTACCAGATTGACTTTGTGAATGCGAAGGCGCTCTATGCATTAGATGAGGAAGCGTGTTTGCCACAACTGGTCGACCGCCCTCACATCGCACTGATCAAAGCCATTAATCCCGTACTTCGGGACTTTCATAAAGCAAAGAAAAAGCCGGTTGTCCCACTGGATATTCAGCTTGATACACGAACGCGCATCCTCGTAATTTCAGGTCCTAATGCTGGTGGGAAATCCATCACGCTTAAAACCGTAGGCCTTTTGCAATTAATGCTTCAGAGCGGCTTGCTCGTTACGGTGCACCCTGACAGTACCATGGGTTGGTTCAATGGCATCATGGCGGATATTGGCGATGCCCAGAGCATAGAGAATGAACTCTCTACATACAGCTCCAAGCTGAACAAGATGAAATACTTTCTCAATGCAGCCTACGACAAAACATTGGTGCTGATTGATGAGTTTGGCTCGGGTTCTGACCCGGACCTGGGTTCGTCCATGGCGCAGGTGTTCTTGCGTGCATTGAATGAGAGTAAAACCTATGGGGTGATGACTACCCACTACAACAGCATCAAAGCATTGGCCGGCGATCTACCGCGCGTAGAAAACGGATCCATGCAATTCAACTCCACGGACCTCACGCCGGAATTCAAACTGAATCAAGGTGTGCCGGGCTCTTCCTATACCTATGAGGTCGCGCAACAAGTGGGGGTGGATAAACGGTTGATCGACGAGGCACGCAATTTACTGAACGAGAGTACTGTCGCGGTGGACCGATTGCTGGTGGGGATTCAAAAGTAGAAAAACCAATTGGCCCATCAACGCGCGCAGCTTGCCTCACGCTTAACAGAACTGGAACTACTCAAAGAAAAACAAGATCGAAAAATTGCCCAATTAGAAGATAAAGTGCGACGTCAAAGCGCAATGAATGAGCAACAAAACGCGATGATTACTTGGGGTAAAAAGTTCCAAGGACTGGTTAATGAGTATGCTGAACAACGCAGCAAAAAAGGGAAGGACGAGGTTGTAGGCCGCTTTAAAGTGTATGCCGGAGAACGTGCCAACCAGACGCAAGACGAACGTCAGGTTAAAAAATCCCAGTATGAAAAGCAGCAGGAAAAGAAGATTAAAAAACTGACCTCTGCGCCGGTGAAAATTGGCGATCGCGTAAAGCTTATCGGCTCGCGTCAACCCGGAGAAATCATTGAAATCAAAAAGGACCAATTCCTTTTAGCCATCGGCGCCTTAACCACCTGGGCCACTAGAGACAAATTTATTCCTGCCGAAAGCCTGCATGGAGATCAAGGAACGCCGAAGGGAAAAGCACGCGGCGGTGTAAAAGAACCTGAGGTCGAAAACACTGTCCTTGCAACTGCACCAAAATCAAAACAAGAGGCTGTTGCAGAAAAGAAAAAAGCGAAGAAATCGGGCAAAAACAGCCCAAATACAGCGAAAACGACGCAAAAAGAAGGGAAAATCGTTCAAAATAAGGCAAAAGAGAAGAAACCCAAGCCGCGAAAAAGTGTGCCTAAAGGCCCTGAAAAATCGCCAAAAGAAAAACTCAATGAAGTGGCAGGGTCAAAACCACTGAAGACCACTCCACCTAAAAAAATGACCGGGAAAAAGAAACCGGATGATTTAACTCCTGAGCGGCGCGCTCAACTAGAGCAACCACTGAAAAAGGTGGCATCACCTGCAACAAAAGAAGCACAAGCACCTCGCGATACTACAGATGCCGACCTAGAAAAATTAAAAGCTTTTTTCGGAAAGCGTTAGTGCATTTAACCCTCGTCAGATTCTAGTTTCTTTCGCAACCGCTCTACCTCCTTTTCACGGGCTGCCGCCACTTCTTCTGCACTGATGAGATCTGCTTTTACCGTTTGCAAATCCGCTTGCGCCTCTACGAGCGATTGCTTTGTTCCCTTTAGCTCTTGGGTAACCTCAGCATTTCGATCACTCAACGCCCCAACCTCACCTTTTAAACTGCGCACATTGATAAAGTTGTACGCTACGAAAACGAGGAACGCTAACGAAATGATCCAGTTAGTCAACCGATAAGCGCTGCCCTCCGTCATGAAGATAAAATATGCGGAAGCGGCAATAGCCAGCACACCAATGATAATAGCGACGGTTTCTAAAGATTTTGAGCGGTTTGCAGTAGACATGGTAGTTTGTTTCGTTGTGGTTACAAAATTAATCTTCTGACACACATGGTTCAAAATCAATTTGTTTCCTATCTAAATCTACATTTTTTACAGTGATTTTCATAGGATCGCCCAATTGAAATATTCGACCCGTTCGCTCACCCTCAATACAGAAGTTCTTGCTATCAAAAGTGTAGTAGTCGTCGCGGAACGCGCTGATGCGAATCATTCCTTCGCAATAGTTGTCCGTCAACTCCACATAAACACCCCATTCCGTCACGCCAGAGATGACCCCCATGAAGCTTTCGCCCACGTGCTTTTCTAAGAATACCGCTTGCATGTATTTAATGCTCGCGCGTTCCGCGTCAGATGCCGCCTTCTCGCGTTCCGAACTGTGCTCACAGAGTGCTTCATACTGCCCATAATCGGGACTTTTTCCTCCATCGAGGTAATGCTGCAACAAGCGGTGTACCATTACATCCGGGTAACGGCGAATGGGCGAAGTAAAGTGCGAATAGTAGTCAAAGGCCAAACCGTAATGCCCGATATTCTGCGTGGTATACTTCGCCTTACTCATCGTTCGAATGGTCAAGGTCTCAATCATATTTGCCGCCGGGGTGTTCTTCACTTCCGTCAACATTTTATTCAAGCTTCGAGTAATGGCCGATTTATTTGTTAAGCGCACCTCGTGCCCAAACTGCTTCACAAAAACACTTAAATCCTGCAGTTTCTGCGGATCCGGATCGTCGTGAATACGATAAACAAAGGTTTGTCCAGACGGCTGGCCACTTTTCGCTTGACCAATAAAGGTTGCTACCGAGCGGTTCGCGAGTAACATAAATTCTTCTATAAGGTGATTGGCGTCCTTACCCACCTTAAAGTAAACGCCTGTTGGGGCGTTATTTTCATCCAATTTGAATTTCACCTCTTTCTTATCAAAACTCAATGCACCTTTCGCCATGCGCGCTTCACGCATGATCTTCGCCATTTTATCTAAGGTTCGAATCTCCTCATAGAAATCTGCTTCTTTTCCTTCCGGATGGGCATCTTCTATAATCTGTTGCGCCTCTTCATAGGCAAATCTGCGGTCACTGTGGATGGCTGTGCGGCCAAACCACTGATTGTGAATCTTCGCATCTTCGTCCATTTCAAACACGGCAGAAAAAGTGTATTTATCCTCGTTTGGCCGCAGTGAACACGCTCCGTTTGAGAGTACTTCTGGAAGCATTGGTACCACCCGATCCACCAAATACACGCTTGTAGCTCGCGTAACGGCTTCGTCTTCTAAGATGGAATCTGGCTTTACATAATGACTCACATCTGCAATGTGTACGCCTACTTCCCAATGCCCGTTTTCCAGTCGTTGTAAAGACAATGCGTCGTCAAAATCCTTCGCATCCGCCGGATCAATGGTGAAGGTCGGAACCTTGCGGAAGTCGCGGCGGTTTTTCGCAATCTCTTCTTCTTTAATCGCGGTGTCCAATTCGTCTGCGGCGCGTTCTACCTCTTCGGGGAATTGGTTTGGTAAACCAAACTCTGCCAGTACCGCATGAATTTCCGTATTGTGTTCTCCCGCATTCCCGAGCACTTCGATAATCTCACCAAAAGGCGAGCTTGCCTTTTCCGGCCAATCCGTAATGCGAGCAATGGCCTTTTGACCGTGCTCGGCGCCCCCGAGCTTATCTTTAGGAATGTAGATATCAATCAACATCTTTCGGCTAGAAGGCACTAAGAACCCATAACTCTTACCGATCTCAATAGTACCCACAAAATCGGTTTGTTTGCGCTCAACGATTTCAACAATCTCACCCTCGAGCTTCTTGCCTCCGCGTCGCGCGAACAAACTCACTTTTACGCGATCTCCATGCAGCGCATGCATAAGGTTCGGCGACCGCACCATGATGTCCGATTCCGTATCTGGACTGACCACGTACGCATTACCGTTGGAGGCCATATCAACAACCCCCTCAGTGAAGACGGCAGTGTATTTCAGTTTGTATTTGTACCGGTCCACCATGATAATAGTGCCCTTACGCTCCATATCAGAGAGTGCCATTTCAATTTTCGCTTTCACCATCTCAGGTTTGTATCCGAGCTGGGAGGCCAATTGCTTGTAGTTGAATTTTCGTGCAGGGTATTTGCGAAAAACACCCTCGAGTTGTTGTGCGTAGGCTTTAATATCTACGCTTTGCGAACGCTTATTGGCCCGCTTATTGTGCTTTCTTGCCATATCTTAGGTAAAGATATGCTTTCTATATGGGTCTGCCTGCGCATTACCCAAAAGCGAAAAAAAATTAAAAATCTCGAAACCTACGGGCAACCTTTAGATCCGTTTCGAACGTCTTATATATAGAACCCCAACTGAATGGAGCATTTACTTGATGCTTGCCTTACCGGCGACAGAAAAGCGCAGGAAGCGCTTTACAGGCAGATGTCGCCCATTCTTTTTGGGCTATGCAAACGTTATTTGACAAAAAGGGAAGATGCGGAAGAAGTGTTGAGCAATGCCTTTGTGAAAATCTTTACGAAACTGGAGTCCTTCGAAAAAAAAGGATCTTTTGAAGGGTGGATGAAGAAAATCACCGTGCGTGAATGCCTCAACTTCCTTAGATCCAAGCAAGATGCTTTTGATCTTGACTGGTCTGGAGAAGTAGCGGCGGCAACAGAAAATTCTGATGAAGCCGCCTTTTTATTAGCGCTCATTCAGTCGATGCCCACGGGCTACCGAACCGTATTTAACCTTTATGCCATTGAAGGCTACAGCCACGACGAGATTGCTTCACTTTTGAGCATTTCAAAAGGAACCAGCAAGAGTCAGCTGAGTAAAGCCCGAAACTATTTAAAACAGCAATTGCCCGAGTACCGGGTAAAACAACTATAACACCTGTGAAGGACCTGGATCAACTTTTTAAAAATGCACTCGAGAATCACACCGAGCTTCCATCACCGAAGCTATGGGAGACTATCGATGAGCGTCTGAATACGTTGGATTCACAACCAACCAAGCGCAAGACATTGCGCCACCTCTACCTGCGTTGGGGCGCTGTTGCAGCAACTGTGGCACTTATAGCAACTGTACTTTGGCCTTCGCATGCCCCTGAGTTTGAATCAAACGAGAACTCGGGTTTGTCCGTAGAGCCCAGCGTTGAAACTCAACCTACCCAAATGGAGGAGGGCGGTTCCGTATCCCCTAACCTGGACCCTTCTGTTAAAACTGCCCTCTCTCCATCGGTTTCACCGCAAAACAACACAATGGCGGCAATCAACCGCACACCTTCTAATACAGTGCGTCTAGCGAAAAAAACGGTCCTTATCAACCCACCTAGCGCTTCATCACCAACACTAAAGACCTACGCTGTGGCGGACCTTAAATTCCGAGACGAATTTCCTTCGCTCGATATGCAGGATTTTGCATGGACGAGCATCAGTCGCGCAGAAGAGCAGATAGGCCACTGGATTGGAATTACGGCGAAAAGAGCCAGCCAGATTACCGGAAATACGATTAAACAAGGCGTAGTTAACTGGTCGTCTGCACGCACTACAGTAGACCACACTATCGCTGCCTTACCTACATTTAAAACCCCTAAAGATTAAAAAGATGAAAACACGCAACCTATTTGTATTACTCATGATTGGCTATTTAGGCCTCGGTTTGAGTTTCGCAACCGCTCAGTCTAGCGGCGCTCTTTCAGATTCCACTGTAACTGAAACAACAGAAGAACATCTAGGAATCGGTCCAGATGCCGGTTTCATTTCAGCCATAACCGCTATGGTTGCTAGAAGTACTCAGGAAGCTACAGAATTGGCTGCAAAAATTGCGGAAGTAAATACCCAGGTCGAAATGGGATACCTCAGCCGAGAAGAAGGAGATGCTCGAATAAAAGAGCTGGAAGAAAACTTCGAACTAGAAATGGAAAATCTCGGCGAAAGCATGGAAGCTTGGGGAGAAAGTTTTGGCGAACGCATGGAAGCGTGGGGAGAAAGTTTTGAAAAACGCTGGGATAAAAATGCAAAGGATATTGAAGCGCGCATTGAAGGCGTTGATCCTGGAAAATCTTTAGATACCAGTATTGCTGCGCTACCCTCAGTAACTCAAAAAGAGTCAAAAGGGAAAACTTCTTTTGATGTTACAAGCTGGAGTTTTGGGGCAAATTCTATGGTGAATACTAACCTAGAGATTGGTGTACTGGGGCAGGAAATCACTCCTCGAGGCAGCTATTTTTTCGCGCTATCTCACGGCAAAAAACAAAAGGTGTTTGGTCCTAAAAGCCCGTTAATCTTTGAATATGGCTTAAACTTCTCTTCTCAAACCTTTGATTTCTCTAACGATAAAACATTAGAAAAAATTGAAACTGCAGAAGGTGTGAAAACCGTGTTTGCTAATAATGTTGATTTTCAACAGGTGAAGAGAAACTCCTGGAACCTCTCTTATTTTGAAGCACCCATAATGCTTCATTTCGATTTCAGCGGAAATGGTAAAGTAGACCAGTCTTTAAGCCTAGGAGTGGGCGCTTACGCAGGTGTTCGGGTTCAAAGCATCACGGGTCAGGTAGGCACAGATATCGAAGGTCAAAACCTTCGTATAAATACTACCAATAATTTAAACACCAACCTCTTTCGTGCCGGGCTTCAAGCACAGGTGGGCTACAAAAAATATAAGGTTACTGGCCGTTTAGATGCTACTCCTCTTTTTCATGACAACGCTTTTGAAGAAGAGACGTATATCGGCTCCATTGGTATAGGAATGTGTCTATAATATTTACATCATAGGCCTTACCTTTAAGAAAAATAGCATCCTGATGAAAAAGTTCGTCCTCTTCACGCTCTTCCTCCTTTGCGGTCCGCTCGCCTATGCCTCAACGCTTACGGATTCTTTACCGCCCATTACCGTCGTAGAGGATACAACGTTTGCCGCACTAGCCGAAGAAGCCTGGGAACTTAGCGACAAACAGCAAATGGTGCGCTCATCTGTTCAGGTTCGAACGATCATTAGGCAGTTAGAAAACGGTGAATTGAGTCAAGAGGAGGCGCAAGAGACTATAGATTCATTGATCTCCGCCATCTATTTAGCTTCTGCATCCTACTTTGAAAATTACGAAGCGACAACTACTGAAAGTGTTGTAGACTCTTTGAGTCAAGATGATGAATTGTTTGACCTCAACGACTTTGAGTTTGATATAGAGGAAGAGCAAAAAACGTTCGTCTTTGAATGGCATATTGGATCCAATAGACTAGTACGAAACACGCTTCGCGATGCGGCGGCAATGGAGCACATAAACGGCTGGCTTTCCATTGAAAATAGATTTCTCTTTAGTCAGAAACGTCGGTTAGGCGGATACGCATCGCCGATCCAGCTGCAACATGGCATAGGGTTTTCTAGCACTGTTTTCAGCTTTAAAAACGAACGCACCATTTCAAAAGATATTCTTGGAGGTACCGGTACGGGTTTATTCCCCATTTTCAACATGAACACCGTTTGGGCGAGCAATTGGAATTACACCCACCTCAATGCTCCCATCATGCTGCATCTCGACCTCAGTCCGAAGGGAACTTTTAACGAAGGGTTAAATATTGGCGTTGGTCTAGAAGGCCGGATGCGTATCGCAAGTTCTGCTGCTTACAGCGGACGTGATTTAGACGGCGATTGGTTTACACGCACTACTCAAAGTGGTTTCAATACCCGAATTTTTAATTATGCTGTGCTGGCACAAGCCGGATACAAGCAAGTGAAGCTCACCGGTCGATTTGAGCGGATTCCTCTTTTTAAATCGGGCTCCTTCGCGGAAGAAGTATTTCTAGGGTCATTGACCCTAGGGTTTGCCCTAAACTAACTGCAATGATCCTCCGCCTAACCGCCGCCATTCTTTTTACTTCATTTATTAGTGCACAAGAGTTAAATCCATTGCGTGAACTCACGGTTCCTTACGCGGACAGTAAGGTGCTTCTAGACGGGGTGGTTACACCGGGAGAATATAGCGAGGCTTTACCGTTTGAGTTGTTCAACGAAAT
>Ga0213863_10000942_pt1 | contig 21813 bp, 19 predicted proteins | sample PICome_8_FD_160128 | JGI IMG/M metagenome (GOLD analysis project Ga0213863, IMG submission 160128) | Coastal seawater microbial communities near Pivers Island, North Carolina, United States - PICO497 | ecosystem: Environmental > Aquatic > Marine > Coastal | place: USA: North Carolina... | reverse complement strand
AGACTTTTGGAGAGCTCAAACATGTTAAAAAAATACATTGGAATGGTAATGGCCATGTTATTGGTCACGATGGGCAGCAGCGCCTTTGCTGAAGATGATAGCGAGGTCATGGAGCGCTTTCGCGTATCTGGTGCTGGCGACTTGATTGATGCTGCGTACGGCTATGCGGTTTTCCCCACCATCGGTAAAGGTGGAATTGGTATCGGCGGTGCTCATGGTTCAGGTCGCGTTTACAAGAGCAATGGCAAACTGATGGGCACGACAAAAATGACTCAGATTACCTACGGATTGCAGCTCGGCGGGCAGGCTTACAGTCAAATAATTCTCTTTGAAGATGAAAGATCTTACGATGAGTTTACCGACGGTAATTTCGAGTTTGGCGCTCAGGCGACGGCGGTAGCGTTAACTGCAGCTGCGGGAGCTGAGGCAAGTACGACGGGTGCCGGCACTAATGCTTCAGGCGGAGAAAATAATGCCAACGTTGGCAGTTCAGGTTTTCGTAAGGGCATGGCTATTTTCACCATCGCTAAAGGCGGGCTGATGTATGAAGCCACGCTCGGTGGACAGAAATTTTCCTATAAACCGGCCAAGTAGGTTTTTGGTGCGAAAAAACCCGCGATAGCGGGTTTTTTTTTACCTGAAATCTCATATTCGCCGGGAATTTTACCGAATTGCTTAAAAAGGATGGCCTAACGAAGCGTGTGATTGGGGTCGCTGGTAGACTCATGCCCCACGAAATTTCAGTGATAGACATTTCATTGAGTGTGGAAGCGTTTGTTTTAGACAGGGAGTCTGCATGATGAGTCGAGTTAAAAAGGTGTTGATACCGCTCTTGGTATTGCTAGGAGGCATTGGCATCGTGGCGCTCCTCAACGCTACCAAGCCCAAGCCTGATGTTGCTATGGAGGCGCCTCGGCCTATTAGGGTGCACACCCAAGCCGCTGTCGTGGCCACCAATCAGCTCACGGTTCATACAACAGGCGACGTCAGAGCGACGTTGCGGTCTGACCTAGTGGCCCAAGTCGCTGGTCGTATTATTCAAGTTTCCGATGAATTTGTTGAGGGTGGACGGTTTTTGGCCGGTGAGACTCTGCTCACGATTGAGGATACCGATTACCGTGCGGCGTTGAATGAAGCAGAAGCTCGGGTTGCTGCAGCCGAGGTAGATTTAGAGACCGCTTTCGCCGACGCCGATGTTGCGAGGCAACAGTTAGCGGGGGTCGACAAACCTTCTGCATTGGCTTTAAAAAAACCACAAGTTACCCGTGCCCAGCTGGCATTGGAGGCCGCCGAATCGGGGTTATCTCTAGCCAGGACAAACCTCGAGCGTACAAAAATCGCTTTGCCCTATACCGGACGCCTGCGCTCTACGGCGGTGGACTTGGGTGAATACGTGGGTCCGGGCAAAGTACTGGCCTCAGCATTTGGCACCGACCGAGTGGAAGTTCGATTGCCCCTCACCGACAATCAATTGGGGGCTTTGGGCGTGCCTATCGGTTACCGGGCCCAAAATGGAGCCGGTTTGGCCGTAGATTTCACCGCCGAGGTAGCAGGTGAGCGTCGTTTATGGACGGGACGAGTGGAGCGATTAGACGCTGCCATAGACCCCCAAACCCGGGTTATTTATGCCACTGCTGTGGTTGAAAGACCTTATGACCTGGTTGAGGCACCCTCTGCGATGCCCCTTGCCGTGGGTTTGTTTGTGGAGGCTGCTATTGCCGGTCGCATTCTTACCGATACGATTGCCATTCCTTCAGACGGCCTCCGGGCGGGTGACCGAGTGTTTATTCTTGATGTGAAGGGGCAATTAGAAATAAGAAACGTGGAGGTCATCTACAGCAACACTCGCGAGGCATTTTTAGCCAGTGGTATCGCCTCGGGCGAAGCGGTTATTACTTCTGCCATTCGTAATCCCATTCCAGGAATGGCCCTTGAGTCGATTAATGCCGAGAGCGAAGCGATAAGCGCGACCCTCGATGTGACACTGGCAGACTGAGGGGTACTGACGTGACGGCACTGGTAGGTTGGTGGGTTCGAAATCCGGTAGCGGCAAATTTGCTGATGCTAGGAATTATTATTTCCGGTTGGTTGGGTCTGCAAAATATTGAAAAAGAGGCTTTCCCGTCGATCAGTCCTTATCAGATTCAGGTGGAGGTGATCTGGCCGGGAGCATCCCCTCGTGAGGTGGAGCAACAGGTAATCCAGCGTATTGAAGACGCTGTAGAAAACGTTAACAACGTCTATAGAGTTTACTCCGAGGCGAGAGAAGGCTTCGGCAATATTAGCGTCGAAACCTATGCCAATGTTGATATCAATGCCTTTACCAATGACGTAAAAAACGCAGTCGATTCCGTGACTTCGTTGCCTAGGGATATTGAAAATCCAAGGGTGCGTCGCCTTGAGTGGCGCCAGGAAATGTTGCGAGTAGCCGTTATTGGTGACATTGAGGAACGAACCCTCACCCGATTGGCCGAGGATCTGCGCCGAGATCTTGCCTCTCGTGCCTATATTTCTAAAGTTGAGCTTTTTGGCGTTAGGCAGGAAGAGGTCACGATTGAGCTCTCGGAAACGGCGTTGCGGCGTTACGGCGTTACTTTTGCCGAGGTGGCGGGTGTTGTCCGAGGAAGCTCAATAAATTCGTCTTCAGGTCAGGTAAAAGCAGCGACGGGTGATATTCAGCTGCGAGTGCTTAATCTCGCCGACACCCAGCGCGATTTTGAAAACATTATTGTCAGGCAAACCCCCGAGGGTGGAACCATTCGTGTGGGCGATGTGGCCAAAGTAATTGATGGCTATGAAGAAAGTGAAATTATAGCCACTCTCAATGGCAAGCCTGCCGTGTTGCTGCAGGTACAGGCCACGGACGATATGCAGGTTGTTAAGTCTAGCGAGGCCGCTAAGCGTTGGATTCGAGATACACAGCCTACATTGCCTGCCGGTATCGAATTGATGATGTGGTTCGATACTGCAGATATCTATACCTCACGTATGGACCTTATTACAGAATCATCGGTGTTGGGTTTAATACTGGTGTTCATTGTTTTGTTGTTAACGACGCGCCCCGCTGTGGCGTTATGGGTGACCGCCGGTATTGGCGTTGCCTTCATGGGGGCTTTCGCATTCTTGCCCGCTAGCGACGTATCGCTCAACGTGATTTCAACCTTCGCTTTTTTACTGGTACTGGGGATTGTCGTCGATGACGCGATTGTGGTGGGTGAAAGTATTCACCACCACAGTCATAGTATGGGTTTAAGCGGTGAGGAGTCTGCTGTGGCCGGTGCGGTGAGCGTGGCGCGCCCCGTCATTTTTGCCGTTTTGACCACAATTGTTGCCTTTGCGCCCTGGCTTTTTGTTTCGGGCATTGACGCCCAGATAACCCGCCAGCTGTCTATTGTGATCACTCTCGCGCTGATCATGTCGTTGATTGAAGCTTTTTTTATTCTTCCTGTTCACCTGCGACATATTGAACCTCGCAAGAATCTGAAGGGCATTAGACGCTGGCAGCAAAATATTGCGCATTCAATTATCGATTTCGCCCACAATTATTACGGCCCTTTCCTTAAGCGCTGCATCCGAAATCGTTACACCACCACCATGGTTTTTATGGTTGGCTTCATGATTTCTGTTGGCCTATTTGCCACCGGCTGGGTCAAGTTTTTCTTCATGCCACAAGTGGAAAACGAGCAAATTTATATCAGCGTCGATCTGCCCATTGGCACCCCCTACGAGCGGGCTCTGCAAGTATTGGATCAGCTGCAAGTCGCGGAGAAAGCGCTGATCGCCGAGGTAGAGGCCTCTGCGCAAGATTCGGGAAAGGGGTCCGGTAAGTTGATTGAAGGGTGGTACACCCGCGCGCGTCCTGAAAATGTGGTCGCCATCGTTAGGTTGGCGCCGCCTGAAGTGAGGGATCTTAGTGCCAGAGCTGCGGCTGAGCGGCTAAGAGAGCTGGCGGGGGATTTTCCAGATGCTGAAAAAGTTGAAGTGCGCTACACATTAAATGAAGGTTCGCCCACCGTAACGTTCTTGCTACAGCATCAAGATTTTGCGTCGCTCAAGGCGGCCAGTGAAGATTTACAGTTGCACTTGCAGGGCTACGACGCGGCGTATTACGTGCGCGATGACCAACAAGGTGAGCTCAGTGAGCTGAGATTCGCGTTAAAGCCAGGCGCAGAAAAACTGAATGTAGACCTCGCTGAGGTATCCCGGCAAGTTCGCCAGGCCTACTACGGAGAGGAAGTGCAGCGGCTACCCAGAGAGTTCGGTGACGTAAAGGTGATGGTGCGTTATCCCCGCGACGCCCGCAGCCAGCTGTCGTCCCTCGATGATTTTATGATCAGACTCCCTGACGGCCGAAGTATTCCGCTGCTGTCGGTAGTAGAAGTGAGCTTTGGAACTGGCGTGCAGCGCATAAATCGTCGCAATGGTGAGCGCTTCGTTCGTGTGGTGGCCAATGTTGAACGCGATGCGATGGAGGAAATTTCCAGTACCGTAACCGACAACTATATGCCCACACTGGAAAGTAAGTATCCCGGTTTGAAGGTGCTCAAAGGCGGTACTCAGGAATCAGAGGACGAGTTTTATAGTGAAATTGCGGCGCTATATACGGTAGCGCTATTTGCGATTTATGCCCTCATCGCAGTGGCCTTTAGGTCTTACGCGCTACCTCTGCTCATTATGACTGCGATTCCTTTTGGTTTTATGGGCGCTATCTTTGGTCACTTACTGTTTGATATGCCCCTAGCGCTCTTTTCCTACTTTGGCATTGGCGCAGCTGCGGGTGTTGTGGTGAATGACAACCTGGTCTTGGTGGATTACATTCGGCGCCGGGAGGGTGACGGATTAACCCCTGCAGAGGCGGTAGTGGATGCTGCGATTAACCGCTTCAGACCCATTTTTCTGACAACGGTGACAACCTGTGTCGGCTTGTTACCAATCATGGCAGAGCGCTCTACTACCGCAGAGTTCCTAAAGCCTGCCGTGCTGTCCCTCTCCTTTGGCGTCTTATTCGCTTTATTTGTGAGCCTGCTAATGGTTCCGGCCCTTTACATGATTGGCTGGGACTATCAGCAGCTTGTTAGGCGCCTGCGGGGCCAAGACCCCACTGGCGTGGCGGTCAGCGAATCCCGTGCATCAGGCGCTTCAGATACGGCGTAGCCATAAGCAGTACGACGCCAGCAATGACCCCGGCCCATAACAGCTGGTCAAATAATGTGATGAAGCCCTCGGAATCAGAGACCATAGTGCCTAGGAGTGCGGCGACATACCCTGAGTAGGCAGAGGCAAGAAACCACGCGCCCATCATGACGCCGACGACGCCTGGCACTGACAGTTTGGTCACCGCCGATAAGCCCACTGGGCTGAGGCATAGCTCGCCGGTTGTGTGCAGTAGGTAGGCGAGAATCAGCCACCAAGCCGAGATTAGTCCGGCCTCATTGGGAAACTGTGCGCCGTAGGCTAGGGCACCAAACCCTAGGCCCGCCTGAAGAATGCCTAGTCCAAACTTGACCGGTGTGCTGGGCTCCATGTTTCGACGGCCCAACCAGGTCCAAAGCAGCGCAAAAGCGGGTGCCAGCGTAAAGATGAAAAACGAATTGGCGGCGCCAAACTGAGACGCTGTTAGTGATACTCCCAGCAGTGATTTGTCCGTGTCACGGTCTGCAAACAGTGTCATAGACCCGGCGCCTTGTTCAAAGAGTGCCCAGAAAAAAACCGTCGAGACAATGAGGACGACTAATGCCAGCATGCGATCGCGCTGTATTCGATCGCAGCGGGCGAAGATATACCAGCCAAGACCCGCCAAGGTCGCCAGGGACACGACATTGAGGAGTGTGCCTACGACTGCAGTTGCCTGAACGGTTTGCCAGATTACAACGACACCCGCTAAGCCGCTCAGATAGATGAGATGGTCAAGGCGAATAGGGCCCCGTTTTTCGCTCAAGGCAAACGTCGATGGCGCTTCACCATGTCCCTCTAACAGCGGCTGCCCCCAAATAAAGAGAACCAGTCCCAAGGCCATACCAATACCTGCTGCGCCGAAGCCATAGGCCCAGCCGTAGACCTCACCTAACCAGCCACACAGTAAGGTGGCGGCGAACGCACCAATGTTGATGCCCATGTAAAAGATGGTAAAGCCCGCATCTCGTCGGGGGTCGTCTTCCTTATAGAGCTTACCGACGACTGTTGAGATGTTTGGCTTAAGAAATCCCACGCCCATAATGATCAGAGCGAGGGAGAGGTAAAAAACCTGCAGGGCCCCGTCATCTCTGACGACGCTACCCTCGAGCATTCTTGCTTGTTCGCCTTCAAATGCCATGCCTAGATGGCCCGCAACAAGTAGCAGGCCCCCATAGACAACCGCGCGTCGCATACCTAAATAGCGGTCTGCGATTAGGCCGCCCACTAGCGGCATGGCATAGACCAGCGCGGTATAGCTCCCCAATACCGCCAAGCCGGCTGCATCGTCAAAGAGGTGATACTTGGTGAGATAAAGCAGCAGCAGGTACTTCATGCCATAGAAGGAAAAGCGCTCCCAGAGCTCGGTACCAAAACAAATGTATAAGCCGGCAGGGTGACCCATGAATTCTCGGCCGTGTTGTGAGGGGCTGTGTGTTGTTGTCGTCATAGGGTCGTGGGTTCCTGTTGGCAATCGTTTAGAGGGGTTTATGCCGCTTTTGAAATTTCTGGTTCGATGGTCTCTAAAGCGCGATCCATGTCATCAAAGTCTTTTATGCGCTTAACCGCAGCAAACAAAGCGCCAGCTTGAGGGAAATAGTGCTTCAGGTATACCAGCCATTGCTTGAGCGGATTACAAGCGTGTCGGGGTTCGTAGGCATTAGCATTGCTTCGGAGATAAATTTGCAGCAGCGGAAACACTTCAGTCCAGGTCATAGCTGGTGTATCGATGCCCTGCCAAGTATCACGGACAGCGCGAGCGAGATCCGGGCGACACAGTGCGCCCCGCGCCAACATAAAGTGCTCACAGTGGCTAACCTGGCCGCAGCGCACAACATCCCCGGGTGACCAGAGCTCGCCGTTAGCGATAATGGGTATCGCCGATTCCTTGGCGATTTGAGCGAGTCGTGCCCAGTGCGCTGGTGGGCGATAGCCCTGACGGCGCGTCTTGGCATGGATCGTGAGTTCGGAAATGCCGCCGGTTACTGCAGCATTCACAATCGCTTCAAATTGTCCGTCATCTTCAAATCCCAATCTGATTTTAGCCGTAACAGGAACCTCGGGCGCCACAGCATCGCGAACCTCCGAGCAGACGGCATGCAATAAATCGGGTGTTTTGAGTAGGACCGCACCGCCGTGAGATTTATTGACGGTCTTGGCCGGGCACCCAAAATTAAGATCGATGCCCGGTGCCCCCAATCCCTCGGCGACCTGTGCGTTTCGGGCCATGAGATCGGGGTTACTGCCCAGCAACTGCACAAATACGGGAGTGCCGGTGGGGGTGCGACCGTTGGACAACAGCTCAGGGCAGAGTCGATAAAAGACTCTGGGTGGCAGCACGGTTTGAGAAATGCGCACAAACTCTGTGACACATCGGTCGTAGCCGCCTATTTTCGTGAGGAGATCGCGCATGACGCTATCGACCACACCTTCCATGGGTGCGAGCACCAAACGGTGGCCTGTTGGGGGATGCTTGATCGTCTGAGAATTTATCATCGCGACGCAAGCATACATGACCCGTTAATAGAGTCCTATGTTGGCATGGCGTGCAGGGCCTCCCTTTTGTAAACTAGGGGAATACTCAGGCAGCCGTGACGGTAGGTGTCCATGAATCCCAATTACCTCGACTTTGAACAACCCATTGCTGAGCTTGAGGGCAAGATTGAGGAGCTCAGCAATGTAGGCTCCGATGCGGATCTTAATTTAGCGGACGAAATCGATCGGCTGCGCGAAAAAAGTACGGGGCTCACCGAGAAAATTTATGCAGATCTCAGCCCTTGGGACATTGTTCGTGTTGCACGACATCCATTGCGGCCCTACACCTTGGATTATATCGACCGTGTTTTCACCGAGTTTGATGAATTACACGGTGATCGACACTTTGGTGATGACAAAGCGATTGTGGGGGGCGTAGCTCGCCTCGATGACCGTCCTGTAATGGTTATTGGGCAAGAGAAAGGGCGCACGGTGAAGGACAAGGTCTACCGAAACTTTGGTATGCCTAAACCCGAGGGTTATCGAAAGGCGTTACGCCTCATGGAAATGGCGGAACGTTTCAAAATGCCGGTTATCACCCTAATCGACACCCCTGGGGCCTACCCCGGTATTGACTCAGAAGAGCGCGGCATATCTGAAGCTATTGCGCAGAACCTGGCGGTTATGTCTCGTCTACGTACGCCGATTGTATGTACGGTTATTGGCGAGGGGTCTTCTGGCGGGGCGCTGGGTATCGGAGTTGGAGACCATCTTGCGATGCTGCAGTACGCCACCTACTTCGTCATCTCCCCAGAAGGGTGTGCCAATATCATTTGGAAGAGCAGTGAGTTTGCACCCCAAGCCGCCTCTGCCATGGGCGTAACGTCATCGACACTTGAAGACTTAGGTATTGTGGACGCAACCATTCGAGAGCCCTTGGGGGGCGCCCATCGAGACCCCGTGGAGATGGCAAGTCGTGTTAAAGCGCACTTGGTAGAGCAGGTAGATCGGCTTTGCGCGATAGAGACCGACGTCATGCTGGAGGCGCGTTATCAGCGGCTCATGTCCTACGGTAACTGACCTGACCAATAACGCCCTATTTAATGAACTAACCCCTGAGTTTGAGCAGGATCATCTGGCGAGCGCTTGGGTGGTGGGCTTGAGTGGGGGCTGTGACAGTGTCGCGCTGCTTCATTTGGCTAGTTTTTGGCGTGATCGTGGCGGGCCGGCCTTGCGAGCTGTACATGTGCACCATGGTCTTTCTTCGGAAGCTGATGATTGGGTAAAGCTCTGCGAGGGGGTGTGTCAGCAGTTAGCCGTTAATTTGTCGGTCTATCGGGTGCCTCCGGTGACTGATCAGGGAAAGGGTGTTGAGGCTGCCGCTAGAACCGCGCGCTATGGTGTTTACCGGGAAGAGTTGCAGCCTAATGAAGTGCTACTGCTGGCCCATCATGCCGATGATCAGGTCGAGACAGTGCTACAGCGTTTATTGCGCGGAACCGGCCCCAAAGGGCTCGCTGGCATGCCCAGGCGGCGGGAATTAGGGCAAGGGTATTTGTCCCGACCTTTACTTGGGGTGGCGCGCTCAGTGATCAAAAGCTGGGCGGATAACCATGCGCTCTCCTATGTAATTGACCCCAGTAATCATGATGATCGCTTCGACAGGGGTTTTTTGAGGAAGGAAATTTTGCCCAAACTGGGCCAGCGATGGCCGGGTTACCGGGAGTCTTTTCGCCGAGTTACTGAGCTTCAATCCGATATGCTGCGGCAGCAAAATGAGCAGCCTTTGACCATAACTGAGAATGCCATGGGTGAGCCTGCGCTCGCTTATGACCCCAATAACAGCGCAAAGGATAGTCGGCGGATGTTGGCGTCTTCAATACACCGCTGGCTCTCTGAGCGCGTACTTGCCGTTCCCAGCGCTGTGCGGCTGACTGAGTTTGTTCGTCAGTGTTTTGAGGCCCGCCCCGATCGCTGCCCTGAACTGGATGTTGGGCAGGGCATGTTGCGAGCATGGCGCGGGCTGATTTGCTTGACCCCGCACTTTGCCGAACAGGGCGTGCTGCCGTCGGTGGTGGCCGCCGGTGAGTGCCATGAGGGCGCTTGGGGGAAGTTAAGTTGGGTCCTTGCACCGGGCGGCACCGGTTTTTTGAAGGGAGAGCCGGTCACGGTGCGATATCGTGTGGCAGGAGAGCGCTTTAAGTTGGGCGACGAGTCGTCTCGAGATTTTAAAACGTTGTGCCAGAATCACGGCATTCCGCCCTGGTGGCGGCCGAGATTGCCCATTTTCTCCCATGGAAAGACGCCAGCCTACATGGCTATTATAGGTCCGTTAGGGCCGGTAGAGGCAGCTCCGGCAGATAACCCCCAGCGGCTTGTGCCACAGTGGCAGCCGATTAAATCTTCACCTTAGAATTGAGTGCATCGTCCCTAGATGCTAAACTAATTTCCCATCTGAGTTCAGGTGACTTGGCCCCCTAGGGCACGGGCACCCGCGGCTTTAACCTCTTGGGGTTCGTCCCTGCAACGGTGGTCGGCATGACGCGTTATGTGTTCGTTACAGGTGGGGTAGTTTCTTCCCTTGGCAAAGGTATTGCTGCGGCGTCCCTCGCTGCGGTTTTAGAGGCGCGGGGCCTGAAAGTTACGCTTCTCAAATTAGATCCCTATATCAATCTAGACCCCGGAACCATGAGTCCCTTCCAGCATGGTGAGGTTTTCGTAACCGATGACGGTGCCGAAACGGATTTGGACTTAGGTCACTACGAGCGCTTCACTCGAACAACCATGACCAAGCGCAATAACTTCACCACGGGACGTGTCTACGACGCCGTGCTCCGCAAAGAGCGCCGGGGTGATTATTTGGGTGGTACGGTACAAGTCATTCCCCACGTCACCGATGAGATCAAGCGCCGGGTCATTGACGGTGCTGAAGGCGCCGATGTGGCGGTCGTTGAAGTCGGTGGCACTGCGGGCGACATCGAAAGCCAGCCTTTTCTCGAGGCGGTTCGACAACTTAAACTGGAGCTGGGTGCCACCCATGCACTGCTCATGCACCTGACATTAATACCTTACATTGCGACAGCAGGAGAAATTAAGACCAAGCCCACGCAACACTCGGTCAAGGAACTTCGATCGATTGGCCTTCAGCCCGACGTTCTGCTTTGCCGATGTGCTGTCGATGTTGATGAGGGCGCGCGCCGCAAAATCTCTTTGTTCACCAATGTGGAATTTCGAGCGGTAATCCCGCTGCTAGACGCCGACTCTATTTATAAAATACCCGGAAACCTGAGTGCGAATGGCCTCGATGATTTTGTACTTGATCAGTTTCAGCTAGAGAGCCCTGTTGCTGATTTGTCAGAGTGGGATGAAGTCGTCGCCAGGGAATTCAGTGAGACGCGTGGCACCGTTAAGGTGGGTATGGTGGGTAAGTACGTTGATTTGGCCGATGCTTATAAATCCTTGAACGAGGCCCTCGATCATGCCGGGCTGCAAACTTTGGCCAAAGTAGATATTCACTATATTGATGCTGAAGATATTGAGTCAGAGGGTGTCGCGCGGTTAAAAAATCTTGATGCGATTTTGGTGCCGGGTGGCTTTGGCGACAGGGGGATCAATGGCAAAATTGAAGCCGTCAGATACGCCCGAGAAAATAATATTCCCTTTTTGGGCATTTGTTTGGGTATGCATATGGCCATGATTGAGTACGCCCGGCATATTTGTGGCCTCACAGGGGCGCATTCATCGGAAATGGAGCCTAAGACTCCTCATCCCGTTGTCGCGTTAATCACCGAATGGCAGGATGCCGGTGGGAGTTTGGAGCGACGGGACGAGCAGTCTGATTTGGGCGGCACGATGCGTTTGGGCGCGCAAACTTGCCACCTCGTCGAGGGCAGTCTTGCACATGAAGTCTATGGTGCATCGGAAATCCGAGAACGGCATCGGCACCGCTACGAGATTAACAACAATTATGTTGCCCAGATTGAGGCGGCGGGCCTTCGCGTCGGGGGTTGGTCAAAAGACCGCGAGCTGGTTGAGATGGTCGAGCTGCCCTCTCATCCTTGGTTTTTGGCCTGCCAGTTTCACCCTGAATTTACGTCAAGACCTCGGGGAGGACACCCTCTGTTTACCAGTTATATCGAGGCAGCATTGCGACACACTCAAGGGCAGTCAGCGTCGAAGGCGGTGGACTGATCCATGCTCGACGCCCAGCCCACTATTTCTGTTGGTGACATTCACTTTGGCAACCATTTGCCTTTTGTACTGATCGGCGGCATCAACGTACTGGAAAGCGAACAATTTGCTGTCGATGTCGCAGGGCACTATCAAGAGGTCTGTCAGCGCTTATCGATTCCCCTGGTTTTTAAAGCGTCCTATGACAAAGCAAACCGTTCCTCGGTGAATTCCTATCGAGGGCCAGGTTTGGAGCTGGGGCTCAGGCAGTTGAGTACGGTAAAAAGTACGTTAGGGGTTGCTGTCTTGACCGATGTGCACACTCCAGCAGAGGCAGGGGAGGCCGCCGAGGTTTGTGACATTATTCAACTCCCTGCTTTTTTGGCGCGACAAACCGATCTTATTCAGGCCATGGCGAATACGGGTGCGGTGGTAAATATTAAAAAGCCCCAGTTTTTAAGCCCAGAACAAATGACCCACATCGTCGATAAGTTTCGCGAGTGTGGCAATGATCAGCTATTGCTGTGTGAACGTGGCAGTAATTTTGGCTACGACAATTTAGTGGTCGATATGCTCGGCTTTGGTGTGATGCAACGCGTGACGGGTGGTTTGCCGCTGATCTTTGACGTCACCCACGCCTTGCAGCGTCGAGATCCGGGCCAAAGTGCTTCGGGTGGCCGAAGGCAACAGGTACTGTCATTGGCACGATCGGGAATGGCTATAGGGCTCGCCGGTTTATTTTTAGAAGCCCATCCTGAACCCGATAAAGCCTTGTGCGATGGCCCCAGCGCTCTGCCGTTAAAACTGCTTGAGCCTTTTCTGGAGCAGGTTAAGGCTGTCGACACGATGGCAAAATCTTTACCTCATCTCACCATCGACTAAACACAACACAACTGGAGAACCCTTAGTGAACGAGATCGTCGACGTACGCGCTTTTGAAGTATTGGATTCACGGGGTAACCCCACGGTAATGGCAGAAGTCACCCTCGACAATGATGCGGTTGGTGTCGCCTGTGCCCCCTCCGGAGCCAGCACCGGCAGTCGAGAGGCGCTGGAATTACGCGACAATGATCCGAGTCGGTATCTTGGTAAGGGTGTTTTGAAAGCGGTAGGCAATATTAATGGGCCCATTCGCGATCTGTTGCTGGGCCACGATGTTTGCGATCAACAGGGTATTGATCAGCGCATGATTGAGGCCGATGGCACTGAGAATAAGGGCGAATTTGGCGCTAACGCCATTCTTGCTGTTTCCTTGGCTGCAGCGAAAGTGGCGGCATCGGCGAGGGGCATTCCCCTCTACCAACACATCGCCAATTTAGCCGGTAATGAGCAAATGACGATGCCGGTACCCATGATGAATATTCTTAACGGCGGTGAGCACGCTGATAACAATGTCGACATACAGGAGTTTATGATTCAACCCGTGTCAGCGACCACCTTCTCTGATGCTTTGCGCATGGGTGCAGAGATTTTTCATCACCTGAAAAAAGTGTTGTCTTCTCGAGGGCTCGCAACGGCCGTTGGCGATGAAGGCGGCTTTGCCCCTAACTTGCCATCCAATGCGGCAGCTCTCGATATTATTGCCGAGGCTGTCGAAGTCGCAGGGTACAAACTCGACTCAGACATCACTCTGGCCCTTGATTGCGCGGCCTCCGAATTTTACAAAGATGGGCGCTACAACCTTCAAGGTGAGGGGAGACAGTTCAACAGCAGCGAATTTGCCGATTACCTGGGCGACTTGTGCAACCAGCACCCGATTATTTCGATTGAAGACGGACTCGACGAATCAGATTGGGAGGGTTGGGCTACGCTCACGCAAAAACTGGGAGATCGTATTCAGTTGGTCGGCGATGATCTTTTTGTGACGAATACAAAAATATTGGAACGCGGTATTCGAGAAAAGATTGGTAATTCAATTTTGATTAAATTTAATCAGATAGGGTCTTTGTCTGAAACCTTGGACGCCATCGCCATGGCTCGTAATGCAGGTTACACGGCGGTCATCTCTCACCGTTCGGGAGAAACCGAAGATGCCACCATTGCCGACCTGGCAGTGGGTACCGGTGCGGGACAAATAAAAACGGGCTCGCTGTGCCGGTCAGATCGTGTTGCTAAGTACAATCGTCTATTGCGGATTGAGGCTGCTTTGGGTTTGACCGCGCCTTACCGTGGACGCGATGAGTTTGTTCTAAGCTGATGGGCCTGCGTATTTTGGCCGCCGTGCTCTTGAGCCTGATGGTGTTTCTCCAGTACCGGCTTTGGTTCGGTGATGGCGGTATTGCTGAAGGCGTGCGGCTGCAGGAAAAAATAGTGGTAGAAGAGGCGCGAAATGCAGAGCTCAAGGCTCGCAATGATCGCTTGGCGCATCAGGTTTTAGAGCTTCAAAATGGTCATATGGCGGTGGAGCAGCACGCGCGCGAGGAGTTGGGCTTGGTCAAAGAAGGTGAAGACTACTACCAATTCGTAGAGCCGTCGGAGCCGGTGTCTCAGCAACCATGAGTAGTTTATGGGCCGTGGTTCCTGCGGCTGGATCGGGCCAGCGTATGGCTGCAGAGGTGCCCAAGCAATACCTCCGTATTGCGGGCACGACCCTACTGGAATATGCGCTGCGCGCGCTGCTGGCTTGTCCTGACGTTCGCGGCGTAGTGGTGGTTGTGGATCCTACCGATCGGCGCGCAGATGAAATTTTGAGTCTCAGTGATCCGAGAGTTACCCGGGCGCCCGGCGGAGCAGAGCGGGCTGATTCGGTACTGTCGGGGCTACGGAGTCTTGCCGGCATAGCTGCACAGGACGACTGGGTGCTGGTGCACGATGCGGCAAGGCCCTGTTTGCCCCTCATAGATTTACAGCGGTTTGTAGACACCATCAAAGCCGGTGGGGTCGGGGGACTCTTGGCCCAGCGGGTCAGTGATACCATTAAGCGTGTCACGAAAAACCAGCGGGTTGAAGAAACCCTCGACCGAGATAGTTTGTGGCGCGCTCAGACACCTCAAATGTTTCGGTGGTCTGAGCTGTCTTCCGCCCTGGAACAGGCGCTAGACAAAGGGGTTGCGGTGACTGACGAGGCGAGCGCAATGGAGCAAGCGGGATATGATGTACAAATTGTTGAAGGTCCTGCCTGCAACTTGAAGGTAACGGTACCTGATGATCTAAGGGTCGCGGAATATTATCTAAAAACCTGGGCGGTGAAGCGAACATGATGCGTATCGGACATGGTTTTGACGTCCATGCTTTTGGTTCTGGTGACCATGTCATGTTGGGTGGTGAGAAAATTGCTCACAGCGCGGGTTTGGTGGCTCATTCTGATGGCGATGTTGTGCTACACGCGCTTTGCGATGCGCTTTTGGGTGCGGCTGGATTAGGCGATATTGGCGTGCATTTTCCCGATACCGATGCGACCTATGCTGACGCAGACAGTCGCGTATTGCTGCGGCAGGTTGTAACTCTGTTGCAGTCGCATCAATGGCAGGCCGTTAATGTCGACATTACAATCATTGCACAGAATCCCAAGTTAGCACCCCACACTGAAGCCATGCGTGCCCATATGGCCAGTGATCTGGGTATCAAACATCAGGCCGTTAACGTGAAAGCAACGACAACAGAGCGATTGGGCTACATTGGCCGAGAAGAGGGTATTGCCTGTCATGCGGTTACCCTGTTGATGGCACAGGTCGGCGCAGAGGCCTGAAAGATGGATCGCGATGGTATAGGAATGACATCTATGCGCACGCGCCAGAGACTGGTGCAGCGCTTATCTGAGCAGGGAATTACATCGACGGAAGTTCTTGAGGCTGTCCGTTCGACGCCGCGACATCTGTTTGTTGACGAAGCCCTTGCCCATCGCGCTTACGAAGATACAGCGCTGCCGATAGGCTGGAACCAAACACTGTCACAACCCTATATCGTGGCTAAAATGACAGAGCTTGCATTGGCTAACGGTACCCCCGGTAAAGTGCTGGAAATTGGCAGTGGCTCGGGCTACCAAACCGCCATATTGGCGCAAGTATCGGGAGAGGTTTTTGCGATGGAGCGCGTCAAAGGACTTTCGGATCGATCGCGAAAACGGTTTAGAGAATTGCGCCTGCGTAATGTTCAATGCCGATTGGGTGATGGTCTTGTGGGCTGGCCAGACAAGGGTCCTTTCGACGTAATTTTGTCGGCAGCGGCACCCGAACAGGTGCCGCCGGCATTGCTTGAACAGCTGGCTATAGGGGGCCGATTGGTGATGCCCGTTGGTAATCATGAGCAGGATTTGATCGTGGTGCATGCCACGCCTTCGGGCTTTGAAACCGAAGTTATAGAGCCGGTCAACTTTGTGCCTATGTTGCCGGGAGTCGAGCGATAATGGCCATCTCCAGCGTAGGTATTTTTCTGCGAGGTGCCGCCATGGGGACGGCCGATCTAGTCCCCGGCGTTTCAGGGGGAACCGTTGCGTTAATCACCGGAATTTACCCGCGACTTTTGGCTGCCGTGACTGCGGCAGATGCGGCTGCTGTTCGCCTGTTGTTAAAAGGGCAGTGGCTGGGATTATGGCGGCACGTAGATGGCGCTTTTTTGCTACCGCTCATGCTAGGTATTGGTTCGGCTATTTTTGCTTTGGCGAGTACACTCAAACTCTTACTCGAGACTCAGCCTCTTTTGGTTTGGTCGTTTTTCTGTGGCTTGGTGCTACTGTCGAGCTTGGCCCTGATTCGCACCGAAATGACCAAACTGACGCCAATGGTCGGCCTCATGTTTTTAATTGGCGTGGTCATTATGTTGACCCTAGGCTTGGGTACTGGGATCAGTTTTCCGCAGCATCTTGGCGGCTTTTTTGTCGCGGGACTGCTGGGAATTTGCGCAATGATTTTGCCGGGCATTTCCGGCAGCTTTATTTTACTTTTACTCGGTATGTACGGGCCAATTATCACGGCAGTTTCCGATCGAGAGTTGCTGCCCTTACTGGTTTTTGCAGTAGGTTGCGCTGTGGGATTATTAACGTTCAGTCGATTTTTGACGTTTGTATTGGCTCGCGCACGGGTCGCTACGCTGGCACTTCTGGTGGGTTTTTTGCTGGGCTCGCTCGTTATTTTATGGCCTTGGCAGCAAGTGTTACAGACGACTATCGACCCAGAGGGACAAGCCCGCCCCATTCAGACAGTACCGATCACCCCTGCCCATTACCAGACGATCTCAGGGGATAGTCAATGGCTAGGCTGTCTACTGAGTGCGTTATTGGGTGCGGGTGTGGTTATTTCTCTGCAGGGGCTGGCGGGTCGCTCAGCAAATGTCAGAGATGTGGATGCGCCTTAAAAACCTGCGCATGCCATGGGTGGGGTTACTCCTCCTCACCCCTGCCTTAATGGTGGGTTGTGCCGACAACCCGCCGGCACCCATCGAAACGCGACAGGGCGTTGCACTTAATAGCAATCGGGCCACAGTCAAACCTGAGGTGGTGGTACCTCACGACTACCGTGCTCCACTTGACTATGGTGAACTTTACAAGGTCGAGCAGGGCGATACTTTATACTCGATTGCGTTTCGCCTAGGCGCCGATTATCGGCTGCTTGCCCAGGTCAATAATATTGCGCCTCCTTATCTCATTTATCCGGGGCAAACCTTGAGTACTATCGATTCTGTTGCGGGTTCAGTGGGCGATGGATCGGTTGGGGTTGGTGTATCTCATCCGCCGGTGACGACAGCGACACCGGAGGTGGCAACCGGGCCAAATACTGGCGCAGGGGTAAAAACAACCGCCCAGGTGACACCTAAGCCGGAAGTTAAGCCCGGGTCACAGCCCAAGGCGGCGTCAAAGCCGTCATCGAAGCCTATTGACGGGTCAGTGGGCCGGCAGCAAGCGGCAACAGCGCCTAAATCCGAGTCGGGCCCAACGCCTGCTGGCACAAAATCGGTGCCTAAGGCTCCAGTACCAACAGCCCCTGCGCCAAAAATCACGCCTCCTGCACCGCAAACTCAGGCTGCCGCAATACCAGCTCAAGAGCCCAAGCTGGGTCCTGTGACCCGCTGGCTGTGGCCCGGCAAGGGCCCTGTGGAGCGCGCTTACTCAGCGGTGCTTCATAAAGGCATCGATATCACTGGCCAGCGTGGCGACCCGGTTTATGCCACCGCTGCAGGTGTTGTGGTTTATGCCGGCACGGGCGTAAAGGGTTATGGCGTCTTACTGATCGTAAAACACAATGAGCAGTTTCTCAGCGCTTATGGACACAACGACGTCATGTTAGTGGCTGAAGGTGCAAGTATTCGTGCCGGACAACAAATAGCGCGCATGGGTAGCAGTGGTACCGACACCGTGAAGCTGCACTTTGAGATCCGAAGGAAGGGACAGCCGGTAGACCCCCTACGCCTTTTGCCACGTCGCTAACTCAGAAGTCTTTCTACAAAGCTGGCACTCGTGCCCGTCAGGCTACAGGCCTTGCCTGCTTTGTTTGATCTAAGTGTCGTGACTAAACTAACGCTGTAGCAGAGGCAGCTTATCCGACTTTCCTGTCCAGGCCTCAGCATCTTCAAGGGCCGGTTTTTTCTCGGTGATATTGGGCCAGATGTCCGCGAGTTCTGCATTGAGCTCGAGGAATTGCTCCTGACCTGCGGGTAGTTCATCTTCTGAGTAAATAGCATCAATGGGGCATTCAGGTTCACAAAGGGCGCAGTCGATGCATTCATCGGGGTGAATGACCAAAAAATTGGGACCCTCGTAAAAACAGTCTACCGGGCATACTTCAACACAGTCTGTGTGCTTACAGTTGATACAATCTTCGCCAACAATAAAGGTCATGCTTGCTCATCTCCGTTCGGTACGCAGCAAGGATACGGCCTTCTGCGTCGTTTTGAAATACGCGAGTTACAACTGTTTGCGAAGTTCGTACAGTAATTCCAATGCCGCCCTCGGTGACAGGTCGTCAAGGTTCAAGCCTTGAAGCTTTTCAATCACCGGGTGCGTGTCAGGAGCCAGAAAAAAATCGTTCTGGGCAGGTGGTGCGACGGTTTCTAGCTGTATTTTTCCCGTTTCCAACTGCGTGAGTTTGTCACGAGCGAGGGAGAGCACGCTGTCGGGCACACCGGCAAGCTTGGCTACCTGTAAACCAAAGCTTCGATTGGCGGGACCCTCCTGAATATTGTGCATGAAAACCACGTGGTCCTCGTGTTCAGTGGCGTCTAGATGAACATTAGCCATGGCATCGTGCTGCTCGGGTAAGTGCGTGAGCTCAAAATAATGGGTGGCAAAGAGCGTGAAGGCCCGGACTTGTGTTGCCAGAGCAACCGCGGCTGCCCAGGCCAGGCTCAGGCCATCGTAAGTACTCGTACCTCGGCCGACTTCATCCATGAGAACCAGGCTTCGAGGCGTGGCGTTGTGCAGTATGTTAGCCGTCTCGGTCATTTCCACCATAAAAGTCGATCGACCGCTGGCTAGGTCGTCTGATGAACCGATGCGAGTAAAAATTCGATCTATGGGTGATAACTGAACCTGCTTTGCGGGCACGAAAGCGCCCACGTGTGCTAACAAGGCAATGAGTGCAGTTTGTCGCATGTAGGTCGATTTGCCGCCCATATTGGGGCCGGTAATTAATAGCATGCGCCGCTGCGCGTCGAGTCGGGTGCCATTGGCGATAAACGGTGTTTCGAGTACCGCCTCAATAACGGGGTGGCGACCTGCCTCGATATCGAGTATCAGAGTGTCAGTAAATTCGGGACAGACCAGATCCAGAGTCAATGCCCGTTCGGCGAAACAGGCGAAGACATCGAGATTGCACAGGGCTTCTGCTGAAATTTGCAATTCCGCAAGCTGTTCTTGAAGTTGAGATACGAGGGCTTCGTAGAGATATTTTTCACGACTTAGGGCGCGGGATTTCGCTGAAAGGGCCTTGTCCTCAAATGCCTTGAGTTCAGGGGTAATAAAGCGCTCGGCGTTCTTAAGGGTTTGTCGTCGCACGTAGGTATCAGGTGCGGCATCAGATTGGGCTCGGGAAATTTCTATGTAGTAACCGTGAACGCGGTTGTAGCCGACTTTGAGGGTATTAAGCCCCGTGGCCTCTCGCTCGCGGCGCTCAATCTCAAGGAGGTACTCGCTTGCGTTGCGCGAAATGTCCCGCAGTTCGTCAAGTTGTTCATCGTATCCGTCGGCAATGACACCGCCATCTCGAATGACAACCGGAGGGTTTTCAATCAAAGCCTGCGACAAAAGCGCCACCAAATTTGGGAAGTCCCCCAGTTGTTCGGCAGTCTCAGCAATCCGTTGATGACCCTGCGTGGGATCAATACCCGAAAGCTCAGCTCTAAGCTGGGGCAGCGTGGCCAGGCTATCGCAAAGGCGTGTGAGATCTCGTGGGCGCGCTGAGCCCAGGGCAACACGCGCCAAAATGCGCTCGACATCGCCCACCGATTTGAGCAGTGCGCGCACAGACTCAAAGCGATAGTCCTCAATAAGGTCGGTTACCGCTCCTTGTCTAGCGGTCAGTTCGGTAACGGCACAAATGGGTCGATGCAGCCATCTGCGCAGATGTCGCGTTCCCATAGCGGTAACGGTGGTTGCAAAGACAGAGAACAAGGTGTGCTCTTCACCACCCTGAAGATTGCGATCTATTTCCAAATTTCTCCGCGTCGCGGCATCGAGAAGCACCGTGTCGGTGAGTTTTTCTTCACGGATGCCGCGTATATGGGGCAGGCTGCCTCGCTGCGTATCTTTTAGGTAATCTAGCAGGCACCCGGCTGCTGCAAGCCCTATGTCAAGATCATCGCAGCCGAATCCGCGAAGATCCTGAGTCTGGAATTGGGTATTCAAGGCCCTTCGTGCAGCTGCGGTGTCAAACTGCCAGGGGGGTTGGTAACGCACGCCACTTCGACCCTCTAAACCAGAGTGAAAACTGCCCTCAGCCACTAAAATTTCAGCGGGAGACAGTCGCTCCAGTTCGGCAATAAGAGCTTCAGTGCTGTTCACTTCAGAAATGAGAAAGCGACCACTGGATATATCGGCCCAAGCGAGCCCTGAGCGCCCGTTTTCTTGATGCAGGGCTAGCAGCAGTGCGTCGTTGCGGGCGTCGAGCAGGGATTCATCTGTTAGCGTACCGGGGGTCACGATACGGGCGACCTTGCGTTCCACAGGCCCCTTACTGGTTGCGGGGTCTCCAATTTGTTCGGCAATAGCGACGGCAAATCCACTGCGCACAAGGCGCGCTAAATAGTTTTCTGCGGCGTGGTAGGGAACTCCCGCCATGGGAATAGGCTCGCCGGCCGATTTTCCCCGAGCCGTTAGAGTAATATCGAGGGCCTCTGCTGCCACTTTGGCATCGTCATAAAAAAGCTCGTAAAAATCTCCCATGCGATAAAACAGTAACTCGTGCGGATGATCTCGCTTAATGGCGAGGTACTGCTGCATCATGGGCGTGTGTGTGGAAGGTTCTGACATGTTCCTGAAAGGGCCCGGTGGTTGAGTTGGCGGTTGTTGACGCTATTCTACGGCCTATACTCTCAGGAGGCGATCAGAGATGCGGATAATCGGCGTGCGCAGTGGCAGGGGTAAAGTGGTGCGTGAAAATGCTGTCCAGACCCCGGTCTTTGCATTCGCCAGTGCGCTTGCCGTGGTTCGTTCAGGGGTTTTTAGAGAGCGGCAGTAATTTTGGCGGCCCTGGGGGTGGCGCGTTGATGGTCTGAGGGCAATGCATTGACCGCTCTTTTGACCCAGAGCGCTGGGTTTGACGTCAACCTGTCGTCAATGACGACATGTGTTTGCGAGCGATAGTTCCAGAGCTAGGGGAAAACGCTAAAGTGGGTTGCATCTTAACGAAAAAACACTGAATATACATACAGTAGTTTCAATCTTAGTCTTAACCCGAGGATAAACTCATGGATCCTAATAAAGCGAAGGCACTTGACGCTGCAATGTCGCAGATTGAACGACAGTTTGGTAAAGGCACTGTCATGCGAATGGGTGACCAAGAGCGCGTAGCCCTTCCATCTATTTCCACCGGCTCACTGGGACTCGATATCGCTCTTGGTATCGGT
>Ga0213863_10000941_pt1 | contig 21829 bp, 22 predicted proteins | sample PICome_8_FD_160128 | JGI IMG/M metagenome (GOLD analysis project Ga0213863, IMG submission 160128) | Coastal seawater microbial communities near Pivers Island, North Carolina, United States - PICO497 | ecosystem: Environmental > Aquatic > Marine > Coastal | place: USA: North Carolina... | reverse complement strand
ATTATGAACTTTTCCTGAAGGAATCATTGGAAAGCAATTTTCTTCTTTTGTAACACGACAATCAAAAATAACCGGCTTATCTACATTAATCATTTCTTTGATTTTTTCATCTAGCTCATCTGGCTTACTAGCTCGAATTCCAATTGCCCCATATGCTTCTGCAAGCTTTACAAAATCTGGAAGCGCTTCCGAATAACTTTCTGAATAATTTTTATCGTGCAGTAGTTCCTGCCATTGTCGCACCATTCCCATGTATTCATTGTTTAAGATAAATATCTTTACCGGAAGTCGGTATTGAACAGCTGTTGAAAGCTCTTGAATGTTCATTAAAATAGAAGCTTCACCTGCAATATCTATTACAAGTCTTTTTGGATGAGCCACTTGAACACCTATTGCAGCTGGCAAACCATACCCCATAGTACCCAATCCACCAGATGTCATCCACCGGTTAGGTTTACTAAATTTATAATGTTGCGCTGCCCACATTTGGTGCTGGCCCACCTCTGTTGTGATGAAAGTATCTTGATTTTTAGTCAACTCATATAGTCTTTGAACTGCATACTGAGGTAAAATAGTTTTTTTATCCTCTTTAAAAGAAAGAGATTTTTTTTCTCTCCACTTTTCAATCTGTTTCCACCAGTCACTAATTTTTTCTTTATTCGAATTTTTAAATCCTGGATATTTTTTTTTAATAATTTCAAGCATAGTGCTCATTATGCTTTGGGCATCACCAACAATAGCAACATCCACCTTTACAATTTTATTGATAGAAGAAGGATCTATATCGATATGAATTTTTTTTGAGTTGGGAGAAAACTTACTAACCATTCCGGTAATACGATCATCAAATCTTGCTCCAATGTTAATCATTAGATCGCAATCATGCATGGCATTATTTGCCTCAAAAGTTCCGTGCATTCCTAACATTCCTAAAAATTGAGAATCTTCTCCTGGATAACAACCGAGACCCTGCAAAGTAGAAGTGATGGGAAATCCAGTTGTCGAAACTAACTCTCGAAGAATTTCAGATGCTTTTTCTCCTGCATTAATTACTCCTCCTCCTGTATAAAAAATAGGTTTTTTTGCCTGCGATATCATCTCTACCGCTTTTTCAATTTGATCGGGATCTCCTTTGTAGTTTGGACGATAGGAATCTATTTCAACTTTTTCTTCTGATTGATAAATTCCTTTTTTAAACTGAATATCTTTTGGGATATCAATTAATACCGGTCCTGGTCTTCCTGTTGTCGCTATTCGAAAGGCTTTGTGAATTATTTCTGAAATTTTATTTACATCTTTAACTAACCAATTGTGTTTTGTGCAAGGTCTAGTAATTCCAGTTGTGTCACATTCTTGGAATGCGTCTGTACCAATTAAATGAGTAGGTACTTGTCCCGTAATACAAACTAAGGGAATAGAATCCATATACGCATCAGTTAATGCTGTAACCATATTGGTAGCACCCGGTCCTGAAGTAACTAAAACTACTCCCGGTTTCCCAGTGGACCTGGCATACCCTTCTGCAGCGTGTCCTGCGCCCTGTTCATGACGAACCAATATATGTTTTATTTTTTTTTGCTTCGATAGCTGATCATACAGAGGAAGTACCGCTCCTCCTGGATAACCAAAAATATATTCAACCTTATGATCGGTCAGAGCTTTAAAAACTATCTCCGCACCGGTCAATTCCGTGCTCATAGAAATCTCCTAAAAATTGAATTTATCTTTCTAAGACTTCTGGTCAAGTTTTAGATAGCAATATTGAAACTTTTTTTAATAATTTGGAATAATTAACTTCGTCAAATCGATTCCAGTCCTGCATTTGACCTCTTTGCCATGTAAATTGTCTTTTAGCGTACTGTCTAGTGCGAATAATAACTCTTTCATGAAGAATTTCTTTTGTAATTTTATTTTGTAAATAGTCATTTATTTCATTTATTCCAATAATAAAATTAGCTGGAAGTTTTTTGTTTAGTTTAAGTTTAGTAAATTTTTTTACCTCTAGAATAGATTTCGGATTAACTATTTGTTTAGAACGTCTAACAATCTCATTGTACAAATGCTGCCTATCTGGATTAAGTGCTATTTTAATAAATGCTTCTTTTGGATAGTTGGATTTCGTTTCTTTTTGCCACTGATAAAAAGATTTCTTTGTTTTTAAAAAAACCTCATAAGCCCTGATCATTCTTTGAGGGTCTGAAGATTTAAGATTTTTTTTACATTCCGGGTCTAAAGATATTAATTTTTTATAAAAAGAATGGTTACCAAGCTTGGAATGAATTTTCATAACTTGCTCTCTAGTAGTTTTGGATATAATTGGTATTTTTGCCATACCATTAATCAATGATTTAAAGTAAAGACCAGTTCCGCCCACAATGATTGGTGTTTTCTTTTTTTTAAGAATTTCTTGAATTTTTTTATCTACTAATTTTAACCAATGACCTGTAGAAAAATTTTTTTTGACACTTACAAATCCATATAAATGATGTTTAATTTTTTTAGTATCAGTTGGTCTAGCTGATAAAATTTTAATTTCTTTATAAACTTGCATGCTATCCGCATTTACGATTTCTCCTTTAAATTTTTTAGCAATATCAATCGCAAGCTTAGATTTTCCTGAGGCGGTAGGACCCGAGATTAAAATTATTTTAGGTTGCATGAAGTGTGAATTATTTAATTTTCACACCAACAAATCTACTTCTATTCTGAGAATCTATAATTGTTAATAAAATAGAATTAGTTTTAGATTTTTTCAATTTTTTTAGTTTACTTTCAAGATCGGATACATTTTTTACTTTCTCATTTTGCAAACCGATAATGATATTTCCTACTTCAATAGGCGAATCGGATAAAGCACCCTCTGTTTTAATTTCCAGAATAACAACTCCATTAATACCTGTGGTCAATTTTCGACTAACAACATCCTTATCGGTTACGTCACGAACTTTAATTCCTAAAGCTTTTAATAAAGTATCCTCTTCCTTGTTTTCTTTTTTTTTGGGCTTAGATTTTTTCTTAAATTGATCTGTATCTTCTAGTCTGCCAAGTACAATTTTTTTAGTTAGTACTTTCTCATTTCTCCAAATTTTTAAGGTCGCTGCTTTACCAACTGGAGCTTCTCCTACTACCTTGGGAAGCACTCTCATAGAATCTATTTTAATTCCATTGAATTCAATAATAACATCTCCATTTTGAATTCCTGCTTTTTTAGCTGGTCCTTCCTCATTTACATCTGCAACTAAGGCTCCTATTGCTTCTTTCATTCCTAAGCTGTCAGCAATTTCTTTAGTAACTGCTTGAATTCTAACGCCTAGCCAACCTCGTCTTGTTTCTCCGTATTCCCTTAGTTGTTTCACTACATTTTTTGCAAAGTTAGATGGAATGGCAAATCCGATTCCAACAGAACCTCCTGAGGTTGAAAAAATTGCTGTATTAATTCCAACTACTTCTCCATCCATGTTAAATAAAGGTCCGCCGGAATTCCCTTGGTTAATAGAAGCGTCGGTTTGAATAAAATTATCATATCTCCCTATGTTGATATCTCTATTGATCGCAGAAATAATTCCTGCTGTAACTGTTCCACCAAGACCAAAAGGATTTCCAATAGCAAGCACCCAATCTCCTACTCTTGCTTTGCTTGAATCTGCGAGTGTTACTGGTTTAAATTTTTCTTTAGATTGTATTTGTAAAACTGCAATGTCACTTACAGGATCTGTTCCAATTAATTTTGCTTTATATTCTTTTTTATTGGTAAATCTGACTATAATTCCCTCAGATCCTTGAATAACATGATTGTTAGTAATCACAATACCATCTTCACTGATTACAAATCCAGATCCAAGTGCTGTCGATTTTCTTTTTTGGGGTGTTTGCTGTTGTTGATTAAATTCTTTAAAAAAATCTTCAAAGGGTGATCCGGGTGGAAACTGAAAAGGAAATGGCTGTTGTGGCTGTGGTCTTGTTTCTATTAAACTTGTTGCAGATATATTTACAACTGAGGGCATTAATTTTTCTGCTAAATTTGCAAAACTAGAAGGAACATTCTTGGCAAAAGAGTGATTGCTAAAAAATAAAATTGATAAAAATAAAAAAACAAAAGTAAAATTAAATTTTTTATTAATTAAATAATTTTTCATCATAATTTATCTTTTTATATACCAGACTATAATGAATCCTAATAAGGCAAAAATAAGTCCGCCAGATCTAAGTTTAGGAATAGGCAAATCCTTCATGGTATTTAACATGCTTTTCATTGCGCTTGGAAATATGGCATACAACAATCCTTCAATCACTAAAAGCAGACCGATGGCTATGCCAAACTCTTTCATACTAGGAGATTATTTTTTGATAAGACTTAGTCCTGATTTTCCAAAAAATCTAAAGAACTCACTGTCAGGAGATAATATTAAAGAAGTTTCACCACCAATAAGTGATTTTTCATACGATTGCATTGCGCGGTAAAAACTAAAAAAATTAGGATCTTTTCCAAAAGCATCTGCAAATATTTTATTTCTTTTTCCGTCACCTTCTCCTTTTAAGATTTCAGATTTTTTGTTAGCTTCTGCTAAAATAATAGTAACTTCTTTATCAGCAGTAGATCTTACAGTTTGAGCGATCTCAGCTCCTTCTGCTCTAAATTCTTTTGCTTCCCTTAAACGTTCTGTTTGCATTCTTCGATAAACAGCTTCACTATTTGCCTGGGGAAGATCTGCTCTTTTAATTCTTACATCAATAATTTCTATACCAAGTTTAGAAGCTTCCGCATTTACATCTTCTGTAATTTTGTCCATCAGTCTTGCTCGCTCTTTAGAGACTAAAGTTGCAAGCTCTTCTTTACCCAAAACACCTCTTATTCTAGAGTTAATAATGGTCGATAACCTTGATCTAGCTACCCGTTCGTTTCCAACTGAAATATAAAATTTTAAAGGATCTTTAATCTTAAATCTTGCAAACGCATCCACTATCAATCTTTTTTGGTCAGACGCAATAATTTCTTCAGATGGAGCATCTAAATTTAAAATTCTTTTATCTAGCAATACAACGTTTTGAACAAAAGGAATCTTAAAGTTAAGTCCTGCTTTTTGAATAACTCTTTTTGGATCACCGAATTGCAAAATAATGGCCTGTTGAATTTCATTAACCGTAAACATCGTCGTATAACTAATGAAAGCAAGTACTCCGATAATAGGTAATAATATTTTTAATTTTTTTTCACTCATTATTTTTTCTCACTTCTATTTTTTCTAAGTTCTGGCAAAGGTAAATAAGGAACCACACCACCACTTGATTTTTGGTCTATAATAATTTTATCAATTCCCGCTAATACTTTTTCCATAGTCTCTAGGTACATACGCTCTTGAGTTACTGCTTTTGCATTTTTATATTCGTCATAAATTGCAAGAAATCTACTTGCTTCACCTTCTGCAGAAGCGACTACTTGTTGCTTATAACCTTCGGCTTGCTGAACAACCTGCGCAGCTTCCCCTCGAGCTCTTGGTATTACATCGTTTGCGTAAGCATCTGCTTCATTTTGCAATCGTTCTTTATCTGCTTTAGCGGCCTGAACATCTCTAAAAGAATCTATCACTTCTTTTGGTGGATCTGCTTTTTGTGTTTGAACTTGTGTAATTTGAATTCCAGACTCATAAAAGTCTAAAATTTCTTGCATAATTGTTTGTGTATCATTTTCAATTTGAGCTCTTCCACCAGTCAGCACTGTTTGAATTGGGTTTCTTGCAATTACCTCTCTCATCGCAGTCTCTGCAACGCTCTTAACTGTTTCTTCTGGATCTTGAATATTAAAAAGGAATTTTCCACCATCTTTAATTAACCAAAAAACAGAATAATCTATATCAACTATATTCTCATCTCCGGTTAACATCAAACTTTCTTCTGGAACATCTGAAATACTAGTAGCTCTTCCAGTGTCTGACGCTGACCTATAACCAACATCAATTCTATTTACTCTAGTAACTTTGGGAGTAAGTGCTGTTTCTACTGGAAAAGGTAAGTGATAATTTAAACCTGGTTGAGTTAAATTAACAAACTTTCCAAATCTTAAAACTACTCCCTGCTCATCAGGCAGTACTCTGTAAAATCCACTTCCAAGCCACAAGGCTAAAGCAATAATAATAAATAATCCGATTGGCTTTTTTCCTCCGGGAACATTCGCTCCTCCTGGGAATATTTTTTTAATCGAATCTTGAAACTGTCCAGCTAGATCATCAATGCTAGGCGGTCTTTGTCCACCACCTCCAGAACCCTGACTGGGACCGTCGTTATTTCCGCCATTGCCCCAAGGAGATTGAACCATATTTAAAATATTTTTAATCATTGATAAATTTAAAATTTATTGATGTAACTAATATAGTAGAAGATAGTTACTTAAAATAAAATTACAAGGGCAAATGGACGCAAAATCAGTAAATTTGAGCAAGGAGTTTGTAGATAAGATTTCTCCTGGTTCTAAAAAATTAAAACTACCTATTAATGGCGTTAAAAAGATTATTGCAATTTCAAGTGCTAAAGGTGGCGTAGGAAAATCCACCATCGCAGTTAATTTAGCTATTGCTTTAAAAAAATTAAATTACAAAGTGGGAATATTAGATGCGGATATTTATGGTCCTTCCCTTCCACAAATGCTTGGGATCTCCGACAAACCAAAAAGTGAAGACGGAAAAAACTTAATTCCCATTTCAAAATACGGACTTCAATGCATGTCTATTGGATTCATGGTCAATCAAGATACGGCTATGATTTGGAGAGGACCCATGGTTATCAGCGCTATCAAAACTTTCACCACCAATGTTCTTTGGGATAATTTGGATTATTTAGTTATTGATTTACCCCCTGGAACTGGAGATGCCCTATTAACTTTTTCTCAAGAAATTCAAATTGATGGCGCAGTAGTAATTTCTACCCCTCAGGAAGTTGCACTATTAGATGCAAACCGTGGAATTAAAATGTTTCAAAAAACTAATGTTAATATTTTAGGAATCATTGAAAATATGAGCAGCTTCACTTCAGGTGATGGGAAAGAACACTTTATTTTTGGTGAAAGTGGTGCACAAAAAATGTCAAAGAATTTAGGTATTGATTTACTAGGAACTATTCCAATTGAAATAGGATTGAGAGAAGGTGCTGATAAAGGGGAGCCTTATATGGAGTTTGTTAAAGATAGCAAAACAGCAAACAAAATACTTGGAATTGCTAAAAAGATTTCAGAAAAAATTAAATAAGCTTATCTTTAAGCTCAAGAGTTTCCATTAATTCATTCCACTCTCTTTTACCCAGCCCAGAATCTTCGTAAGAAACTTGTTTTCCACTAATCATAGATTTTACAATTTTTAATCCTTTTGAAGAAACGTGAGCTGCTCCTACTCGGTAATCTAAAAATGCAGAATGCGTGATGGGAACCCACTTTTTGACTGTCTCCAACATAGCTTCTGCATATACTCTAATTTCATACTGCGCATGACTATCCGCTCTTAGAAATAAAAAATTTAACAGATTTAATAAATCTGTTTTCCAGTACCACTGAGTATATGAATTTAAAGTTAAGTTCATTCTTGCAAGCTCTCTTGCCAAACCAGATTTGCCTTCATCAATTACAGTTCCATCAAATCGTTCGTTCAACATTTTTTCGTAATTATCGTATGTCCGTACAGAATCATCTTTTAAAATTTTAAGAACTTCATCAGCCTGATCTCCTGTGATCAAATCCCCTCTTCCTTGCCTATTGTTAGTCGCCTGTGCAGATAGTTGTTCTTTTTCAGGAATATAAAACTCTTTGTCTAGAATGGAATATCTTGCAGAATATTCATTAACATTTGCAGTTCTGTGCCTAATCCACTGTCTTGCTATAAAAATTGGAAGTTTTACATGATATTTAATTTCACACATCTCAAAAGGTGTGCTGTGCCAATGTCTCATTAAATATTTAATTAACCCTTCGTCAGTTGAAACTTTTTTGGTTCCTTTTCCATAAGAAACTCTAGCTGACTGAACAATAGAACTATCATCACCCATGTAATCCACCACTCTTACAAAACCATGATCCAATATAGGAATCGCATCATAAAGAATTTTTTCTAATTCTGGAGAGGTGACTCTTTTGGTTGGATATTCTTGGGCTTTTTGATCAGCTATTTCTTGATTTTGTTGCTCAGTAAGTTTCATTTACGATTTATCTTTGAATCAGTTTCAGAAAGTTTTATATTATTGATGTTGGTTTTCCAACTATAACGATAAACGAAATTCGTAATAAACATTTTGGACCAGGGGGCGGTACCCTGCACCTCCACCATTTACAACTCATGGGGGTGAAATAGGCTCGACAGATGTCTAAAAGCTTTTCTTTCGTTCAGTATTGTTCCGCTGTGACGGGCTACATTTTAAATGCTAACGAAAGTTACGCTATTGCTGCTTAATTAACTTCGGTTAATTAAAAAGCAGGGGTCCGGGGCACCTTGCAACAGAACGCCCCACTTAAAATTTATAAATTTGCTAAAACTGAGTCAGCACACTGCACTGTATTGCTGTTTCCCTTGAGGTCTTTTGTTCGAGACTCGTCGTTAGATAAAGTTTTCTCTATTGCTTTAACAATATTATCTGCAGCTTCCTTTTCACCCAAATAATCTAACATCATTGCGCCAGACCAAATTTGCCCAATTGGGTTAGCAATTCCTTTTCCTGCTATATCAGGAGCTGAACCATGAACTGGTTCAAACAAGGATGGAAATTTTTTCTCTGGGTTAATGTTTGCAGAGGCTGCAATCCCTATAGTTCCTGTACAAGCCGGTCCAAGATCTGAAAGAATGTCTCCAAATAAATTTGAAGCGACTACTACATCGAACCACTCTGGTGTTAATACAAATCTAGCCGCTAAAATATCAATGTGAAATTCATCCGTTTTTATGTCAGGATATTTTGTTTTCATTTCTTTAAATCTCTCATCCCAAAAAGGCATAGTGATAGAAATACCGTTTGATTTAGTTGCGCTAGTAAGTTTTTTTCTCTTAGTAGTTTTCGCAAGTTCAAATGCATATTTCATAACTCTATCAACACCTTGTGCTGACATAATAGTTTCTTGAATGGCAATTTCTCTATCCGTCCCTTTGTACATTCTACCACCTACTGAAGAATACTCACCTTCTGTATTTTCTCGAACAATAAGCATATCAATATCCCCTGGTTTTTTGTTTGCTAGTGGACAAGGTACTCCCGGCATTAATTTTACAGGTCTTAAATTGATGTACTGATCAAATTCTCTTCTAAACTGAAGTAACGATCCCCATAAAGAAATATGATCTGGTAACTGATCTGGCATTCCAACGGCTCCAAAAAATATAGCATCATGTTTGCCAATCTGATCTTTCCAATTGTCTGGTAGCATTTTTCCATGCTTCTCATGATAATCACACGAAGCAAAATCAAATTCATCAAAGTGAATTTTGAACTGGTGTTGCTCAGCTACTTTTTTTAAAATTCGAATTCCTTCAGGAGTAACTTCTTTTCCTATTCCATCTCCTGCAATAGATGCTATTTTATATTCTTTCATAAGTTTGCCTTTCTAAATGTTATAATTATTTAATCAATAAACTTTTTAAGATTTGGTTTAAAATAGTTAGGACCTTTCATTACTTTTCCAGCTTCATTATAAATAGGCTTGCCATTTTCTCCTAATTTACTCATATTTGATGTCTGAACCTCTTCAAAGCATTTGTCCAAATTAATACCAAATGCATGTCCAGCTCCATAAGTAACATAAAGAATATCTGTTAAGGCATCTGCAACTTCTTTCAAATTCTTTTCTTTCAAGGCAACCTTTAGCTCTTCTAGCTCTTCTCTAATAAGTTCATATCTTAAATCTTGTATTTTTTGGTCTGGAAAAAAAGGTTTGGTTTCTACTTTTTGACCAAACGTTTCCATAAATATTTTGACTTTATTAAAATTACTCATAATTATTATATATATGAAAATGTTTTTTATTTTTTTATTTATTGTTTTTTTATCCACAGAGGGAAACTCTTTTGAAAATCCAAAAATTAAAATAGAAAATTTTTTTATTAACAAGTATGAGGTTACGATTAAAGAATTTGAACAATTTGCTAAGAAAAATAATTATATAACATTGGCAGAAAAAAATGGTGGTGGATATGAATGGGGTGCTGGATGGGAAAAGAGAGATGGCTGGAACTACAAAAGTCCCTACGGAAGTGCGCCTAAAAGCTTATTAGAACCCGCTGTTCACATTAATAGATTTGAAGCTGAAAAATATTGCCAGTCAATCAATGGAAGATTGCCAACTTTTAAAGAGTGGAAGATATCTGCCTACAAACAAATTTTATCCTCTAAGCTATTTGAAATAAACAAAACCTATAAATATCCGAGCGGTGATGAACCCAAGAATATGAACTCTCAGGGTGTGCTTGGTTACAACAAGCATGTTGATGTAACTACTTTGCCAGAAGGAATTAATGAACTAGTGGCTATGGGAGGTAATGTTTGGGAATGGGTTGCTGATGCTAAAGGAGACAAATCCTTAACTGCAGGTGCATCTTGGTGGTATGGAGCAAGCATGACAAAAGTAACAGGCGCTCAATACAAGCCATCCAGATTTTATGCAATTTATGTTGGTTTTAGATGTGCATTTGATAAATAAAGCAAATGAACAAAATCACTATTTATACAAAAGACTATTGCCCATTTTGCACAAAAGCCAAATCCTTACTTACATTAAAAAAAATTCAGTTTGTAGAAATTAATCTTAATCAAAACCCAGATAAATTTGATGATATGTTAAAAAAATCTAATGGGGCAAAAACTGTTCCCCAAATATTTTCAGGTGATAATTATATTGGTGACTGCGATAAAATTTACCAATTAGATTCAGAAAATCAATTGAATAAATTACTTGGAATATAAACAATGTCTCTTCTATTTTTAAGTTTTGCTGCAGGTATTGTTAGTTTTTTATCTCCCTGCGTGCTTCCATTAATACCAGGGTATTTATCTTTTATTTGCGGAACTGACTTAGAAAATCTTCAAAAAAAAACAAAATATTTTATATTAGAAAAATCTTTGCTTTTTGTTCTTGGCTTTTCTATTATTTTTATTCTTTTAGGTGCATCCTCTACTTTTTTTGGATCTTTCCTTTTAAATAAGTCAAATATATTTTCCAATGTCATTTCAATCATTATTATTATTTTTGGTTTATATTTGCTTGGTATAGTAAAATTTAATTTTTTAAATAATGAATTTAAATTTTATATATCGAAATATTCAAATAGCTTTTTCTTTCCTCTCATCGTAGGAATGGGATTTGCTTTTGGGTGGACCCCGTGTATTGGACCTATTCTAGGGTCTATTTTAGCTTTGGCTTCTTTGGAAAATACTTTAATTCAAGGAATATTTCTTTTAATCACTTATTCCATTGGACTAGGAATTCCTTTTGTTCTTGCTGGATATTATATGGGAAACTTTCTCATATTTTCAAAAAAAGCTAGAAAATTTATTTCTAAGATTCAAAAGATTTCTGGGTTGATTTTAATAGTTACTGGTATTTTAATCCTGACTTCTAAACTTCAGTCTATTGGCTTTTATTTGCTAGAAGCTTTACCTTTTCTTGGACAATTAGGCTAATTAAAATAAAAAAGTAAAAATCCAAAAACTAACTAAACCCGAAACTATAGTTAAAATAATATTATTAAAAAAATACCCAAACATTACAGCAATAACAAATCCCCAAATTTGCGGACTATTGCTATTTAGAAAATAACCTTCTTGATCCAAAAAAATTGCAGGAAAAATTATAGCTGGAAATACAGCAGAAGGGACATACTTTAACACTTCTTTGGATGTCTTGCTTAATGTTTTAGGATTTATAAAAATTATCATAGAGTATCTCGTTAAAAAAGTAACCACTCCAGCTATTAAAACCCAAAACCAAATCATATTAAAATTTTTTTAATTTAGTAATTAAAATATAAGAAACTCCCAAAGCTAAAAAGGTAGAAACAATAATATAAATTTTAAAAGGAAAATCATAAAGGACGAGGGAAGCTAGACCTGATACTACAATGACAATTAAATGATTTTTTTTTCTTAATTCAGAAATAATTAAAGATAAAAAAGTTAAAGGTATTGCAAATGTTAAACCTAGCTGTTCTGGAACTATATTTCCTAAAACAATTCCAGCCAATGTCGATAACTGCCACAAAAACCAAAGGGTGAAGCCAGACCCAAGCATATGAAAATGGTAATTTTTCTTGTTATGATTCTTTTTAAAATAGGAGAGAGAAACGCTAAAAGCTTGGTCGGTCATTAAGTATGCCAAAATAATCTTCCAATAACAATTTAATTTATTCAAATACTGCGAAAGAACTGTCCCATAAAGAAAGTGTCTTGAATTAATAACTGCAACAGATCCAATCATAATCAATGGAGAAGCTCCAGTAGAAAAAAGTTGAGTAAATGCAATTTGGGAAGATCCAGCAAAGATAATAAATGACATGCAAAATGCCACTAGTGGGCTTAAGCCAATTTCGATGGCTACCACTCCATAAATAATTCCAAAAGGTATTACTGGAATAGCAAGAGGTATTACGTCTAAAAAACCTTTTTTTAAAATCTGTAATTTTTTCACCAGATCAAATTATTCTTATCTCTTGCTGATAAATGGATAAAATTAAATAGTATAAATTAATTATTCCATAGTTCATTTAATCTTTCCTCTCTTTTGCATGCTTTTTTATAAGCCAAATACCGAAAGAAATTTTTTTCATAAAAGTCTTGGTGATAATTTTCAGCTTTGTAAAATTCATTAAATTTTTTTAAAATAATAAAAGTTTTTCTTTGGAATTTAGTTTCAATTTCTAGAATTTTTCTATCAATGATTTTTTTTTGGTTTAAATCCTGATAAAGAATACCTGAACGATAGCTGTAACCCTTATCGCAAAACTGCCCTTCAGAATCAAAAGGATCTATGCTTTTAAAATAGGCATCTACTAATATTGTGTATGTTATTATATTAGAATCATAAACTATCTCTACCGATTCCAGATGCCCAGTATTTTCTTGAACTACCTGTTTGTAAGTTGGGTTTTTCACATGACCTCCAGAATATCCTGAGGTTGTTACTTTCACTCCATTAACTCCATCAAAGTATTCTTCCATGCACCAAAAACATCCACCTGCAAAATACGCTTTCTTTAAATTCTCAGAAAAAGAATTTGTGGAAAAGCATAGACAGATAAATATGATAAATAATTTTTTCATTAGGCTTTTTTTCTAGAAGATAAAAATATTCCAGTCACTATAAAAAGAGCCCCAACAAGATGAAATTTAGCAAAAGACTCTCCCAACAATCCAATTGCCATTATAGAACTAAATACTGGCATCAAGTGCAAAAAAACCCCTGATCTATTTGGCCCGATAGTCATCACTGCTTTGTTCCAAAAAATATATGCCCCAATTCCCGCAAATAAAACAACGTATGCTATTGTCAAAAAAACTGGAATGTTAAGAGGAATGTTTTTTCCAGATGAAATTTCTAAAAAATAAAAAGGAATTAACATAATAACACCAAATGTTATTAAAGTTTGCAATAAAACAAATGGCTTAAGATTAATTTTTTTTTCTTTTATAATAATAGAATAAATAGACCATGATAGCATTGCTACTAAAATCCAAAGGTCCCCCTTGTTAAGCTGAAAATGCAAAAGCTTCTGAAGTTGCATTTTAGTAATTATTATTATCACTCCTGACAAGGACACCAAGACTCCAAGTATTTGAAGGATATTTATTTTCTCTGTTTTAAAAATAGACGAAATTACAATAATTAAAATAGGTATAGTGGATATTAGCAATACTCCGTTAAGCACCTGCGTGTAGTTTAGTCCATAATAAACCGCTGAATTAAAAACAGATATACTAGCAAAAGACATTATCAATATAGAAAAAATGTTTTTTTTTATGATTGATTTGCTTAAAATCACTTGCCTCATAGTAAATGGTGCCAATACAATCCAGGCAAAAAACCATCTATAAAAATTTAAAGAGATGGGAGGTATTTCAAAAAGAGTTGCAACCTTCCCAACAATGAAATTACCTGCCCAAAAAGAAGTGGCAAGAATCAACATAATATAGGCCTTTATTTCATTCTTGTTATTCATAAGATTTTAAAGATTGTGATCTTTGTGAATTTTAGCGCTCATAACCAGCCCTAAAGCGAACATAGTAGTAAGCATAGCGGTACCACCGTAAGAAATGATGGGCAATGGAACCCCAACTACCGGAAGTAACCCTGTGACCATTCCAAGATTAACTGCAAGATAAACAAATATATTAAATCCTACTCCAAAACATACCAGTCTAGAAAAATTATTTTGAGAATTTAAAGAAATGTTTAAAATTTTTAAAATAATAGCAAAAAAGAGCAGTATCAATAAGACAGATCCAAAGAACCCAAATTGCTCTGAAAAGACGGTAAATATAAAGTCTGTATGTTTTTCTGGCAAAAACTCCAAATTACTTTGCGTTCCTTGCTTAAATCCTTTTCCCCAAAAGCCTCCTGATCCAATTGCAATTTTAGATTGAACAATATGATAGCCCGATCCAAGAGGATCATTTTCTGGATTTAAAAAAGTTAATATTCTTTCCTTCTGGTAAGGTTTTAAAAAAAAAGCAATAGAAAAAGGCGTTAATATTAATAAAGAAAAAAAACCAGTTATAAAAATTTTTAAACTAAGTCCTGCTAGCCAAAGCATTCCCAAGCATACTATTAAAATAAATAGTCCTGTTCCTAAATCTGGCTGACTACTTACTAAAAAAAATGGGATAAAAATAATAAAAACAGGTATAATTAATTTGTAAAAACTATCAATTTCTTCTAGCTTAATATATTGATAATATCTTGCTAATGCCAAAATTACCCCTACTTTCATTAATTCTGAAGGCTGAATATTAAAAAAATAAAGATTGATCCATCTCTTTGCTCCGAGCGCAGACAAACCAAAAAACTCTACGTAGATAAGTAGTCCAACAATCCCAATATAAAAAACATATGCAAACCGATACCAAAACTTAATATGAATAAATGCAATACACAAAAACAAAGTAATAGAAATAGAAATTCTAACAAAATGCTTGAATAAATAATTACTATCCGAATTGTCTATCGTGTGAATGGTTAACAAACCAACACAAATTAGAATACAGATAAGAGAGAAAAAAAACCAGTCGAACTGAATAATTTTTTCCCAAGCTTGTTCAAAAATATTTTTTTGAATAGGTCTATACATTGTTTAATTTTCTCTCTTTTTCAAAAATCTTTCTCATTATATTCCTTGCAATAGGTGCGGCAACTGCTGACCCTGATCCTCCATGCTCAATAATAACTGAGATAGCATATTTAGGATTATCCGCTGGACCATACCCAGTAAACAATGAATGATCCCTGAATTTCCAGGGCAAGTCTTTGTTTTTTAAATCTTGTTCCCTTTGGGATTCTGATATTTTTTTGACCTGCGCAGTGCCAGTTTTTCCTGCAATCTTCATTGTTCCAGGGATTCTTGAACGATAAGAAGTTCCGCCTGGATGATTGGTTGCTTCAAATAAACTCTCTAAAATCAGCTCAACATGCTCATCATCATCAATAATCTTTTTTCCCAAAGCTTGGTCGCTTGAATCAAAAAAACTTGCATTAATTTGATAGCCACCATTGGCAAATTGAGCAATCATTTTACAAAGCTGAACATTGGTAGTTTTAATATAACCCTGTCCTATCCCAGAAATCATAGTTTCTCCCAAATACCAAGATTTACCCAAAGCCTCTCTCTTCCATGATGTAGATGGAACTAGACCTTTTGCTTCTTCAAAAAAATCCTGGAAAACGTAATCACCCAGTCCAAATCTAAAGGCTGTTTTTTGCAAGCGGTCAATTCCTAATAATCTTGCAACTTCATAAAAATAAATATCACACGACTCTTTAATTGCTCTTTTTAAATTTACACGTCCATGGCCTTTTTCTTTCCAACAATGATATCTCTGCTCATAAAGATCTACCTTTCCTTTGCAGGTATGTCTAAAATTTTTTGTAATAATTTTATTCTCTAGAGCTGATAAAGCTACTATCATTTTAAATGTAGATGCTGGAGGATAGGTGGTTGTCATGGCTTTGTTAACCAGTGGTTTCTTTTCATTTTTTTTTAATACATCGTAATCTTTATAACTTATTCCATATGTAAATTTATTTGAATCGTAAGATGGGCTAGAGACGCAACACAAAACTCTTCCATACATATTCATCACAACCACGGACCCTGATTTTTCTTTTAGCTGTTGGTACGCATAAATTTGAATGTCTTTGTCGATAGAAGTTTTTATTCTACTTCCATTAATTCCATCTATCTTTTCTACATTTTTTACTCTTTTGCCAAATGCATTTACTTCAAAAATAGCAGATCCAGGGGTGCCCAAAAGACTTTTATTAGAATTTTTTTCTAATCCAATTTTTCCAATTTTTAAATTAGGAACATCTGCATAATTTGTACCTATCTGATTTAGGTCTTTTTGGTTAGGTTTGCTGACATAACCTAAAATATGAGCAAATTCATTTGGGTGCATGTAAGTTCTTTCATATGACATGAAGGGTTGTGCACCTTGTATATTATGAATAACATAATTTAATCTTGAAAACTCATTCCAATTTAAATTTTTATCTAAAACAAAAGGTAAATTTTTATTATGAACTTTGTATTTTTTTTTGTAATAAGAAATTTCATTATTAGTAATTGGCAATATTTTAGAAAAAGATGATAAAAAAATATCTATTGATCTAATTTCATTTGGAATTAAAGCAATTTTAAAAACTTGAAAATTATCTGCAATAATATTATCATTTTTATCAAGAATTAATCCTCGTGAAGGAGCTAACTTCCATTTTCTAAATCTATTTTTGTCTGCTTTGATAACAAATTCATCTCGCTTAATAATCTGAAGATAGAATAGGCGGGACACAACCATCGCCATGAAAACAAATTTAAACGAAGTTAATGCAAATGCCCTTCTGGATATAACCTTAGCCTTGCTTTCCGATCCTTTTTTTGGGCTTGGGATAAAATATTCCATATAAATAGTAATATAACGGTGGACTTTTTTTTTGCAAAATGTTAATTCAGCCGCTTATTTGGAGGTAGGTTATTAAAATAGAAGTTAAAAACGACAATCTGGAACAAGCACTGAGGGTTCTTAAAAAGAAACTTCAGCGTGAAGGTACGTTTCGCCTACTAAAAATCAAAAGTACATACGAAAAGCCATCTGAGAGAAAAAAGAGAGAACTAGAAGATAGTATGGCAAGAGTGAAGAAATTACGAAAACTTAAAGCTAGATTTTAATTTTTTTTACTATTACACTTATATCGCGGGGTGGAGCAGTCTGGTAGCTCGTCAGGCTCATAACCTGAAGGTCCTTGGTTCAAATCCAAGCCCCGCAACCAAATTTCATAACTGTTTTTGAAATTTCCTTACTACGTAGCCTGAAAAATCGTAACTCGATGAAGGAGATTGGTATGCTTTTTTTTCTTCATTAATTTGTAATTCTATTTCTCCAAATGAATCTAAAATTTCTTCCACTTTTTTTTTGTTCAAAATTGTTACTGGATATCTAATAACCTTATCCAAAATTCCAATTTCTGGCATTTTGCCACTACCATTTTCACTTAGAAGTGATCGTTGCAAAAGTACTATATCCTGTTCGGCCATCGGAGTTTTTGTCAAAATTAAATAGCTAGCATTAATAGAAGCTAGAGTTTGTAAGCATTCATATGGATTTGGAACGTGATGTATCGCGCCACTTGAGAACACGAGATCAAACACTTCATTGTTTGAAGCCTGTGCTATTGAATTGTAAAATTTAAGCTCTTCAGTTTGCAGCTCTTGCTCCAAAGCTTCTTTAACCATGCTTTTGGTTTCAACAACCCTCCAATCAATTTTAATACTATTTCCTAGGACACTCCTTACCACCTGATAGTGATTTCCTGCAGCACCTCCAAAATCAATAACTTTCAATGTATTGAATTTTAAAGCTTTCAAAATAAAAATTAGTGGTCGTAGTGACATCAAATCAATTTTTTTATCAATTATTAATTTCCTAGAAAAGTTTTTTGCCTTAGCCACAATAACTTTTGTTGTAATGAAGTCTTCATAACTTTCCGATTTTTTAAGAGCAACATCATAACTTTTATATACTTTGGATATTTCAAATGTAGAGCTTGGATTTTTTTTCTTAATCCACCTTAAAATAATAGGTGGCAAAAGGTCTTTTAAAAAAAAATTAATTTTATTATTTTTTTATACATATTGCCAGTTTCCTAAATTATTTTACGTAACAATAGCACAAATATATTTACTTTCGTGGAATAATCACTGTTATTTGATTTAATTTTTAATGGTGGAACTGGTGGGTAACGCTCCCACTACCCCTCCGATGTCAACGGAGTACTCTACTTTTGAGCTACAGTTCCAAAAATTAATCTAAAGCTTTGGAGATTTCTTCTACCATTTTTTTGGCATCAGAAAATAACATTAAAGTGTTATCTCTATAAAATAGCTCATTATCAACACCTGCATAACCGGATGACAATCCTCTTTTTACAAAAAGAACTGATTTCGATTTCTCCACATCTAAAATTGGCATTCCATAAATAGGGCTAGCCTTATCAGTTTTGGCTGCAGGATTAGTTACATCGTTAGCACCAATTACAAAACTTACATCCGTATTGGAAAAATCATTATTAATATTTTCTAATTCAAAAACTTCATCGTAAGGTACATTTGCTTCTGCTAGTAGTACGTTCATGTGACCAGGCATTCTACCTGCAACAGGATGAATTGCATATGAAACTTTAACCCCATTTTCTTTTAATTTATCAACCATCTCTCTTAGCGCATGCTGAGCTTGGGCAACTGCCATACCGTAACCAGGGACTATGATAACTGACGATGCATTTTTCATTAAAAATGCAGCATCCTCTGCTCCTGCTTGCTTAACTGGTTTCTTTGGCTTGTCTTCTGAAGATCCGTCATTCGCCTCTCCTCCGAACCCTCCTAAAATTACATTAAACAAAGATCTATTCATTCCTTTGCACATTATATAAGAAAGAATTGCACCTGAAGATCCAACTAGTGCACCTGTAATAATTAGGGCAGTATTTTCTAGAGTAAAACCGATCCCAGCAGCAGCCCATCCAGAATAAGAATTTAACATAGAAACAACTACTGGCATATCTGCTCCACCGATTGGAACAATAATTAAAAATCCTACCAAGATTGAAAGGACTGTGATGGTCCAAAATAATTGCTCTGATTGATTAAAGCATAAATAGATTATTAAAAAAATAATGCTGAGACCTATAAGTAAATTAAGAATGTGCTGTCCTTTAAAAGTTATCGGTGAACCAGACATAAGTCCTTGCAATTTTAAAAAGGCAATACAAGATCCAGAAAATGTAATTGCACCAATTGAGGCTCCTAAGGACATTTCAATTAAAGAAGCTAATTTAATATTTCCTGCTTCACCTATTCCAAAAGATGAAGGATTATAAAAAGCAGCAATCGCTATCAATACCGCACTAAGTCCAACCAAACTATGAAATCCAGCAACAAGTTGCGGCATAGCTGTCATTGCAATTCTTGCAGCAATGAATGCCCCTATCAAACCACCTAATGCAATTGGACCTAAGATAAATAATGAATTGTTAACTAAAATGCTCATGTCTTTAAGCGATAAAAGAGTAACGCAAATTGCAATTGCCATTCCTGAAATTCCAAAGAAGTTTCCTTGTCGTGATGTTTCGGGTGAACTTAAACCTCTAAGAGCTAGAATAAAAAAAATTCCAGAAACTAAGTATAAAGAAGCAGTCAAATTTGCAGAAATCATATTTATTTATTTTTACCCTTTTTATACATTTTAAGCATTCTTGCAGTTACGAGGAAACCACCAAAAATATTTATGGCTGCTAAAAAAATACCAACAACGCCAAACCACAAAGAAACTGATGAACTCTCAGAGCTAGATACTGCTACAGCGATTAAAGCTCCAACAATTATAACTGATGAAATAGCATTGGTTACTGACATTAAGGGTGTATGCAAAGCTGGTGTAACGCTCCAAACTACATAGTAACCTACAAATATTGATAAAACAAAAATTGCAAATCTAAATACAAAAGGGTCTACTTCCATTATTGTTCTCCGTTTATTAATACACTTTTAATTATCTCATCTTCTTTATCTATTTTAATTGTCTTATTTTCTTTGTCATAAATAAGGTCAATAAAATTATAAATATTTTTTGCTAACAAATTAGAAGCTGTTTCGGAAATTCTAGAAGCAAAATTTGTATATCCAATAATTTTAATACCATTTTTTTCTACTATTTTATCTGGTTCTGAAAATGCTGAGTTTCCTCCTTGCGCTGCTGCTAAATCACAAATGATAGATCCTGGCTTCATAGATAGAACCATTTCTTCGGTAATAATTCTTGGAGCTTTTTTTCCAGGAATTAAGGCTGTGCAAATTATAATATCTTGTTTTTTTACTGTTTCTTTTAACAATTCTTCTTGTTTTTTTTTAAAATCTTCACTAGCTTCTTTTGCATAGCCACCAGCCGTTTCTAAATTCTCCACATCTTCTACAAAAACAAATTTTCCTCCTAAACTTTCAACTTGCTCCTTAGAAGCCAGACGAACATCTGTTGCAGACACAACTCCTCCAAGTCTTTTTGCTGTAGCGATAGCTTGCAAGCCAGCAACACCCGCGCCAATAATAAAAAATTTTGCTGGTGTAACTGTTCCTGCTGCTGTCATCATCATGGGAACGGCTTTATTAAATTCATAAGAAGAATCAATTACAGACCTATACCCTGCCAAATTTGCCTGTGAAGATAGTATGTCCATTGACTGGGCTCTTGTTATTCTTGGTAAAAAATCCAATGAAAATATATTTATTTTTTTGTTTTTAAGATTTTTTAATATTTCTAAATTTTTTTTGTCAAAATTATTTAAAACTATATTTGCACCATTCTTTAATAGTTCGATTTCATCATTTTTTTCTAGAGAAATTTTGAGAACAACATCGCTTTTTTTTAAAATATTTTCTTCTGTCTCTATTGTTGCCCCGCTATCGATTAATTCCTGATCACTAATATTGGAATTTGAGCCATAACCTTTGGCAATAAGAATTGTTAAATTTTCTTTGGAAAGCTTTTTTACAGTTTCAAGAGAAAGCAAAATTCTTTTTTCTGCGTTATTTTTCTCATGCAAAGCTCCGATGATCATAAATACACAATATATTTTTTATTAAAAAAAAGCAAAAAAAATTAAATTGAATGTTTACTGATTGTAAAAAAAAAGAATTTAATAATACTAAACTAAATTTTTACAAAAGAAAAAGTGCCATTAAAACAAGTATCGCTACAACTGCTAAAGACGCATATAGGGTTAGTTTTGTGAAATTAGACCAAGTTTTATTTTGCTCCTTGATGTCCATTTGTAATTAGATATTAGCCCTGACGAGCTTTCATTCTAGGATTTTTTTTATTTATAACGTAAAGTTTTCCTCTTCTCTTAACTAACTTATTGTTAAGATCTCTCTTTTTTAAGGACTTTAGTGAACTAACTACTTTCATAAATTTTTTTCTTTTTTTAAAGCCTGGCAACGACCTACTCTCCCATACCTTAAGGCAAAGTACCATCGGCGCTGAAGAGCTTGACTTCCGAGTTCGGAATGGGATCGGGTATGACCTCTTCGCAATAATCACCAGGCAGAAG
>Ga0213863_10000937_pt1 | contig 21869 bp, 35 predicted proteins | sample PICome_8_FD_160128 | JGI IMG/M metagenome (GOLD analysis project Ga0213863, IMG submission 160128) | Coastal seawater microbial communities near Pivers Island, North Carolina, United States - PICO497 | ecosystem: Environmental > Aquatic > Marine > Coastal | place: USA: North Carolina... | reverse complement strand
CTCAACCACAAGACAACGACAACAATGTAGATTTACCATTTTAATATTTGGGAGGGTGTAAAAGCCCTCCTTTTTTTATGACCGAAGAACAGAAAATGTTTATGCAACTCTTGGAAGATGAGTGTGTAATAAATACAAATGACATAGTAGAATACCCACCAGTAGCAATATCTATGGGAGAAACAACTATACAAACACTAAAAGGCTCAAAGACCTTACCAATACCTTTAGGTACTTATGGTAACTTTAGTTTTGTACAAGCACCTCCTAAAACTAAAAAGACTTTCTTTATTAGTTTATTAGCTTCTGTATATTTAGGAAACAAAAACAAATTCGGTGGAGAGTTAAGAGGACACAGAAACAATAAATGTCTTATACACTTCGATACAGAACAAGGTAAGTTTCACGCTCAAAGAGTATTCCGTAGAGTTGTAGATATGAACCAAGAACAAGATTTAGGTTGCTATCACACTTTTGGTTTAAGAACAGTAGGATTTAAACAAAGAGTAGAATTTATAGAATACTATTTAAAAGAAAAAATAGAAGAAGGTAAAGTAGGATTAGTAGTTATAGATGGAATAGCTGATTTAGTAGCAGATGTAAATAATTTAGAACAAAGTAACCACATCGCACAAAAACTAATGGAATGGTCGCAGAAGTTTAATTGCCATATTATTACTGTAATACATAGTAATTTTGGAACAGATAAACCAACTGGACATTTAGGAAGTTTTTTAGAAAAGAAAACAGAAACACAAATACAATTAGAAACAAACACAGTAAACAAGGATTGGATAACAGTTAAATGTAAACGGAGCAGAGGTTATGCATTTGAAACATTTAGCTTTAAAGTTAATGACATAGGTCTACCAGAAATAGTTGGAGATTTATATAATCCCTTAAAAGGTGTAAGTTTTTAGTATGACAGAATTTTTAGTAGCGTTAGGTAAGAATCATAAAGAGTGGGTACAAATAGCAAAAAATTTAGGAGCGAAGGACTATGCAGAAGACATAGTACAAGAAAGCTATTTAAAGATTATTAAATATGCAGACAACAAAAATGTATATAGCAATGGTAAATATTCTAAAGCTTATATGTATTTCACAATTAGAAGTGTATTTATAAATTATATCAAATTAAAAAACAAAGTGCATAAAATACAAATAGAAGAATTTTACAAAGACAAAGACTTTAACGAGATTCCAGAAAAAGATATGCATAAGTTTACAGCTACTGATGAAATAAAAAAAGAAGAAGCGTTTTGGAGATTATGTGAGAAGATGGACAATGAGTTAGATAAGTGGCATTGGTACGATAAAAGTATTTATGAATTATACAGAGATACAGATTTAAGCATTAGAGGTTTATCAACTGAAACTAAAATAAGTCCAGTAAATATATTTCATACACTAAAAAAAGGGAAAGATAAAATAAGAGATAAGTTTAGTGAAGACTACGAAGATTTTAAAAACGAAGATTATAATTTAATATGAAACCACCAAAAGACAAACGTACTAAAGAGTACAAAGAATGGAAAGCAAATTACGACAAACAATCAAAAGGGTTAGGAGATACCATTGCCAAGATTACTAAAGCTACTGGAATAGATAAAGCTGTTAAGTTTATAGCTGGAGAAGATTGTGGCTGTGATGAAAGACAAATAGCTCTTAACAAGGCATTCAGATACAAAAGACCAAAGTGTTTATTAGAAAACGAATATGTTTATTTAAAAGAATGGTTTGCTCTAAACAGAACAAGAGTAAATCCATCAGAACAAAAACAATTATTAAAAATATACAACAGAGTATTTAATGATAAAAAAGTAATGACATCTTGTGGGAGTTGTATAAGAACTATAACTAATGAATTAAACTCTTTATATAAAACTTATGGAAATTAGACCACGCATTAACGGGAACAAAAAAGTAGCTTACGAGAACATAACCAAGAAAGAAACAAGAGTACTTGTTATAGGAGACTTACACGAGCCATTCTGTTTAGATGGATATTTAGAACATTGTCAAGAAACTTATGCTAAATACAATTGTAATAGAGTTGTTTTTATAGGAGATGTAATAGACAACCATTATAGTAGTTACCACGAATCAGATGCTGATGGTCTTGGAGGAGGTCAAGAGTTAGAACTTGCAATAAGTAAAATAGCTAACTGGTACAATGCATTTCCTAAAGCACACGTAACAATAGGTAATCACGATAGACTTATAATGCGTAAAGCACAAACAAGCGCAGTACCAAAGAAATGGATTAAAGCTTACAAAGATGTATTAGAAGTACCACAATGGAAATTTGTAGATAGAGTTGTAATTGATGGTGTACAATATATACACGGAGAAGCTGGGACTGCAAGAACTAAATGTAGAGCTGATATGCAAAGCACAATACAAGGACACTTACACACACAATGTTACACCGAATGGTATGTAGGTCAAAACTTTAAAGTCTTTGGTAGTCAAGTAGGATGTGGCATAGATGCAACTGCTTATGCTATGGCATATGCTAAAAGAGGTAAGAAACCAGCTATTGCTTGTGCAGTAGTGTTAGGAGGACATACAGTAATCAATGAACTAATGGAATTATGAAAAATAAAAAATACACAACAAAAGAAAGATTTAAGATACTTGAATCAACAGTAGCTACTTTATATGTAGCAATAGAAAAGCAATCAAAAAAAATAGATGTGATAGATAAATTTCTAACTAAAGCGACTAAAGATTATAAAGATGAATGAAAAACTTACATTAGAATATATTAATAATGAATATAACTTGAATGCTTATTTAGTAAAAGATGAGTTTAGTTCTTATGATGCAGAATGCAAAGATTATATAATAGAAATTAAAAACAGAAGAAAGTACTATAAAGAAAAATTAATAGAAGCTAATAAGTTATTTGCTAATTATAATAAAGCACAAATAAAAGATAAAGATTTCTTGTATTTAGTTACAGATGAAAAAGGAGTTTATGTTTTTAATATCAGCAAAAACATAGAAGAAATAATAAACAAAAAATTAATACCTATATCTTGTGAAGCAACAACAAAGTTTAAGAACGATAAGATTATTACAAAATACTCTTATATTTTAGAAGAAAAATTATGTAAAAAGATATAATTTATAAACAAAATTGTTTATATTTGCACAAAACAAAACAAAATGAAAAAAGAAATAACAGTAGAATATGATAACATAGCTTTAGTTGTTGTAGGAGAATATCAAAAAGGACAAGATGGTAGTTATATGTATCCAGATTTCAGTAGTGATTTTAATTGTTTTAAAGTGCTATGTGGAGGACAAGACATTATAGACATACTAGAACAAGAAGTAATTGATGAGTTAGAAAATCAAGCCATAGAAATAATTGAAGAAAAATGGTAGTTTTATTTGATGCAGATAGTTTAGTTTATTCTTCTTGCTGTGGTGTTGATGACATACTAGATGAAGCTATAGGAAAGTTTGATGAGATATTTATGTCAATTGTAAATAGACTAGAAGAAACCTACCAAATAGAAAGGGTAATTACTTTTAACAATAGCAAAGGTAATTTTAGAAAACTACTAGACCCTAACTACAAAGCAAACAGAAAAAAACAAGAACATCCTAAATTACTATTTGAGATGCACGAACACATAGCAGAGATATACTCTACTAAAAACTCTTATGGTGTAGAGACAGATGATTTAGTAGCAACGTATTGGAAAACACTAACAGACGAATTAGGACACAACAATGTAATAATAGTATCACTAGATAAGGATTATAAGCAACTACCTTGCCTTATGTATAACTATCACTACAAACACCAAGAGATAATAGATATAAGTCCTTATGATGCTTTATATAATTTCTATGAACAAATGATAGTGGGAGATAGTGCAGACAATGTAAACTACTGCAAAGGGTATGGTAAGGCGTATGCAAAGAGATTGTTTAAAGGTTGCAAGACACATTATCAATTTACAAAAAAGACATACGAATTATTTAAAACAATATACAAATCAAAAGCAAAGTTAAAATATATACAATGTTATAACTTGCTTAAATTAAGGACAGAATGATATACAACCAAGATTGTATGCAAGCAATGAAAGAAATGTCAGACAATCAATTTGACTTGGCTATAGTAGACCCTCCTTATGGTATAGAAAGATTTCAAAACTCTCAACCACACGCAAGAGGCAAATGGGGTAATAAAACTAAATATTGGGATATAAAACCAAATAAACATTATTGGTTTGAATTATTTAGAATATCTAAAAATCAAATTATTTGGGGTGCAAACAATTTTGTTTTACCTCCGACAGAATATTTTTGTATTTGGAATAAAAAACAAACAGTAGATAATTTTGCTACTGCTGAATATGCTTGGGTAAGTATAGGTTTAAAAAAACCAGCAAAGATATTTGAATATTCAATACATAAACATAATCATACAAATAAAATACACCCAACACAAAAACCAGTAAAATTATATGAATGGCTATTAATGAATTATGCTAAAGAAGGAGATAAGATATTAGATACACATTTAGGAAGTGGCTCTATAGCTATAGCTTGTCATAATTTAGGATTTGACTTAACTGGTTACGAAATAGACAAAGAATACTTTGAAGCAGCAACAAAAAGAATAGAACAACATAAACAACAAACACGATTATTTTAATGAGAGCAAGCCAACCACACTATGAAAACGGAAAAGGATATGATGTTATAGATTTCATCAAAGACTATAACTTAAACTTCAATAGAGGAAACATAATAAAGTACATAAGCAGAGCAGACAAGAAAGACCACGAACTAATGGATTTACTAAAAGCTAAAGACTATCTCGAAAGAGAGATTGAATATGTACGAAACACAAGGACTCAAGAATGATATAATATATCAATTTTACTACATCACATTATACGACTACGAGAAAGGAACTGAATTAGACGAATTAAGAATTATCTTATACGACTATGAAGACAAAGAGATGTACTTGGAATGTGAAGGAATTAAATTAGCAATAGAAAAAATAGAATTTACACAATTAATACAAAATATAATAGATGACAACGAAAGAGATTAAAGAATTAGTAGAAGGCGAGTTAGGATATAGAATAAATGTAAACTCAAGAAAAAGAGACATAGTCTATGGCAGAGCTATATACTTTAGAATATGTAAAGACAGAACAAACCTATCACTAAAGAAAATAGGAGAAACACTAAACCTTGACCACGCTACAGTACTACACTGTATAAACAATATATTCCCTACATTCGAAATGTATAATCCTAAATATATGGAAATATACAATAGAATAATAGCAACAGAAGAATACATACCTAAACACCAAAAACTAAAAACACTACAAGAAGAACATAGAAAACTAGAAACAAGATTTAAGTTCTTAAAAAAAATAAAAATAGACCCAAAGTTAAGACCTATATTAGAAACAATACAAGACATACCAGAAGAACAATTCCCAGTAGCAGAATATAGAATAAAAAGAGTTATTAATAGATTAAAAGAATTTGAAGAATAACAATATGGAAAACAAAACTTGCAGCAGATGTAGAAAAACAAAATTAATTGAGGAATATTCAAAAGGTTATACTTTTTGTAAACAATGCAAAAGAGAAGACTACCACAATAACCCACAAAGAAAAATAAGACAAAATCAAGTAAGAAAACAAAGATATGATAATGACCCAGTATATAGAGAGATAGTAATATTAAGAAGACATCTAAATGATGCTTGGAGGAATTATAAGTATTGGAAAGATAATAGAATAATGAAAGCCTTATGTGTGCCTAATAAAGAATACTTTATAGAATATATTAAAACTAAATTTGATAAATCTATGACACTAGATAACTACGGAAGTCAAAAAGGAAACTGGCAATTTGACCATATAATTCCTTTAAATGAAGCAAAGACTATTAAAGACGTACATAATTTATTTCATCATACTAACATACAACCATTATGGAGAAAAGATAATATGACTAAAAGAAGTAAATTAAATTGGGCTAAATAACAAAAACACAATATATTTGTTATATAAAAAATAATTAATAATAATCTTTTTTAATTATGGATAAAAGAAAAAACAACGGAGGACATACAACTGCTGGTAGAAAGCCTAAAGCCGAAGAAGTAAAGCTAATTGAAAGACTAACACCACTTGAGCCACAAGCATATGCAGCTCTAAAAAAAGGAATAGAATCTGGAGAGTTTAAGTTTATACAAATGTTCTATCATTACTATGCTGGTAAACCAAGAGAAACAAAAGACATTACTTTAAACACCGAGCAACCTTTATTTAATATTATTGATTAATGTTTGTAGTAACAACTGCAATTAAAAAACTTCTTAAACTAAAGAAACGTAAAAAGATAGTTCAAGGTGGAACATCTGCTGGTAAAACGTTTGGCATACTACCTATCCTCATAGATAGGGCTATAAAGACTCCTAACGTAGAAATAAGCGTAGTTAGTGAAAGCATACCACATTTGCGTAGAGGTGCTTTAAAAGACTTCTTAAAGATTATGATGATGACTAATCGTTATAATGATATGCAATATAATAAGTCAATGCTGAAGTATAAGTTTGCAAACGGAAGTTACATTGAGTTCTTTAGTGTTGAATCAGCAGACAAGTTAAGAGGAGCAAGAAGACACACCTTATATGTAAACGAAGCTAACAACATACCTTATGAAGCATACAACCAATTAGCAATAAGAACATCTGGAGAGATATGGATTGACTTTAATCCAACCTCATCATTCTGGGCGCATACAGAACTACAAGGTAAAGATGATGCTGACTTTATAAAGCTAACGTATTTAGACAACGAAGCATTACCAGACACAATAATAAAAGACATAGAGAAAGCTAAAGACAAAGCAAAGACATCTACCTATTGGAATAACTGGTGGAATGTATATGGACTAGGAGAGATAGGAAGTTTAGAAGGTGCTTGTATAAAAGACTGGAAGCCTATTGACTTACCAGACGAAGCAAGGCTACTTTGTTACGGACTTGATTTTGGCTACTCCAATCATCCAAGTGCTTTAATTTCTTTATACAAATACAACAACTCATATATCTTTGATGAGGTCATCTATCAAAAAGGATTACTAAATAGTCAGATAAGTAACTTACTTAAAACACACCAAGCAAAAGAAATCATATATGCAGATTCAGCAGAACCTAAAAGTATTGCAGAGTTATCAAGCTATGGTCATTTAATAATGCCAGTAAAAAAAGGTAAAGACTCAATAGTGTATGGTATCAACCTCATCAATCAAAATGAAATCTACATAACTAATAGAAGTCATAACTTAATCAAAGAACTTCAGAACTACATTTGGTTAAAGAACAAAGAAGGCGAAACACTTAACAAACCAATAGATGCTTTTAACCATTGTATAGATGCGATGAGGTATGCTATCACTTCACAATTAGAGAATCCTAATAAGGGTCAATATTACATTTACTAATAAAAGTTATCAATAATTTTGTTAATTAAATAATTAGTTATATATTGCAGTATAATTAAACAACAAAACAATGAAAAAACTAAAACACTACTTAACATTATCATTATTCTCATTTGTATTATTAATAGCAAGTGTAGTATTATTATCGCTTGAATCTATTATACATAACTTAATATTTTAGATATGATAGAGGTAAAACAAGGCAAGGTAACAGTATATAAAAACAACACAACAAAAGTATATACACTAAAAGAATACACAGATACTATTTACTATAGAAAACTATATACAAGAATATATCAAATAATTTGTATTTTAGCTACTATGTTTATTCCAGCAATAATGATTAACTTGTTTAAATGACAAGAAATGTAAGAGATGCTATGAGTTGGTGTTTAAAGAATGATATCAAAGTAATAGTAAAACCATTAGCTAAAACAAGAAGACCAGACGTTAAATTAGAGATACATAGAGAAGGAAGAATACAAATCGGAAAAGAAACATACAGACAAGACAAAAAGTTAGGAGATAAGATACAAGAGTTATACTTATACCTATATAAGACATTAAGATAATTTTTAGTTGATAGTTAGATAAAAGAGGGTTGCTTTATACAAAGTAATCCTTTTTTTGTTTTATAAAAAACACTTTATGCAATTAGAAGTTTCTATACCAAGTACACTAAAGGAAGTCAAGTTAAAAGACTATCAAGATTTCTTACTTATAGAGAATCCAAGTAATGATGATTTACTTAAATGCATCCTCAACATAAACACAAAAGAGTTAGGTAAGATTAAAGACAAAGATGTAGATTACTTAATCAATCACATTAATAAACTATTTGAACAAGAACACAAGTTTATCCCTACGTTTAATTTAAATGGTGTTGCTTATGGTTTTATACCAAACCTTGATGAAATTACCTATGGAGAAAATAAAGACGTTACAAGCTATATAAATGAATGGGGTAATATGCATAAAGCAATGGCTGTGTTATTTAGACCACTTAAACAAAAGCAAGGACACAAGTATTTAATAGAAGAATATGAAGGAAGCCACAAGTACAGCGAGGTAATGAAACAGATGCCATTAAGTGTTGTATTAGGTGCTATGGTTTTTTTTTACAATTTAACCAACGAATTGCTGAACTATATACCGAACTATTTACAGAAGGAAGTAGCGAAGGAACAGATGCAAGGTCAAATTTCTCAAGAAAATGGGGTAGCTATTCAGAGTTATATACACTTGCTCAAGGAGACATTACAAGATTTAAAGAAGTTGCAAGACTTCCGTTACACCAATGTTTAATGTACTTGGCATTTGAAAAAGAAAAAGCAGAATTAGAAACAAGAATGATAAAACGTAAATCACAATAATATGCAAGGATTTTATAATCTATCCGAAAAGATAAGACAAACACTACAATTAGATGACTTTGTAAACACAGTTACCTATGGAGACATATACGATGTAGACTTAAACAAACAGACTATATTTCCATTATCACACTTTATGGTAAATAGTGCAACAATGCAAAGTAACGTATGGAACTTTAATATATCTCTATTATGTATGGATATAGTAGATGATAGTAAAGACTTTGCAGAGGGAATACCACAAGAGTTTAGAGGTAACAATAATGAGCAAGATGTATTTAATACACAACTTGCAGTAGCTAATAGATTACTAGAGTTATTATTAAGAGGACAACTCTATGTAGACAAATACCAATTAAACGGAGACCCTACATTAGAACCTTTTGTAGATAGGTTTGAAAACAAGTTAGCTGGATGGACTGTTACATTTGATGTACTAATACCTAATGATATGACTATATGTTAAAGAACTTGCAAACAGAGTTACAATCTTTTGGTAAGTATGTAGTACAACAATCAAGGTCTAATCTTACAAAACAAAAACACAATGTAAGTAAAGACTTATATAATAGTATTCATTACAAATTAGACGAAAAGAATGGCAACTTTGATTTAGCTTTTATAATGGATGAGTACGGAACATTTTTAGATAAAGGTGTTAAAGGTGCTAATCCTAGTTTAGTTAAAGGTGGTAAACAAAAAGGAGGTAACAGTCCTTATAGTTTTAGAAATAAAAGACCACCTATGCAACCTATAGCTGATTGGGCTAAAAAAAGAAACATAAGATTAAGAGATAAAGAAGGGAAATTTAAAAAAGGTAATTATAGAACAATAGGATTCATATTACAAAGAAGCATATTTGCACAAGGTATAAAACCTAGTATGTTTTTTACTAAACCATTTTTAGCAGCCTTTGATAGGTATCCAGAATTATTAAGTAAAGCATTTGCAAAAGACATAATAGACATATTAAAAAACAACAACAATGAGTAAAATTAACGTAAGAAGCCCTTACTTCGTAAACCTATCAACTACTAACTTGGTAAGCGCAAAGCTTGAAATAAGAATATATGTAGGAGCAGCAGAAACTACTTGGCTAGGCAGTCCGCAATATACATTAACCTCAACAGCTATAAACGAAAAAGTAAACTTTGAAATAGCAGAGTTAATAAAAGACTACATACCAGCAGCATTTAATGGAGTATATCCAAATGATTTAGATGCTACAGAAGATTATACTACAATGTATGTAGATTATAGAGTTACAGAAACATTAAATACTGGAGCGCAAACACCAGTTGATACATTAGGGTTAAGAGCTTTTTATGGTTATGGATATTTTGAAGAAGGTGCAAACCCTCAACTATTACAAGGCTACTTACAATCAAACACAACAATATTAAAGTTACACGATGCTCCTATAAGAATACCAGTAGATAATGAAAACACAAACTCTGTTGCTTTCTTATATAAAGGACAACAAGTATATTCTTGGCTTCCTAGCGTTGGTCTTAAAATACAAGACCAGATTGTTTATGTAAGTAATGGCGTTAATGGAGCAGATAGCTTTGAAGAAAGAGTAGAGTTAGATGGAGGTACATTTGAGGATAATGCTTGTATTGACCAATTTGAAGATGACTTTGAGTTATTTCCAGTTGATGAGGTTTATGTTAGTGGAGTTGAAGGATTGACTGTAATTCAAGTAGATAATATAGATGAATGTAAATATACGCCTTATAAACTAACATTTATAAATAAGTTTGGAGCATATCAAGATATTTGGATGTTTAAGAATTCTAAACTTGCAATGACTACTGAAACTGACAAATACAAATCTAACATACTAAACAACGGAACATACGAAACATATAACGCGCAAGTTAGACTACTATCTAAAAACGCAAATCAAAGACTTACATTAAATAGTGGTTATTATCCAGAAAGCAATAACGAAATATTTAGACAACTATTTTTAAGTGATAAAGTATGGATAGAATACAAAGACAAAACACTAGCTGTAAATATAGAGAATAACAATATAAACTATAAAACAAGCCTTACTGATAGTTTAATAAACTACACAATAGATGTAAGCTTTGCATTTGATACTATAAACAACATAAGATAAATGAATTTAGAATTATATATAGATAATGTTAGAGTTGATTTATTTAAAGATGAAGCAATTACTCTTACTGACACTCAACAAAACATTCGTGATATTGCTTTAGTGTTTACTCCTTTTAGTCAACAGTTTAATTTACCAGCATCCTCTACTAACAACAAGATATTTAAACACTATTATAACAATGATATTATAAATGGTTATGATGCAAGGTTTAGAGTAGATGCTATTATAAAACTAGATGGAGCAGATTTTAAAGTAGGTAAGATTAGATTAGATTCTGTATCTATGAAAGACAACAAAGCACACGCTTATAAAGTAGTGTTCTTTGGTAATACTTCAAGTCTTAAAGATATATTTGGAGATGAAACATTAAGTGCTTTAAATCCTTTAAATGCTTATGACATAAAATATAATAATAGTGATGTTTTAAATGCTTTTAAAGATGGTTTACAAAGTACTGGTGTAAAAGCTACTTCTACTGCTAACAGAAACATTACTTTACCTTTAATCACTTTACAAAACTATTATAGTTATGACTCTACAAACACAATAACTACGCCTAACCTACATAATATAAATTGGAATCTATTACAAAGAGAATTAAAACCAGCAATAAAATGCAAACGTATTATAGAAGCAATACAGACTCAATACAATATAGAGTTTAATATGGCAGATGAAACTGGTATAACAAGTTTTTTTGATAGTGATGTATTTGATGAATTGTATTTATGGTTGCATAGAGAGAAAACACCTATAACAAACCCAGAAACTACTGTTCCTTTATTTGGTATTGATTTACAACAAAGGTCAAGAAAATTAACTTTTGCAGATTTTACATTTGTTTCTGGAACTGATTTTTTAAGTGGAGGTAATTTAGTAGTAAGCGATGAGTATAATTATTCTATAAGATTAGTTTTAGATAGCAATGCTGGAGTTGAGCTAGAAATTATTTCAATAGATAAACTTACAAACGAATTGTTAGATTATCAAACAAGAATAACACCAGCTAGTAATTATAATGTAACGTTAAGAGATTTAGATAGTGGTACTTTGTCATCTAGAACTTATGATATAGAGTTTAGATTTAATACTCCAACTGTAGGAGTATTTGATGCAGAAACAATGCTTATAACACGAACACTAAAAGATGGCACGCCAGTAGATTCTGGCAATTATTCTTATAATGCTTTTAATTTAGAGCAAAATATATTTATACAAGACTATATACCTAATATGAAAGTGCTTGACTTTATGACTACACTTTTTAAGATGTTTAATCTAACTGCTTATACTAAAAGAGGTTCAAGTAAAATATATGTAGAAACATTTGATGACTTTATGTCTACTGGAAACACTCACGATATTTCTAAATACATAGTTGTAGATAAAAACACAATAGACAGACCAGTTCCATATTCAAGAATAAACTTTAATTATTCTCCATCTGTTACGCAAACATCTTTAAGATACTTAAATCAGTTTAGCCAACAATTCGGAAATCTTAACTATTCAGCACCAGAAAAATATGATGGTCAAAGCTATGATATACAAGTAGATGGACAACGTAGCCAATTAATAAACATAATTGATGAGAACGATGATTTGACTGGGGTTGTTTATGGTTGGTGGGTAGATGCAGAAAGTAAAACTACATTAGGTAGTCCGTATATGTTTTTTAATGATTTAATTGATGTAGCAGATTACCCAGTTACTTCTCTTGTAATAGAAGAATACAATGCGCCTTCTAATGTTAGTCCAGATAGAAATCATACTTTAAACTTTGGAATAGAGTATAACGAATATACTGGTAATGTAAATGAGAATAGTTTGTTTAATAGATTTTATTCTCAATACATAGTTAAGCTTTTTGAAGAACAAGCAAGGGTTGTAAAGTTTACTGCGCAATTACCTTCATCAATAGTTTTAAATTATGAACTAAATGATGTGTTTATTGTAAACGGACAAGAGTATTATATAAATAGCATAAGAACTAATTTACTAACTAACAAAAGCGAATTAGAATTAATAACTAAACAAAGTGCTTACACACCAAGCGTATTAACATAATGATAGTATTAAAATTATTAAACATAGATGAGTTTTACGGAGTTAGTGAAACTATAGAAATAGCAAAAGGCAAAAACAAAATGCCAGAAACATTTAAAGAAGGATTCAAACAAATTAAAAGACAAATAAAATGGCAGAAAAGTATATCTTAAATTTTGAAGCTAACACTTCTAAAGCAGTTAAAAGCGTAGATAAGTTAGATGATTCTATAAAAGAAACTACAAAGGACACTCAAGATTTAGATAATTCACTTGGTGGTTTAGACCAAGCATCTGGAGGATTAATAACTAAATTCAAAGGTTTAAAGCAAGGTCTAAAAAATGTTATAACTGGTTTTAAGTCTATGAGAGTGGCAATAATTGCTACTGGTATTGGCGCATTAGTTTTAGCTGTTAGTGCATTAGGAGCTGCGTTTACAAACACAGAGGAAGGGCAAAACAAGTTTAATAAAATAATGCTTGTTATAAGTTCTGTTACTGGTAATTTGGTAGACATACTTGCTAGTTTAGGAGATGCAATTATAGATGCTTTTACAAATCCTTTAGATGCTATTGAAAAGTTTAAAGACTTTATAGTTGAAAATATTACAAACAGATTTGAAGCTGCAATAGACACAATTGGCTTTTTAGGTAGTGCAATTAAAAAGGTATTTAGTGGAGACTTTGTTGGTGCAATGGATGATGCTAAATCTGCTGGTAGTTCTTATATAGATACCTTAACTGGCATTGAAGATACAATAGGTAAAACAACTGAAGCAGTTAAAGAGCTTGGGGAAGAAATAATTAAGGAAGGTAAAATAGCTGCTGATATTGCAGACCAAAGAGCAAAGGCAGATAAGTTAGAAAGACAATTAATAGTAGATAGAGCAGAAGCAGATAGACAAAGAGCAGAGTTATTAGAACAAGCAGTAGATAGAGAACAATTTACAGTAGAACAAAGAATAGGTTTTTTAGAAGAAGCTGGTAAACTTGAAGAAGATATTACTAACAAAGAAATACAAGCAGCTAAAATAAGGCTTGAAGCTAAACAAGCTGAAAACGCATTGGCTGGTTCTACTAAAGAAGATTTAGAAGAAGAAGCAAGATTAAAAGCACAAGTAATACAATTAGAAACTGCAAGACTTACAAAACAAAAAGAAGTTACAAGTCAAACAATTGCTTTAAAGGCTGAAGAAGCAGCAGCACTTAAAATTATAGAAGACCAAAAGGTTGCAGATGAATTAGAAAGAGATAGAATAGAAGATGAACGTCAAGCATCTATTGAAGCTAAACAAAAAGAATTAGAGCAATTAAAAAAAGATGAGGAAGCAATAACGTTTGAAGAAAAAGCTGTTTTAGCACAAGAAAGAGCTTTAGCTGAATTAGACTTATTAAATGCAACTGAAGAACAAAAGGCAGCAACTATATTATATTGGCAAAAGGTAGTTCTTGATGCAGAGAAAAAAGATGCTCAATTAAAAACTAATATAGAAAAAGAATTACAAAAGCAAAAACTACAAATAGTAGCAAGTACATTTGGAACTCTTGCTGGAATAATGAAACAGAATTCTAAAGCTGCAAAAGCCTTTGGTATAGCTCAAGCATTAACAAATACTTATTTAGGTGTTACAGAAGTTTTATCTAATGACACAACTATTCCAGAGCCATTTGGTACAATACAAAAGATATCAAGTATTGCTGGAGTACTTGCAACTGGTTTTGGTGCAGTAAAATCTATAAAATCAATTACACCTAGTGCAGATGTAGGAGCAGTTAGTAGTACAGTAACAACACCTTCTGGAGCAGCAGCTCCATCTACACCAGCACAAACACCATCGTTTGACATATTAGGTACAAGTGGTACAAACCAATTAGCGCAAGCATTAGGACAACAAGCACCAGTACAAGCATTTGTTGTAAGTCAAGATGTTACATCTGCACAAAGCTTACAAAACAATATAATACAAGGAGCATCACTAGGATAATATAACAAAAACCAAAATTTATTGTTTATAAAAAAAGAATTATGGAAATAATAGAATTAGTAATAGACGAGAACGAAGAACTATCTGGAATAGAAGCTATATCAGTAGTTGAATCTCCAGCAATAGAAGAAGATTTTATAGCACTTAAAAACCAAGAGCAAATAAGACTTGCAGAAGTAAGTAAAGAAAAACGCTTATTAATGGGTGCAGCTCTTATTCCAGAGAAGCCTATATATAGAAAATCTGGAGACCACGAGTTTTATATATACTTTTCTAAAGATACAGTAGCTAAAGCATCACAAATGTTTTTAAAAGCTGGTAATCAAGGACAAGCAACATTAGAACACACAGAAGAAAAACTATCTGGAATGACTATAGTTGAATCTTGGCTTATAGAAGATGATGTACACGATAAATCTCGTAAGTATGGTTTAGATATGCCAATAGGTACTTGGATGGTTGCAATGAAAGTTGATAACGATGATATTTGGAACAACTATGTAAAAGAAGGTAAAGTAAAAGGTTTTTCAATAGAAGGCTACTTTGCTGACAAACTTAACAGACCACAAGATAAACAACAAGACCAATTAAGCGAAGACGATAAACTACTAAACGAAATAATAGATGTACTCAAGGAATCAGAGACCAACAAAAAGTAGAACTTCTCCACAAGGAGGTAAAAGAGGATGTTTATGTAAAGACAATACTTACAACTCTAAATGTTGTAACGGAGATTTACAAAATCAAGGAATTGGAAATTTATCTGGAGGTTCAGAGATAGTAGAATTTTTAGCACAAGAAAACGAAAGTTTAATTTTACAAGAAAATAATTCTAATATAATAACATAATGGCAAATTTAAAAATATCACAACTACCAGTATCAACAGCTTTACAAGGCGATGAAGCTATTGTAGTAGTACAAAGCAACACAACTAAACAATCAACAGTACAACACATACTAAATTATATTGTACCTACATCTGTTACAGTATCAAGTGGACAAACTGTTAACCTTTCAGATTCTACTTATGCAACAAGCGAACTAATTAGACTTACTTGGTCTGGTGCTAATGGTACAATGACTTTAAATTTACCTAGTGCTGCAAGTAATGAAAATAGAGTAATGAGATTTTTATCTAATGGAGGATTTGCAACTGCAACAAGAGTAGAATTAACTCCTATTGGTGGAGATGAATTAGATGGTGGTACTGCTGCTTATGTAATAAACAAAGCATTTGAAGGCATACAAGTATGGTCAGATGGAGTTGAATGGTTTATTATACAAAAGAAAGCATAATAACGAATTTACAACAACAAATAACTAAAGTTGTTTAATAAAAAAGTAAATACTTAAAATTAATATATATGAACTCTAAAGAAACCCTTAACAAAGTTAAGACATTACTAGGTTTAGAAGTTCAGTTAGAGGAGAGAAAGTTGGAAAACGGAACTCGCTTTGAAGCTGATTCTTTTGAAGCTGGTAAAGAAATCTTTATCATAACAGATGAAGATGAAAGAATTGCAGTACCAAAGGGAGAATACCTTTTAGATGATGGCTTTACAGTTATCGTTGAAGAAGATGGTATTATCTCTGAAGTTAAAGAAGCAGTCGAAGAAGAAGTAGAAGAAGTTGTAGAAGCACCAGTTGTGGAAGAAGTTGAAGCTGCTGAAGAAGACGAAGTAGTGGATATGAGTAAGATGGAAGAAAGAATGAAATATCTTGAAGATGCTATGGAAGAATTAAAATCCAAATTAGCAGACAAAGAAGACTTAAGTTCTGAAGAAGTAGAATTATCTACACAAGAAATTGCTAAACCAATTAAACACAATCCAGAGTCTAAAGGAGAATTAGAAATGAACCTTTATGCTCAAAACAAACCAATGAGTACTCAAGATAGAGTATTTGCTAAATTATTTAAAAACTAAAAATCAAAAACCAAAATTATGTCAAATAAAATAGACCTAGCAACAACAGTAAACATCACTAGCACTTATGCTGGAGAATTTGCTGGAAAGTACATCTCGGCAGCACTTTTAAGTGCAAGTACAATCGAAGATGGTGGTGTTGAAGTAATGCCAAACGTAAAATTTAAATCAGTTATTCAAAGAATTGAAACTGGTAGTTTAATCGCAGATGGAACTTGTGATTTTACTGCTTCTTCAAATGTGAATTTAACTGAAGTAGTTATCCAACCAGAAGAATTCCAAGTAAACTTACAATTATGTAAGTCTGACTTTATCAACACTTGGGAATCTATCCAAATGGGATATTCTGCATTCAATCCAAACGGATTACCTACATCATTCGCTGATTATTTAGTTGGACACGTAGCATCTAAAGTTGCTGCTGCTAACGAAACTAATATCTGGACTGGTAATTTAGGTGGCGCACAAGCTGGAGAATACGATGGATTAGAAACTCTTGCTGCTGCTGATGGAACAGTATTAGATGTAGCTAACCCAATTGCTTTAACTGCTGCTAACATTATCGATGAAATGCAAAGAGTTGTGGATTTAATTCCAAATTCACTTTACGGAAAAGAAGATTTAAAGTTATATGTATCTAACAAAGCTGCTAAATTATACATTAGAGCATTAGGAGGATTTGCTGTAGCTGCAACATCAAACGCTGGTTCTGATAACAAAGGAACACAATGGTATAACAACGGAAGTTTATCTTTTGGAGGTATTCCAATCTTTGTAGGTAGAGGAATGTCAGATGACACAATGATAGCTGCTCAATCTAGTAACCTTTTCTTTGCAACTGGATTACTTAACGATTACAACGAAGTAAGAGTAATTGATATGACTCCAATTGATGGAAGTCAAAACGTAAGACTTGTAATGAGATTTACTGCTGCTGCTGCAATAGGAGTAGGTGCTGACGTAGTTTACTACGCTGGATAATTAAACTAAATAAGGGGAGGGTAAAACCTCCCTTTATATTATTAACTCAAAAAACTTAAATATATGTCTTGTGATATTACTGCTGGAAGATTAGAGCCTTGTAAAGACTCGGTTGGAGGGATAATAGCAATCTACATCTCAAATTACACTAGTGGTTTATTAGGAACTGCTACATTTGGAACTGATGATGAAATTACTGCTTTTGCATCTCCTTTAACTTTTTACAAATACGACTTAAAAGGAGCTAACTCTTTCGAACAAACAAACGAGAACTCAAGGGACAATGGAACATCTTTCTGGACACAAACTGGAACGATAGTTTTAAAGAAACAAGACCTTGCAACTCGTAAAGAATTAAAATTATTAAGTTATGGTAGACCTCAAGTAATCGTACAAGATTACAATGGGAATTACTTTTTAGCTGGAATTGAAAATGGATGTGAATGTGCTGTTAATACAGCTACTGGAGCAGCTATGGGAGATTTAAATGGCTATAATATAACTTTTACTGGAACTGAAAAAGCACCAGCATTTTTTGTAGACTCTGCAATTATTGGAGATACTACTAATACTGTTGTTGTTGTAGGAACTTAATTTTTATACATTTTTCTTAAATTAAGGGTATTCTTCGGAGTACCCTTTTTTTATATAAAACACTTTTGCCCTTTTTTTGTTATTTAAAAAAGCTTTTAATGATAATACTAACTACAAGTGCAAGCGCACAACAATTAAAGTTTATTCCTAGAGAATATTCTGCTGATGGTATTATTATTACAGACCAAGACACAAACACACCAATAACATACTCTGGTTTAACATTTGCTACAAATAAATACTATTTACAAGGCAATGTAACGTTTAGTCCAGCTTTAAAAGAAGGAACATTTTATACACTATCTGTTTTAAATGGAACAAGCGTAGTTTATAAAGACAATATATTCTGTACAGACCAAACCATTAGTACTTATAGTATTAATAAAGATGTATATACAGAACACGCAACAACTAACGAATACGTAGTAATATGAGCGAATTTTTCGTAACAAAACTTGCAGCATACACAGCTCCAGAAGTTGTAGAGTTAAAGAATAAAGATTGGGTACAATACGGAATAGATAACAACTATTTCAATTACATAATTGATGTAAACAATAACTCAACGACTTGTAGAGCAATTACTATAGGTATTTCTAATATGATTTATGGTAAAGGTCTTGCAGCACACGATGCAGACAAAAGACCAGAGCAATATGCTCAAATGATGTCATTATTTAAGAAGTCTGATTTAAGAAAATTCATAAATGACTACAAAGTATTAGGAATGGCTGCATTTCAATTAGTTTATCAAGATGGTAGAGTAAAAGAAGTACATCACTTTCCAATGGAAACATTAAGAGCAGAAAAATGCAACGATGAAGGGGAAATAGAAGGTTGGTACTACTCTAATCATTGGGATAACTTGAAACCTACAGAAAAACCAGAAAGAATACCAGCATTTGGGTTTGGTAAAGCAAATGGAGTTGAAATGTACGTTTTAAAGCCATATGAAGCTGGAAAGTACTATTATAGTAGTCCAGACTGGTCTTCTGCGATGCCTTACGCTGTGTTAGAGGATGAAATAGGAGATTACCTTATAAATGACTGTATAAATGGTTTTAGTGGCACTAAAGTCGTTAATTTCAATAACGGAGTACCAGACCCAGAAAAAATGCAAGCTATTAAGAGCGATGTATTAGGAAAACTAACTGGAAGCAGAGGAGAAAAAGTAATAGTAGCTTTTAATAACAACTCTGAATCTAAAACTACAATAGATGACATTCCTTTAAACGATGCACCTCAACATTATCAGTATTTAGCTGATGAGTGCTTTAGAAAACTAATCGTTGGTCATAGGGTTACATCTCCAATGCTTCTAGGAATTCGTGAAGGAAACGATGGACTAGGAAACAATGCAGAAGAAATTAAGAACGCTACACAACTATTTGACAACATAGTTATACAATGCTTTCAAGACCAAGTAATAGAGTGTATTGATGCAATACTATCAATTAATGATATAGCATTAGACTTATACTTTAAGACTCTTAAACCTCTTGATTTTAGTGATATTGACATAGTAAACAAAGAAATTATAGAAGAAGAAACTGGTTATGAGTTAAATTTAAAGAAAATAGATGGAATTGAAGCTTATAACACTATAGAAGAAGCAGAAGCTAAAGCTTTAGAGCAAGGTTGCGAAGGATATCACGAACACGAAGAAGATGGTGTTGTTTATTATATGCCTTGTAAGTCTCACGAGAAAGCAAGCCTATCAGATGAAGAATCTAAAAACGTATTAGGTCATTTAGCAGAGAGTGGAGAACAAATGTCAGAAGAATATGTATTTGTTGATGAGATTGACCAAGATAGCGACATAGACAACGAAGATTGGGCAAATTACTTAATAAAAGAGAAGAAAAGCACACTATCTAAAGTTAAAGGACTATTAGGTTTAAAAGATGAAATAGATTCCAAGAAAAAAGGAAGTTCTTTTAGTTATTTAGATTCTAAAAACGGATTATATAAAATAAGATACACTTACGCTATAGGTTCATCAAAAGCAAGTAGTTCACAAAGAGACTTTTGTAGAAATATGATGAATATGGCAAGTGCTGGTACTGTATGGACAATAGAGGACATAGACAGAGCATCAAGACAAGGTGTTAATAGAGAACTAGGTCATAAAGGTAGGTCTTACGACTTATTTAAATTCAAAGGAGGGATTTACTGTAGACACAAATGGAAAAAGGTCTTATATAGGCTAGAAAGCAATACAGAGCCTTCAGAGAATTTAGGAAACTATAAAAAGACAAGAACTATTCCTAAAAGTTATATGAAAAACCCAAGAGGTTCTAAACAAGCTGGAATTGCGCCAGAGAATATGCCTAATAGAGGTGCATACCCTAAATAAGATAAGAAATGGCAAAAGCATTATTTATAACAACTAAAGACATTAAAAGGTATTCTGTACTTTCTGGAAATGTAGACCCAGACAAGTTTATCTATATGGTAGAGATTGCACAAGACACAGAAGTACAAAATTATTTAGGAACTAAACTTTTAGAGAAGCTACAAGCTTTAATTATAGCTGGAACTATAAACGACCCAGCAAACGCTGATTATAAAACGCTTTTAGAAACGTATGTGAAGCCTATGACTATTTATTGGGCTTTAGTATGCTATATGCCTTTTGCTGCTTACACAGTAGCTAATGGTGGCGTATATAAACACACAAGTGAAAGCAGTGTAACAGTAGATAAAGAAGAAGTTGATTATTTAGTAGAAAAATATAGAGACATAGCACAATTTTACACTAATAACTTTATAGACTTTATGATATATAATCAAAATACGTATCCAGAGTACAACGCTAACACACAAGATGATACTTATCCAGATACAGCTAACGCAGATTTCGGTGGATGGGTATTATAAGATATAAACAAAAAAAAGAGAATATTGTAAAGTTAGTACAATATTTAAAAAAGAAATATGTGGACACAAACGAACACACTAGACATAGAAATAAATTATAACTATAAAACAAAGAAGTAATGAATACTGGAACTTGGGGATTATATTACAATTATACTTGGTGGGGAAACGCTATACAAACTGCTCCTTCAGTTATTGGTAAACCAGACTTTTTTGGAAGTCAATTTGCTATGAATGAAAGACAAGAAGTAGAAGCAGTAAAATGCATAGCTGACTGGATTCACGAAACACAAATATTAGACGTATAAAAAATTAAACAATGGCAAAACCAAAATTAGCATTAATACCAGCAGCACAAGGAGACAAGTTTTATTCTGTACTCCCATCAGATGGAGTAGGAGACTTTACTTTTTCAAGAGCAAGTACTGGAACTAGAATAGCAC
>Ga0213863_10000936_pt1 | contig 21883 bp, 21 predicted proteins | sample PICome_8_FD_160128 | JGI IMG/M metagenome (GOLD analysis project Ga0213863, IMG submission 160128) | Coastal seawater microbial communities near Pivers Island, North Carolina, United States - PICO497 | ecosystem: Environmental > Aquatic > Marine > Coastal | place: USA: North Carolina... | reverse complement strand
AGCAATCATAGTGCCAACTTCTAAGCATCTCCCCTTAACAGCATCCCAGCCTTGCTTGCATCCAAGTCTTCACTAATCTGCCTGGCTATAGCCACGACTTCCTCCGAGGGTATCTGCCGAATCAATTGGTTGGTAGATGCATCTCTCACGCTGATTATCGAACGATCAATAGATTCGTCTCTCCTAAAGGAAAGGTTCCTTCCTAAAGAGTCGACATAATTTTGAAGACTCTCTACGGCTTTATCCAAGTCTATCTTTTCAAAAGGTTCGACTTTGGGTGGTGCTTTTATCTCAACTGACGGCAGTTTTTCGCTTGATCGCGGCAATTCTTGCCGTTTGACCCCTGCGTCCATGTTGGGAGCCATACTCTTTGCTTTATTTGTTACTTCCATAATTTTTCCTCATCTAGCAAACAAACCGGCAATTAAGCCGGTTTGTTTGTAAACTCCCGTAGGGTTTTTTACTGAAGAAGGGCAAGCACATTCTGTGGAATCGCATTTGCTTGAGCCAACATCGCTATCCCCGATTGCTGGATAATCTGGGCCTTGGTTAAGGCAGCAGTCTCTGCAGCAAAGTCTGCATCAAGAATCCGTGACCGCGAAGCAGAGAGATTCTCAGATGTCACTTGCAAGTTAGACACCACAGACTCGAAACGATTCTGATACGCACCCAAATCACCTCTAGCACTATTGATTGTCTTTAAAGCACTATCGACAATCGATAACGCTGTATTCGCTCCAGACGCCGTACTTATGCTTAAGGCGCTCAAAGCAGTCTTCGTTGACGTTAAATTGTCAAAGTCAGCGTTCGTACCAATCGAAATCCCGCCAGTACTGTTCAGCTGAACCTGGCCAACAGCAACAGCCGAATCGTTATTAGATTGACCCGCGTTACCGTTTGCTGTGATCAAAGTCGAGTTGGTGAATGAAGTGTCTAATCCAAGAGAGGCTGTAGTAATGTCAGACGTGTTTGCGACTGTGGCCGCTGAAGCCGAAGCATCAAAACCGAAGTCATTGATCGCAATATCCCTACCATCAGTCGACTCTAACTTGATCGCGACCCCAGTAGTCAGAGTAACCTGAGAAGCAGTTACGCCTAACGAAGAAGAATTGATAGAGTTCACAACTGCACTTAAATCAGCAGTATCAGAAATTGTCTCGGTGATCGTAGCTGAGCTGTAACCGCCGCTACCTCCAGTCGATATCTGAAATGCCATCACATCGCCCGCACCGAAACTACCAAAATTGCCTAGATAAGCCGTGTTCGTCGCTGTAGCTGTCACACCTGAAGCGCCAGCGTCGGCCGCAGTATTGATCGCAGCGGCGGTTTCCGTAGCGCTAAAATTCGCCGATGTTGTGATGCTAGAGGTCGTAACACCGTTGGAGGTGATGGTGAAGGAAGCTCCCGCTGCAGTATTATCAGTCAAAGCAGCGTCTGCGGCAGCACCTACGTTATTATATACACCTGTGCCAGAACCCACGTTGACTTGATTGGTGCCAAGACTGCTTGATTTCGCGTTCGTGATGGCAGCCAGCGTTACTGTTTCGCCAGCATTAGCTCCAACCTGAAAAGATTGGGCGGCAAATGTCCCATCAAGCAGCTTAATTCCGTTAAAGTTGGTAGCGGTCGATACCCGATCAATTTCTGCAACCAGCTGATTAACTTCAGCTTGAAGCGTAGCTCGATCGGAAGCACTATTCGTCGCATTCGCAGACTGAACTGCCAGCTCCCGGATGCGCTGAAGATTGTTGGTGACTTCACCCAAAGCGCCCTCTGCTGTTTGGGCTAATGATATCGCGTCGTTCGCATTTCTAACGCTCTGATCTAAGCCCTTGATCTGCGACGTAAACCGCTCTGATATCGCAAGGCCAGCGGCATCATCCTTTGCACTATTAATTCTGAGCCCTGAAGATAACCTCGAGAGAGAGGTGCTGAGCTGGTTCTGAGAATCGGTAAGATTCCTTTGAGCGGTAAGTGAAGCAATATTGGTGTTGATAGTTAATGCCATGATTATTCCTCAGTTTAAGTTTTCCGGGCTGGTGACCTTGCTGTCTATATCCCTGCCTACGAATTAGTTAACGGCTTGCGCCCAAAAAACTTTAGTTTTATTTCTAGGTCTTTAGCCATGAATTTGAAATCAGCAGCATAGCCACTCTTAAGCTTGGCCCAAAAATTGCTTTTGTTACATCAATACGGAGGCAGAAACATGAAATCCAGAAAATTTGATTTAGAGCAAACGCTTGCTGCAATGGAAACTTTCACAGCCAAACATCAGTGGACAGAGGCTCTCGATTGCTTCTCAAAAATTATTGTTAAAAGTTCTGGGCATCCCCATCAAGAGGAGGTCGCCTTTCGTGGACTATCGCCAGAAGATGCCAGTTATGTCCGAACACGCTTTGTGTCCTGTGCCCTAAAGCTCTTCAGTGATCCCAGCTTCGGTATTGAAAAAGCGGGTTTTTTGGATCTTATGACTGTGCATCACACTTTCCATCTCTTAGTTGCGGCTACGGATTTTCGGAACACAAATCATGCGATCAGTGCATTGCTTGCGTCAGTTCCTGATCCTGCAAAAATGGGCTCACAAACCTTCAACAAGCTTCTGTTTCTTTGGTCTATTGACGCCGAATTTGATCTGCCGTTTGAGCAGCTATCTTTACAATTTCCAGATGAAATTTCCGCATTGATGCTTCAAACATTGAATAGCTATCCAAGCTATACAAAACACGCAGTCGGACAACTTCGCCAGCTTATGGAATTAATCGCCGCAAAGAAAGTCACTTTGACCATATCAGAAAAGATGAGCTCGCATGCCTCCAGAGCCTGGATGTATCTCGCATACAAAAGTGATCAACGGCGTGAGGTAAGGCACCAACTCAATCAGGCGTTTCGCCAACAGGCTTTGAGCGCGGGCGCGGGCGCATATGAATGTAAGGATCAAGCTTATAGATCGAGCAAAAAAAATCACGTCGTTGTCGTTGTAGAGAGGATGATGCAGAACCACGCAATGCTCCGCTGCTTCCAAAGCTCCATGCTGGCAATTGACGCCTTTTTTGATGTTACCTTTTGTTTTTTGCAAGGTTCAACGGATCAAGAAACTATGAACCTTTTTAAGCAGACTAAAACGATTGAGGATTCTAATATTAAGGTGGTCGCCAGAGAGATAGCCAAGCTAAAACCTGAGATTATTATTTATCCCAGTATTGGCATGCATGCCAACGGTTGCGCACTCGCCAACTTGAGACTTGCGCCAAAACAAATCATCATGGCTGGTCACAACGATACGACAGACTCCAAGTACATGGATTACGGTGTATTCCATGAAGATTGCATCACCGACAAGACAGATATTTCTGAAAAATTAATTTTCCAACGAGATATCCAATGGTCAATGACCAACGAGCCGATTGACTTTAATACCTTGATGCAAAAAAGGCTTGCTAAGAAACCTTCGAAGGCGACTTTGAAAATCGCACTACCGTGCAGCATTCTCAAACTAAGCCCAGAGTTTATTCAGATACTTGAGCGGTTACAATCACGCGCTGAGCAACTTATAGAGTTCAATTTCTTTCCAAATGTCAATGACATCATAGGAAGAGTGTTGTCGTTTAAGTTAGCTAAAAAACTCGACAATGTTGTCATGCATACGGCGACAACCTATTCGGACTATATCGTCCAGCTCAGCCATTGCGATCTCGCTTTGGGACCATTTCCATATGGGAATGGCAACGGAAATGTAGATTGCGCGATGTTGGCCCTTCCTATACTTACCTTGAAAGCACGTGCGCCAACAGGTCGAAGTGATTTCGCGATGGCCAAAGCTCTTCGTATTCCAAAGGAGCTTCAAGTAGACAATGAAGAAGAATATATTACGCGAGCGCTCGAGCTGGTTTCGTCCTTCGACAAAAGAATGCAACTCCAGGAAAAAATGCATCGGTGGGCGCTCAGTTCGCCTGCGCTTCAGCCAAGCAAAGCATCTGACTATCTGGTTGAGGAGCTTAATCAGCTCTTAGCGGAAGAGGATCGACCGACGGCTATTGCAAGATAGCCCATGCAACCTTATCCGCTATTGAGCTAAATTTTTCGAGGGGCCCACAAAACGATGAAAACAACAGAACTTTCTCACGAAGAAGATCTTGGAGCAGTCTTTTCAAAAATCGCTAAAATTCACAAAAACAAAGTAGCGCTATACTACCCTGATATAACGGTCACCTATGATGAACTCGAACAACAATCAAATAGAATCTCTTCTTGGTTCAACCAAAAACAATTTAATATGAACGAACCGGTTGTAATTATCCCGGACAAATCACCGGTTTGCTTTGCCATAATGCTCGGGGCCATTAAATCTGGAATTCCTTACGTCAACTTAGATGCTAAAAATCCTCCGTCAAGGTCTGAAAAAATATTACGCGGATGCCAGCCGCAGCTGATTTTTGCCCAACATTCGTACGAAAAGCTATCGGTTATACAGAATTTGGGATTTCCAATCATTCATTACGATGCGCCAGACTTCGAATCCAAGATAAATCAATTAGAACCAAATCGATCGCCTAATCGTCTTAAGCCTGAAGATAGCATTGCATACCTTATGTTCACCAGCGGTTCAACCGGGTTTCCAAAAGCAGCGGTCATCACGCAAAAGAACGTGCTATCTTTTATTTCCTGGGCAATAAACGCCTTTGATGTTAAGCCTACGGATGTGTTTACAGGATTAAACCCCTTGCACTTTGATAATTCAGTGTTTGATTTCTTTCTCTCATTATTTACGGGTGCATCACTGGCACCAATCGCTCAAAGCGAATTGGTTCACGCCAAAAAGGTATCTCAACAACTAGAGGCGTATGGTTGCACAATATGGTTTTCCGTGCCTTCGCTACTAATTTATTTTTTGGGGCTCAGAGCCATCTCAAAAGAAAGTTTACCCAGCTTAAATACCGTAATCTTTGGTGGCGAAGCGTTCCCAAAGGCATCGTTGAAAGCGCTGCAGCAACTCTGGCCAAAAAAACAACTTGTTAACGTCTATGGTCCGACAGAATGCACTTGCATCTGCTCATTCTACAAGATGCTGGAACCAGACCTTTTAAATCCGGAGCTACTTCCGTTAGGCACCATCACGCCTAACTTCGAGTACGAAATTTTGGACTCTAACCTTTCCCCTGTGAAGAGAGGAGAGCTGGGAAACTTGATGCTTTACGGCGAAGGGGTTGGACGTGGATACTTTAACAATGAAGCACAAGCAGCGAAAAGCTTCCTCAGCCCTGGAAAGCAAAGAGGAAACCAACGTAAAGGGTACCTTACGGGCGATCTTGTATGGGAAGACACAGAAACGGGACTTCTGCATTTCAAGTCTCGATTAGACTTCCAGATCAAGCACAAAGGTCATAGAATCGAGTTGCAAGAAATTGAGACTATCGTAGGGCAAATTACCGGTGTTTTAGAGGTGGCCGTAATTTATCAAGAGCAACCATTCCCTGGCCAGATATCTGCAGTAGTTGTGCTTACGAATGACATAGACTTAGATTCACTGGAGTCCGAAATCAACACCCTTCTACCCAGTTACATGAAGCCAACCGTTATTATGCCAGTGGAACGCCTTCCTAAAAATGCTAGTGGCAAAACGGATCGATCACAATTACCGTTGTTATTATCTGAATCACGATGAGCACTATGAAACAGCTTAGTAGTCTTTTTAGGGCGCAGTTAAAACTTGCTCCAGAAATCAATATCGCCGAATGCTCCATTGAGAATACTTCGGCATGGGACTCTATGAGCCATATGAACTTGATCATTACTCTTGAAGAGACATTCGAAATCGTGCTTTCCGGGGATGAAATCGCAGCTATGACTGATTACGACAGCCTAGCTAACATCATCGAGATGAAAATTGAAAATCGCTGACAGCACGATCGCTATAACTGGAGGCGCCAACGGTATAGGAAAATTCTTAGCAACATCACTTAACAAGACTGCCAAGAAGGTTATTGTGATGGACAAAGATCATGAGATGCTGCAAGTCATGCTCTCCCATTCTCCCGAAATGACTATTTTTAAATGTGATGTAGGCGATTATGAAGAAGTACAAGATGTCTTCGAAGAAATAGACAATCAACGCCTACTGCCAGACATTCTCATCAACAATGCAGGCCTAATTATCAGTGAGCCGATGGTTAATGTTTTGCAAAAATCCAGCCATAGTCAAAAAAATTGGGATAAAGCGATAGGAACAAATCTAACAGGAACCTTCAACACCACAACTCATTGGGCGAGAAAACTCGCCGTGCTGAGGAGGCCGGGTCTGGTCATAAATATATCCTCCATCGCCAGGAACGGTCATTCAGGGCAATCTGCCTATTCTGCTTCTAAAGCCGGCGTGCACGCGTTGACACAAACATGGGCGCAGGAATTTGCGCCCTTTCGCCTAAGAGCAGTCGCAATCGAGCCGGGCTTTACAGATAGTGTTGGGACTACCAGCAATGTAGAGCAGTTTCATCTCGACGAGATCGTATCTCAGACGCCTGTACGAAGATTGGGATCACTTTCGGAAATAGAATCGTGTATCAACTTTGTTATTGAAAATGACTTCGTTAATGGGACCTCAATAGAGGTAAATGGAGGCTTAAGACTCTGAAATTATGAATTTAGCAGCCATGCAGCCCTACTTTTTCCCCTATCTGGGCTATTTCTCCTTAATTTTAGCAGCCGATGAATGGGTGGCGTTCGACCTTAGCTCTTTCACCAAAAAATCTTGGATTACCAGAAATAGAATCGCTAACGAGATACAGGATTGGAGTTATATTTCTATACCTGTTTCCAATGGGACAAGCCTAAAAAAAATATATCAAATTGACGCGCATGAAATAGAAGTTTCTAAACAACGGATACTTAATCAACTGTCAGTATATAAAAAACATGCCCCCAATTACCTAACCGTCATCGAAATTGTGCAGGAAGGTTTTCGCTTACGGCAATCCAATTCCATTGTCGATTTGAATTTAGCTTGCCTAAAAAGTGTTTGTAGATACCTAGGTATATCTTTTAATCCCATCCGCGCTAGGGACATTCCTCTAAATCTAAAAGAGATTCATCACTCAGGCTCTTGGGCTTTAGAAATCGCGAAGGGACTAAATGCTACTACCTACATTAATCCAATTTCGGGACAGAATATTTTCCACCCCAAAGAGTTCCATGCGGCAGGTATCGACCTAGGATTCTTGCATTTTTCGCCTTTTCATTACGCATCCTCCCATTTCAAGTTTGTAGAGAATCTCTCGATAATTGACCTAATGATGTGGAATTCTCCTTCAAAAATCAGGGAAGCTGCGTATTTAAATTCAAAAATTATAAAGGCATCAATATGATCTGGGAGAAAATTGGCAAAGTATTTAATCCTCTAGAGCATGCTCTGCCAAATAAATGTGTTAGTTATGCACAGGCGCCGCAAGCATTCGAATTCGAAGATCACTACAGGATTTATTTTTCCGCAAGAGAAAAAGACACATCCACAACATATATTAGCCACGTCTGCTATGCGGAAATTACGAAGGATTTTCGCTCAGTAAAAACGCTAAGTAGCGAACCCGTTCTCAAGAGGGGTGAAACCGGTACCTATGACGAGCATGGTGTTTTCCCCCTTCATGTGTTCCATCACAACTCAAGAATATTGGGCTATATTAGTGGATGGTACCGAAGGCAATCCGTACCAGCTGACTCAGCAATAGGATTAGCTGAAAGCTTTGACGGCGGGCAGACATTCTCTCGCCTCGGTCCAGGACCCATTATAGGGCCGAACTTACATGAACCTTTCCTAATAGCGGATCCGTTTGTGCTTTGTGCAAACAATACTTTTCACATGTGGTACGTGTTTGGCAAAAAATGGATAACTGGCAACCAAACACCCGAGCGTCTTTACACGATCGGACATGCCACTTCACCGGATGGCGTAACATGGGCAAGAGATGGGCGTCAGACGTTATCCAACGTTTTCGAAGAAGAAGAAGAAGAGTGTCAAGCCTTCCCGACTGTTTGCTACATTAATGGCATGTATCACATGTATTTTTGCTTTCGTCATGCGACTGACTTTCGCACAAACCCGGATAGGAGTTATCGCTTAGGGTACGCATACTCGGAAGACTTAATGACATGGATAAGAAACGATGCACTAGGAGGGTTAGATGTTTCTGAGAACGGCTGGGACTCTGACATGATCTGCTATCCTAATTTCTTTCAGTCGCAAGATGGCCTGTTTCTCTTGTATAATGGTAACCAGTTTGGGAGAGAGGGGTTTGGCGCCGCACGACTTATTTCTTGTTAAAACTCCTCATCTAACATTTCAAATTGAGGAGCACCTTGGCCAAGGTTTTACTCACGGTCAAGTTCCGACCCCATTGCTTCTGAACGACCGAGTTCGTATCTTCTTTGCAAGTCGTCCTCGAAAAAATTTTAGCCAAACTCACTTTGTAGATTTTGATCTCGAACTAAAGACCGTCCTCCATGTCGAGACATCCCCGATAGTAGAAGTTGGTAACGCTGGTCATTTTGACGAATTCGGCATCATGCCAGACTGCGCAATCCGAATTAATCCTGCTACCATCTTTTTGTACTACAGCGGATGGAAATCTTCAGAAACTTACCCGCATGAGAATTATACAGGGCTGGCGATTAGCAAGGATGGCGGCAATTCATTTGAAAAATATTCTAGCGAACCAGTACTTGGAAAAACTAAAGATGATCCTTTCTCTGCCACATCATGCTTCGTGATTCGCGATGGTAAAGGTTTTCAAATGTTTTACTCATCTGGTGTTTCGTGGATGGAGATTGAAGGAAGGCTAGAACACTCGTACGACATCAAATGTGCTTGGTCGTCCGATGGCATCAAATGGGATCGTAACTATGAGCCCATCATAAAGCAACGCCATAAATTCGAGGGTTTAGCGCGGCCCACAGTTTTTCGCGTCAAAGAGCAATGGATTATGATTTTCTCTGAGATGGACATTAGAGACTTTCGCGATGGCGCTGGTTCCTATCAGCTAGGCTGTGCCATATCGAAAGACCTTCGTTCGTGGCATCGACTTGAAAGCAACGCATTCAGGACGCTCAAGAATCTACCGGAATCTTGCCGAATGCAAGCGTACCCATACGTTTGTCTCGTTAACGGTGAGCTCAACCTCTTCTATAATGGGAACTCATTCGGCAGTGCAGGTTTTTATGCCTCGAAAATAGTAATCAATGATCTGGAGCAAACCAATGAACGATAGGCTCGCACCCCTTCCTTTTGCGGATCCATTCCTAAAGACCAGACTCCAAAAAAATAGCGAGGGCGCCCTCTTCTCGCATGAGGGAACATATTCGTTTAGGGACGGCATTTACGATTTTATTTCGCACCAAGGGCTTTCGGATAAAATTATAAATTCTCAACTTTTTCATGATAACCGCGCCCAAGAGTATGAAGAAAACCTCCATTTAACTTTCTTTACCCACGGCCTCGACGAAGACAAATGCAGGAGTGAGTTTATCGCAAAATTGAGATTAAGACCTGGGGCAAAGGTACTGGAAATAGCTGCCGGCACTGGCAGGGATTCTAAGATTATCGACAAAGAGCTGATCGATGGCGAATTTCATATTACTGATATCTCGAGAGAAATGCTGAAAATAGCCCAGAAGAAAGTTGGTACCGACAATTTGGTATCATTTAGTCTTGCCGAGGCTAGTAAGCTCCCGTTTGTAGACGACTATTTTGATGCGGTTTATAGCTTCGGCGGGGTTGGCGAGTTCCCAGAGATTGAAGTCGCACTTGCTGAAATGGCAAGAGTCTCCAAGCGCGGCGCGCGTGTTGTTTTTGGTGATGAAAGTATTGCCCCCTGGCTTAGAGGATCTCATTTCTCAGAGATTTTGGCGACGACCAATCCGCAATTTCTTGCAGAGATCCCAATACACCTTATTCCTGACCTCGCGCGTGATCTATCCCTTGAATTTGTTATCAATCAAAGCTTTTATTTAATTAGTTACACTGTTGGTAAAGGTGCACCAACCGCTAACTTCGACTTCGAAATTCCTGGCCTCCGAGGCGGAACATATAGAACTCGCTATGAAGGGCAAATTGAAGGTCTCAAAGCCCAATCGAAAGAGCGTCTATATGAATACTGTCGTGCAAATCAAGTTAGTGTTCACGATTTCTTAGAAAACCTGCTAGAGCGAGAAATCGGAGGGGCATAGCTAATCATGTCAGAACTAATTGTCTTTGGAACAGGAATGATTTCCGAAGTAATCACCAGCGAAATAGAGCAAAACGGCACTCATGAGATAGTTGCCTATGCCGTTGATGACCTGTACGAAAACAAACAACGTTTTCTAGGAAAGCCCGTAATCAGCTGGAAAGGGATTGAGCAGAAATATAGCCCCAACGAATATCGGGTTTTTGTAGCTGTCGGATACCAAGGCTTAAATGAGTTACGAGCAAAGAAGTGTCACGAGGCTAAGCAAAAAGGCTACCTTCTAGAATCATGTGTACCTAATAAAATTAACGATTCTAAGACAATCAAAATCGGCGAAAACTGTTTTGTTATGAACGACGCCCTCTTACACCCTTACGTTGTACTCGAAAGTAATGTCTTCGTATGGAGCGGAGCGATCGTAGGACACCACAGCTTGGTTAGATCAAACTGCTGGTTAACATCTGGGTGCCAAATCGCAGGTGGTGTAAAAATTGGTGAAAGTTGTTTTATAGCAAACGGGGCGGTTATAGGTAATAAAATAGAGATAGGGGCTAAATGTTTTATTGGAGCCAATGCGCTGGTGACCAAATCAACAGAGAGCAATGGCGTATTCATAACCAAGGATTCAGAAAGATATCGGCTGGATACCAACCAATTTATGCAGTTAACTAAATTCGATTTACGCTGACTCAGGGTTTTTGAGTAATTAGGGCCCTGAGCTTTTACTAAATCATCTGAACCTAAGAAAAAGGCTTTTATCAGCAACAAATGCCATCTCGATTGACTCTAAATTAGCTCGAAGATACTCGTCCCCCGCAACCTTGGGACCACAACCGTGCGACCAAAGGTAGTCGTCGATTATGATCCATCCACCAGGCGCAAGCTTTCCTCCCCAGTTTTCAATATCAAACCTCACATGCTCGTAATCATGATTCCCGTCGATGTGAATAATAGAAGCTTGCCCAGTATAGGTTGTCTTTCCAAGCTCGAGAGACGAAACTTCCCAAGACGGTTTGTAACAGAGAAAAGCCTCTTCTGAAGTTCGCCTAAAATAATTTGAATGCCCCCTATTAGTTAGCATCAAATTGACAATAAAAAGTGAATGCAACATATCATAATCAAGGCCGCGAGACAGATCTTGCACCAACTCAGGTGAATCTTTTTGCACAGCAGCCGTTTCATTCCAAGGATCAATCGAGAGAAAGTTCCCTACACTCATCCTAGCGCTCATATAACTAAGGACAGATGCCGACTTGCCAACCAAGCTCCCAATTTCAAGAACATCCCCTTTCACCCCGCTAGCACAAACACCAATCAAAGCACCTATTTTTTCTAAACTCGATTCTCCATAAATTCCAGAAACATATTGAATCAAAGCCGCTAGCTCCATTGGAGCTAAACCAGCGTCCAATCCTAAACCATCAAGAACCTGCCGTACTTTAATCGATTTACGGATGAGATTTTTATACCGAGTTGCTTGCTGATCAAGAGGTGACTCGGTGGCCATCTTCACGTCAATCAGCATATCCGCCGACGCCCGTTCTAAAAAGCGGTGTACAGCAAGCACGGGAGAGAAGACTCGCTTGATTTTATTTTTGTGTAAATATTTTTGTAATTCGGTTAGGAAATCGTCCTCATGAATAAAAGGCAGCCGATCAACAGCTTGTCCAAACTTTTCGGAAAACTTTTCAGAGGTCGCCAAAAAAGTAGCGCAGTCTCCATCATTGCTACCTTGACCTTTCTCATTAACCAATAAGAATTCACAATCATCCGTCACTGGAAAAATAAGCAGGTTTCCCATGTTCTAGAAATCTCCAATTAAAGCAATTACTACGTCTAATTTTACTGAATTAAACATCGAGATATTTTTTCAACATAATCTGGACCAACAAAGTTATGGACGGGTATTCCTACGATTCTGGACTGTATATCCTCAGTTACAGTCAGGTCACTGAAATTATTTTCAAAGCAACCATCTACCCATTTCTTGAATCCAGCATGCCTGTGAAGAGGTGGGCAATAAGGTCGCCTAGATTCAATGCTCAAACTATCTAAAGCTGTTCGAATTGTTGAAGCATCCCCAGGTGATCTCGCTAAAAATGCCATGTTTGCGGGCGCCCCAAAACAAAGCATTGAATCTTCAATTTCGGGGAGTTCGAAATGGTTCTGGTTTAGAAGGTCAAAGACTGAGGCATACAAGCTCGTTCGTTTTTCTTCCACGCTTCTGAACCGCTTAAGCTGAGCTAGGCCAACTGCGCACATAAATTCGTTCAGTTTATAGTTCCCCCCCACAGTTTTTACCTCTCCATCGGAAAAGCCGAAATTAATGTCCCTTTCTATTTCCTTGTGATCGTCGGAATTGGAAGTCCAAACGATACCACCCTCACCTATTCCAAAAGGTTTAGTTGCATGTAGGCTAAAACATATCGTCACTCCAATGGCTGTTGACTGGTTTAGAAGGCTTGCTGCTGCGTCAATGACAACAGGAGTAGAGTTTTTCGAGGAGAATTCTGCCCACCGCATAGCGTTTTGAGGATAGCCAAGCGAACTTACTGGTAGAACGGCGTCTACTTGCCGCTTTTCAATAACCGACTCGGCGATTTCTGGCGACAAACGCCAGTCAGATTCGTCAACATCACAAAAAATTGGGTCGTAACCGGCTCTAACAACAGCAACTGCACTCGCAGCGAAAGTAAAAGCCGGGACAAGGACCTTAGCCCCCCTATTGAGTTTTAAATTCCTTAATGACATCTCTAAAGCGGATGTCCCGCTATTCACTAAAGAAATAAAACCTCGGGTTTCGCTAAAGAAGTACTGGTGTAATTTGCGTTTAAGTTTCTCGTGAAGTGGGCCAAAATTGGAATAAAATCGGTTGGAGTCAATCTCTGTGAGGTACGGATGAATGTCGTCCGCATTCGGTAAGTCCGGCACATACCATTGGCAATGATAATTTCTCATAGTTTTCCTACTGACCGCCTTATCAAGAATTTAAATAGTAGTTCCATATGCTTTTCCTCACTGCCAGCTAACTTAGAGAATTTCACCCCTCGGCATTACCTGATTATTAAAGATCCTCTAGGTTGGTCAGCGTAAATAATTAAACAATGAAAGGCCTTGAACTTTTATATAGGCTTGCTGAGCAGCCTGTAATGCAGTGGTCTGCAAGTTAAGACGACCTACTGCTTCCGCATAATCCAGATCTTGAATTTCTGAAACCTGACTTTCGATCCTAATCCGCTCATCAGCATTTTCATTTGCCCGAGAATCAAGCGACTGTAATCGATTACCTACAATCGTCCGCCTAGACTGAAGATGTTCGAGGGCCTGATCTAGCGTGCTTAGCGATTGTCCAAGATCATTACTAAGTTTCGAAGACTGCATGTCATTGGCGACCCCTCGAGTGAGGCTATCAGCTATATCTTGAACGGATTGGAAAACGTCCTGTTTTACGGATCTATTGATCTGATAGCTATCTCCTGGTTCCGGTTCGGCCTCAATTACCAGAGTAACGCCGTTAAAGTTAATAGCACTCCCGGACTCATAGATTCCGGAGGCGACGTTACCTAATTCCGTTCCAACCACACTGTAAATAATCGGATCGTCTGCAGCATCTCTACTGAAAGTAATTGAGTAATTGTCGACGGCCGCGTCTGATGTTGTGCTGATTTTAACGAGGGCGTTACCGGTGTTGGTGCTTGGCGAAACCAACAAAAACCGTCCGTCTCCCGTCTGCATTCCTTTGAAGACATCGGAGCCGTTGTCTCGGACTGCGATTTGAGTGTCCTCAGACACTTGTAGAAGCCGTTGTCCTTGATCACCCTGAAAAACAAAGCCAGAACCGCTACGAACGTAGGAGGGTGTCTTACTATTATAACCAGAAAAGATATACTCTCCCGACGCATTTTTTGTATTCGCCAACTGCAAGAGTTCGTCAGCAAGGTTGTTGATCTCATCGCCTAGCGCCTCTCGGCTTTGATTACTTTGCGTTGCGTTATTAGCCTGTACTAGGAGCTCTCGAACGCGCTGCAGCACATTGCCGCCACCGGCTAAAACACTCTCTTGCAACTCTAATTCATTTTTAGCAATACTGACATTTCTTTCATATTGAATATTTTTTGACTTGATCGAAGACAAAATAAGCAGTTGACTAGCAGCCGCGGGATCGTCTGACGGCTTTAAAACATTTTTACCAGACGCCAGCTGCTGCTGGGTACGATTCAGCTTGGCCTGCTGATCAAGTATCGAATCAATACCCTGCTGAAACTGCTCGATGCTAGAAATTCTCATGCCCTGCCTACCTAAACGCTGCTATCAGCGTGTTGAACATCTCGTTTGCCGATGCCACCACTTGAGCCGTTGCCTGATACGCTTGCTGAAATTTCAGTAAATTGGCAGCCTCTTCATCAAGATTGACGCCTGACAGCGCGTTTAAGGACTGCTCTGCCTGACGCTGCAACGTGAGCTGAGTCTCCGCACTGGCCTCAGCTTGCCGAGTCTGAATGCCAACCGAACTCACGGTACCTGAGAGCATGTCTTGATAACTGGCTGTGCTACCCAACAGTAATCCCGTATTTTGCAGACCCGCCATTCGAAGTACGTTGCGGTTATCCCCTGAACCACTGCTGTTGTTGGCAATCGTCAGCACATCTCCCTCTTGAGGAGTGCCGGCGAGTGTTACAGTGCTACCGCCCAGGTTGTCGAGGACAACCGTCTTTCCTGCAGACTCATTGACCGGATTATAAGCGATCGTGCCGTCTACGCCGCCAGTGAGGGTAAAACCGGGCTGACCAGCTCCCAAAGCATTTGCGCTGTAGGTGAGCGTCACATCTCCCGTCAGGGGTAACCCCGTGACAGTTGAATTCTCAATGCTATTGATCTTTGCATTTCCGCCGTTGGCCACCGACGCACTACTCACTAAAGGACCAGCAGCAGCCAAGCTTGAAGGCAGTGTGACGGCAAGCTCGACAAAACTGGCCGCTCTAAAGGCAGGCCTGACCAAATAGCTATCACCAATGTTGGCGCCGGCGGTCACCTCGATGGTTAATCCATCGAGATTAAAAGGGCCCTGACCGGTGGTGATCGCACCAGATTTTTCATTCGTGAGCTGCCACTCGGCGCCGTTATAGTACAAACGATAATCGGTTGGCTGAACCTGACTGATATCATTGACGACAACCGTTGCCGTACTCGTTCCGGTATTTTGATAGTCCGGCGCAACCACTGAATCGATCGGCTTAAAAAAGTTCACGCCGGGCTGACCATTCAGATCAAGACCCAACTTTTGTTGGGCGTTAAACGTCTCGGTCACGCCAAGCGCCAACAGCCCGAGCTCTTGCCGTGCGCCCTTAAGGGTTTCATCGCGAAAACGAACCAAGCCCTGCATCACCCCGCCGCTGACAGAATCGGTGATTGGCACACTATTGCCCGCGGCTTGCTCGATCTCAATTTCAAGCGCCACAGGATCGTACTTGCCTGGCCCAAGGGTAAGGGCCTCAAACCGAGTACCCACCACTAGCGGTTGTCCAGTCCCGACCAACACGTTCACCGAGCCATTGCTCTGCTCAGTCACCACAACCCCAATGTACTCAGAGAGCTGCTGGAGCATCAGATCGCGCTTGTCCAACAAATCATTGGGCTGCTGTCCGCCCGCTTGGGCTCGTGCAGAATCAATTTTGTCATTGATTTGCGCCAAATTTTTCGCGATTGAGTTCACTTCTTGGACGATGGTTTCTAAGCGCACGTTGATCTGCTCATTGAGCCCTTCAAGCGCATTATCGAGCTGCTCAAATTGCGTTCGTAATGCGCCGGCTTCACCGAGGAACACCTGCCGCTCTGGGGTCGCAGCCGGATTATTGGCAACATCCTGCAGCGCGCCAAAAAACCGCTCGAACTGCGTCGCAAGGCCACCTTCTTCTTGCGCCAGCAAATCATCCAACTTGCCAGACATCAGCGACAAGGTCTCAAAATGAGTGGCTGCCGACGTGTTATCGCGTAATTCTTTACCCAAAAACTGATCATACTGACGGTCGATTGATGCAGAGCGCACACCATTACCGACAAAGCCGCCCGAGCCTGCCCCAGCCTCGCGAGACTCAAAATTAATGGTCTGCCGGCTATAACCCTCGGTGCCCACGTTGGCGATATTATGACCCGTGGTCGATAACGCCTTTTGCATCGACAATAATCCTGAGGTCGCAACATTTAATACATTTGTCATCGCATCAACTCACTTTAGACTCGGTGACGTCGCCCGCTGTCTGAAATTTTTGAAGCTTTATCCCTAAATCAGCCTTGATCCCTTCATCTCTATAGTGCGAGATGGCGGCTTCCTGCTGGCGTTTGGAGACGCCAGTATCGGGCCGCAGCTGCCTGGCAATCACATCCGCCAAACCAATACCGCCGCTTTCGGCCATATTCACCGCAATTTGCTGATCGGCCATCTCGGTGTAGGTCTCCATATCATTACTCGAGAACAGCCCCTCTTTGGGCAGCGCATCGCGCATACTTTTTAGCATCATCTGGATGAACATCGACTCAAACTGCTTGGCGACCTTGTCGATTGCAGCATTCGGATCATCCCGCGAGGCCCGCTTGAGATCATTCAAGCCATTTAAATCGTGGTAGAGCGATCCTGCGGCAGAGGCTTCAGATGGTGTGTTGTTCAGCATCATATGATGACCAACTCCCCTTCGAGCGCGCCAGAGCGTTGCAATGCCTCAAGGATCGCCACCAAATCACTGGGCGTCGCGCCAACATCGTTGACAGCCCTAACCAAGTCATTGAGCGTGACACCGGGATCAAACAAAAACATCGGATTTTTTTGTTCGGTGGCCGCGACTGCAGACTCAGGAGTCACCACCGTCTCACCGCCTTGAGAAAGCGCATTGGGCTGACTGACGTTAAAGCCCTCGCTGATCGTCACGGTCAAACTGCCATGGGCGACTGCCGCGGGACGAATGCGAACAAGATCACCAATGACCACGGTGCCGGTTCTAGCGTTCACGATTACCTGCGCGGGCGCCTTGCCCGGCGTAAATTCAAGATTTTCAAGGGTCGACATCAGTGCCACCTTGGCCCGAATATCCAAAGACGCCATGATCCGTACCGAGGCACCATCAATGGGGAACGCCGTATCGGGCCCCAGCGTCTCGTTGATGCGGTCGGCTAAGCGCTGGGCAGTTGTAAAATCTGGCTTTTTTAGATCCAGCTGTAAGACATCAGAGGCCACAAAGGCACTCTCGACCGCTCGCTCAACCTGGCCGCCGTTGGGCACTGTCCCTGCGCTCGGCGTATTTACCGTCACCGATGAACCATCTCCGCCGCTGGCCATAAAGCCACCAACCACCAAATTGCCCTGGGCGATCGCGTAGGTTTGGCCATCAACCCCCTTCAGCGGGGTCACCAACAAGGTGCCGCCTTTAAGATTCTCAGCATTACCGAGCGAGGACACCGTGACGTCGATGAGTTGACCGGGCTTTGCAAACGGCGGCAACTCTGCATGGACCGCAACCGCTGCGACGTTCTTAAGCTGTGGGTTGACATTGGCTGGGATCGTCACGCCAAGCTGCTGCAACATATTCTTGAGACTCTGCACCGTAAAGGGTGCCTGAGTGGTCTTATCACCCGAGCCAGGCAGACCGACCACTAAGCCATATCCCACGAGGTGGTTACTCCTTACTCCTGCAATATCGGCGACGTCTTTGATGCGCACCGCATCGGCAGTGCTCGAGACGAACACTAGCGCCAAAATCAGCGACAACCCAGTTAAAACTTTTTGTATACTCATGCTCACTTCCTTGGGTCTCAAAAGGGTTGTAACGCGGAGTTAAAAAACCTAGACAACCAGCCCATCTTGCTGGCATCGCTCGCAGCACCAGTGCCGCCGTACCCAATGCGCGCATCAGCGATCTGGGTCGATAAAATGGTATTGGTGCTTGAGATATCGCTCTTGCGAACAATGCCTCGAATTCTGATGTACTCATGACCGGTGTTAAGGGTGAGCCATTTTTCGCCCTGAACAATCAAGTTACCCCGGGGCAGCTCTTCAACGACGGTCACCGCAATGCTGCCAGAGAGCTGGTTGCTTTGATTGGTCGCACCCGCTCCCGAGAACGCCTGCTCACTGCTTAGACCAAAGCCCAAATTGAAGTCATAACCTCGGAAGGAACCCAATTTTTCTCTTTCTTCTCCCCCTAGAATCGGATTTGCGATCGTCGCCTCATTCGACTTAGAGATGCTCGAATCATTACTTTTCGATGCATTCGTGCTCTCGGCCAATAAGACATTGACGATATCCCCGACGCGAGAAGCCTTGACGTCTTCGAACAACATGACCTCTGTTGCTGATGAATACAGCGAACTACCCTGAGTCGCCGGGCTTGGCGCTGCGGTCGTCGGCACAATCGCAGGCGCGTACCGCGGGTGTTCAAAGGTTGGGTGCCCGGCGCATCCTGTCAGCAGAGCCGTGAGGATGACAAATAGCAAACTAGCTTTCATGGGATCAGGTCTCATTAAGTATTGTTGGTGATAAATTGCAGCATCTGATCACTGGTCGAAATCGCCCGGCTGTTGATCTCGTAGGCCCGTTGGGTTTCGATCATGTTGACGAGCTCTTCAACCACGTTGACGTTCGAGCTCTCGATAAAGCCCTGCATGATTGTCCCCAGACCATTGATGCCAGGGTTACCCGCCTGACCGGTACCGCTTGAAGCAGTCTCGACATACAGGTTCTTACCCATGGGCATCAGGCCCGATGGATTAATAAAATCTGTGAGCTGAACATTGCCCACCTGGGTCGCGACCGCCGATCCCGGGGTGACAACCGAAACTGTGCCGTCAGCGCCTATGCTGACGGACTGAGCGCCCTCGGGCACAGTAATCGCTGGCTGAACAACGTAACCACTGGAAGTCACCAGCTGGCCCTGATTGTCTACCTGAAACGAGCCATCTCGCGTAAAAGCCTGAGATCCATCGGGCATCAGTACTTCAATAAAGCCTCGACCTTCAATCGCGACATCAAAGGCATTGCCCGTCTCGACTAAATTGCCCTGGCTAAAAAGCTTCTCGGTCGCAACCGTACGTACACCCAAGCCAAGCATTAAACCCGAGGGCAACTGGGTGTCCTGGGAAGATTGCGCACCGGACTGACGCACGTTTTGGTAGAGCAGATCTTCAAAAACCGCGCGCGAGCGTTTGAAACCCGCGGTGCTGGCGTTGGCCAGGTTATTTGAAATCGTACTCAGCTTGGTTTGCTGAGCATCGAGTCCAGTCTTGGCGATCCAGAGAGATTGATTCATGTTGGTTAGCTCCTACGCGCCTCTCGCGTCATCAATGTGTTGCTTGTTAATTCTGTTGCTCTTATTTCAAGGCATTAAAATTTCAATGAATTAAGAAAACCGTAATATCTGGTCAAGGCTTTGCTGATTCTCTTCTGAGGACTGCATGAGCTTGACTTGCGTTTCAAATTTTCGTGCAAGGTCAATCATGTGCACCAATGCTTCGATGGGGTTCACGTTGCTAGCCTCAAGCGCGCCCGAGACAACCCGCAGTTTTGCATCCGGGATTGCGGTTTCACCGCCCTCAAGGCGCAGCAAACCATCCTCACCCTTGCTCATTACTTGGCCTTCATCTAAACGGACCAATTGCAAGCGATCGACCCGCTGCAGCGCATTGGGCAGCGCGCCCAAACGCTGAATCGAGATAGTGCCATCACCGCCAATTTCGATTTCACTATAAGGCTGGATCGCAATTCTTCCCGCCTCACCCAGCACATATTGACCCGCGCCATTTACCAAAAAATTATCCTGGTCGATGCGAAGATCACCGCGCCGTGAGTACGCGTCCGTGCCATCAGGCGCTTCGATGAGCAAATAACCCTCACCGTCAACGCCGGCATCATCAATGGCAATGTCGAGCTTGTTGCCCGTGGTTTGAACCGTTCCAGGGGATAAATCAACGCCACTTTTGAGACCGTCGGTCGACCGCGTTCCCGCGTAGGTCACCAAGTCTTTGCGAAAGCCAGGCGTGCTTGCGTTGGCAAGGTTATGAGAATTCATAGCCTGGGCGAGCATCGTCTCCCGCGCACCCAAGGCTGAAAGTTCTAATAATTTACTCACGGACCGGCTCCTCTTGATCTAACCCTGACAGCTAACCGTTATCGAAGGTTAATCACGGTTTGCGTGACAGCGTCTTCGGTCTGAATCATCTGGGCATTGGCCTGGAAATTCCGCTGGGCAATGATCATGCGAACAAGCTGGGAGGTAATCTCAACGTTCGATGACTCAAGTGCCCCTGATTGCAGCAGACCCGTGCCACTCAAACCTGGTGTCGTCAACGTCGGACTTCCCGCTGAGAAAGTTTCCACAAAGGCAGTGTCGCCCACGGGTTGTAGGCCATTGGGATTGGTAAAGTTAGCAATCGCGACTTGCCCCTGGCGACGAGACTGGCCGTTGGTGTAGCGAGTAAACAGCACTCCGGACTCATCAATTTCTAGGCCTCGGAGCTGGCCAGTCGTATAGCCGTCCTGCTGGACCGTGCTCACTGCAAAGGCCGCGCCAAACTGCGTAAAGCTCGAGAGATCTACCGAGAAGGCCTGCACCGCCGCGCCATTGGCAGCGCCTGTTGAGTCGAGCGGCTGCCAACCAGCAACATTGATCAGAAGCGGCTTGTTTGCCTCAGCAAGCTGGCCATTGGCTTCAAAGGGGATTGCCGTCGCGGCGCCAATTTCTACACCATCAATGGCTGTGCGCGCTTCCCAAGTATTGTCACCAGCGCCTTTTGAAAAATAGACACTCAAAACGTGGGGATTACCAAGCCCATCATAAATCGTCAGAGATGTGGACGAGTTAAATTGATCCGCTTTCGGCAAAACCGGTGGATTAGCAAAGGCATTCAACGCTCCGCCAGCGCCATCAGGGTTCCAAGCTTCGGCTTGAAGATCACGAGAATCCAAGTTTGCTGTGATGGAGGCAGTCCCAGTTGCGTTGGGATCAACCAAAGCTGTTGAAAGCACTATATCACCAAGTTCGCCGGTAACATTGCCTTCAGCGTCGGTGGGGTAGCCCTGCAACTTAAGCCCTGAGGAGTTGACAATAAAACCGTCCCGATCGAGCTGAAACGCACCGGCACGGCTATAGGTTGCCACACCGCCATCGCTTAGTCTAAAGAAACCATTACCATTGATAGCCATATCGAGCGCATTATTTGTAAATTCGATATTGCCTTGCGAAAAATCTTGAGTCACCGAATTAAGCTGAACACCCTGACCAATCGCGGTACCCGGGGTCCCCAAAAGACTCGCGGCATAAAGGTCTGTGAATTCGCCCTGAGAGGATTTAAATCCACTGGTGGAACTGTTCGCAATATTGTTACCAATAATCCCAAGATCTGCAGATGCAGCTAGAATTCCGGAAACTGAAGTATCAAAAGCCATAGGTTAACTCCTTTAAATTAAAATTCACCGCTTAACGGTATTCTCTGACTTCGCCTAAGCTCGCTGTGCGACCATTGGCTAAATTTAGGGTGACTTGCTGGGTTGTTTGATCCAAGCTCACGCTCTCGATCCGGTTGGCCATCGCCATCGGCAAGTTGCCGACCTGCCCATTGGCAGCACCGGCGGCGGCAAAGTAATAGTTGCCTGCCTCTACAGCCTTACCACTTGCGTCCCGACCATC
>Ga0213863_10000935_pt1 | contig 21896 bp, 23 predicted proteins | sample PICome_8_FD_160128 | JGI IMG/M metagenome (GOLD analysis project Ga0213863, IMG submission 160128) | Coastal seawater microbial communities near Pivers Island, North Carolina, United States - PICO497 | ecosystem: Environmental > Aquatic > Marine > Coastal | place: USA: North Carolina... | reverse complement strand
CATCACGAATTTCAAAAATTTAGAGACGCACCATTTCAAGAAGATTTCTATTCACATTTATTTGAATTGGAACATGGAGTTTCTCCCACGGGTGCTCAACGTAAATCAATCAAAAAGGATATCATGTATGTATTGTTTCAAAACAATAGAAAACATCGAGAATTGTTGGAAGGAGTTCGGTTATTAGAGAAGTTTTATCCTTTCGTAAATCAATTTATTCTCAAGATTATGGACAAAGTAGGGAAGAGGAATTTCTCCTTATTACTGCAGCGGGTGGAGAGTTACCTAATATTGGATTGTGTGGTTCCAGAATTCCATAGACGATGTCTTGCAGCTCCAATTTTCACAATCCATGATTGTATCATTACAACGGAACAACATAAGTTAGAACTAACGAATGTGATGTTTGAAGTACTTCACGAAAAAACAGGTATTAAACCCGGTTTATCGGTTGAAAAGTTAGATTCCTCAGATCCACTTGATGATAATTTTATAAAGGAAATAAGAGATGATATCTATAAGAAATCAACGAAGAGTAGATTTAAAAAAATGAGTTGGTCAATACTGGACAAACACATCGAAACCACAAATGAATTTTTGAAGAACAACTAAAAAAACAAAATAATGAAAGAACAAACCATACAAATATTGAATGTAACAAAAGACGAACTAATCCAAATCGTTAAAGAAGGTGTCAAATTAGAATTGAACCGACAGAAGGCAATAGGTCAGACTACTTTTAATAACTCACATGAAAAGTATTTGAGTAGAAGTGAAACTGCAAAATTACTTCATGTAACAGAGGTAACTCTTAATAATTGGGAAAAGAAAAATATACTTGTTCCGAGTAGAATGGGTAGACGTGTCTTATATAAAGAGGCTGAAGTTTTGGAGAGATTGGACCATGCTGCTTAATTAAAGTATAACAGTATAAATGTTATGTAATGTTACAGACTGCGCACACCTTTGAGCACACCCTAAAAACCAAAAAACCCGTAAATCATTGTTTATAAATGAGTTACGGGATAATTTTGTGGTACCTCCAGGAATCGAACCAGGGACACAAGGATTTTCAGTCCTTTGCTCTACCAACTGAGCTAAGGTACCATTGCCTTAGCGGTGGCAAATATAATATGTTTTTTCACATCTACTAAGGAAAATTTAAAAAAATCTATTGTATTTTTGAAATTCATAAAAAAGCCAATTGTGAATTTAAGTATAGATGTTGGGAATACAAGAGTGAAAGCTGCTGTTTTTGAAGAAGATAAACTTATAGAACTGTTTGTTTTTGATACAAAAGAACTGCTTTCCAAAGTCACAGAAATTTTAAAAAAATATACAATTGCCCATGGAATTCTTTCTTCAGTGGCTTTAATTCCGAAAATTGAACTCCAAAAGCTCTGTAAAATTGTCCCTTTTTCGGTAGTTTCATCACAAATGGAAGTGCCTTTTACCAATGCCTATGAAACACCGCTTACTCTGGGGGTTGACCGCATAGCTTTGATGGTTGCTGCTCAAAAAAAATTCCCTCAGAAAAATGTTTTGGTCATTGATGCTGGAACCTGTCTTACGTATGATTTTATTGATAAAGAGGCCACTTATCTTGGAGGTGCCATTTCTCCGGGCTTAAAAATGCGTTATGCTTCCCTACATCAATTCACTGCAAAATTGCCCTCACTAGAAGTACAAGCTCCCATCGACTTTATTGGAAATTCAACAAATGAAAGCATTCATGCTGGCGTTGTAAATGGGCTTCTTTCTGAAATTGAAGGGGTAATTTCTCGATATGATACGAAATTTTTAGATTTAACAGTAGTTTTAACAGGAGGAGATGCAAATTTCTTGTCAAAGCAATTAAAAAGTAGCATATTTGCGAATCAAAATTTTCTCCTTCACGGATTGAATGAAATATTGATTTTTAACAAAAACAAATGATTCAAAAATATCTAACTGTATTTCTATTAATAAGTTCAAGCATCGCTCTCGGTCAAAGAACCACTTCTTCCCCATATTCTTTTTTTGGTATTGGAGAAGAATTTAGTTCAAGAACAATAGAACAGGCAAGCATGGGAGGTATTGGCGTAGCTTTTAACAGTGCACAATATTTAAACTTTACCAATCCTGCTGCTTATTCAGATTTAAGGTTCACAACGTATTCTTTCGGTTTGTTAAGTAAAGATTTGACGGTGAAGACCAATGAGGCCTCTCAGACAGTAAATGCTACCAGCTTAAGCTATTTTGCATTGGCTTTTCCTATTGGTGATAAAGCAGGTTTTTCTCTAGGAATGCAGCCCTTGTCTTCTGTAGGGTATTCTTTATCAAATACCACGCTTGATAGTGATGGCGATCCAACAGAAATTTCAATTTTTTCAGGTACTGGAGGTATTAACAGAATTTATGGAAGTTTTGGTATGAAAGTATACAAAGGACTTTCAGTAGGAATAGAAGCAGATTTTAGTTTTGGAAGTACAGAGAACATCCTTTCAAACCAAATTGCAAATGTGATATATGCGACGCGGTACAATGAAACTTCAACAATTCGAGGAGGAAATGTGAAATTAGGAGCGCAGTACACGACCAAACTAAAGAATGATTTAACTCTAAATTTGGGAAGTACGTTTAGATTTGGAAGTGAATTGGAGGTAGAAGGAACCGAACGTTTTTATACACTTTCTACGACCGTAAATGGAGCGGAGATTATAAGAGATGAACAAGAAGTGGCCACCATTGAAGGAAAATACAATTTACCAGTTCAAACAATTTTTGGATTTGGAATTGGGAAATTAGACAAATGGCATGCAGGATTTGAATATGAAAGCCAAAATGCAATACAAACCTCAGGATTTTTAAATAGAACCGGAAACACTTTTAGGTACGATGCCTCTGATCGGATTTCACTTGGAGGGTATTATACTCCCAAAGCAACATCGATTTCTAGTTATTGGGATCGTGTTACCTACAGAGCAGGAATGCGTTATGAAAATACCGGACTGTCCATAGACGGATCAGCGTTAGGGACTAATTTTACGAAGGTAAATGACTTTGGCATGTCTTTTGGTTTAGGGTTGCCAATGGGAAGAAAACTTTCCAATCTAAATTTAGGCTTTGAGTTTGGAAAAAAAGGATCCACCACCAACAACTTAATTCAAGAGAATTATTTTAATGTAAGAATTGGACTGTCCTTGAATGCGGTGGGAAGACAAGCCTGGTTTCAGAAAAGAAGAATTGATTAACAAAAACTATATTAGAATGAAGAAAGTTACGTTTTTATTAGCTGCAATGTTATTTATGACAACAGCAAAAACAAATGCGCAGGAAGATGCGGAAAGAGAATGTAAAATTAAATACAATCTTTTTAAAGGAGATTACAAGTCAAAAAAGTATCAGGATGCTCTTGTAAATTGGAATTATTTAATGGACAATTGTCAAGATTTATCTGTAAATATCTACAAGTATGGTGCAAATATGGCCGAGGATGTTTTAAAAGATCCAGCGTTAGCAAAAAGAGTATATGAGCAAAGATTGCAATATTTCCCAAAAAAGAACCCTGCAAAAGTACATAGTGATTATGCTACCTATTTGTCTAAAAACAAATTAGCAGATGCAGACGTTATTTTTTCAATCTTAGAGAAAGCATACAATATTGACCCAACTAAAATGGGTGTGAAGAACTTGTACAAGTATTTTCAAGGAATGACCGATAGAAACAAAGAAACCAACCCTCAAAAAGTATTCGATACGTACGATGATGTTTTAGAGTCTGTAGGAGACAAATTGGAAGGCTATGCAAAAAAATTAGCCCCCTTGTATAAGAAAATATCTGATAGTGTTGCTTTAGATAAATCAGAGAAGAAACAATTACGAATGTATTCTGTAAATTCGAAAGCTTTAGGGCAAGTAGAAGCAGGGTTGGATAATATGATCATCACATTATCTACCTGTGAAAGATTGATTCCTTTGTATACGAGAGATTTTGAAATGAACAAATCCAATGCTGCATGGTTAAAAAGAGCCGTGAGTAGAATGTATAAAAAAGAATGTACAGAAGATCCTTTATATGAAAAGCTTGCAAGAGCCTATGCAGAAGCCTCTCCATCATCAGACTCGTATTCTTTTGTGGCTGTTGTTTTAGAAAAAAATGGCGACAACGCTGGTGCTGATCAAATGCGTCAAAAAGCATTCGACTTAGAGCAAGATCCAATTAAGAAAGCAAATTTCAAGTTAAAGTTTGCACAATATGCTTCAAAAAAAGGACAAAAGTTAAAGGCAAGAAGTTTGGCAAGAGAAGCATTAAGATTCAATCCAAACCTAGGAAAAGCGTATTTGTTAATTGCCACCTTGTATGCGTCAAGTGTAAACCAGTGTGGGAATGGAGAATTTGAAAAAAGAATGACTTATGTAGCCGCTCTAGACAAAGCAAGAAAAGCAGCTGCGGTAGATCCAAGTATCAGTGTTTTGGCAAAAAAATACATTCGAACTTACAAAGGAAATGCACCCAACAAGAAAATGATTTTTACTGCTGGTGTTGAACCAGGTAGTTCTTTTGTTGTAAAATGTTGGATCGGAGAATCTGTAAGTGTACCCAAATAATTGTGGTGTTTACAACGAAAATAATACAAAAAAGCATTCCTGTTGTCTTAACAATTGGAATGTTTTTTTCATGCACAAACGATTCCAAAAAAGTACGTGATTTTTTGGCGGATAAAAATTTACCCATTGGAGTTGCAAAAGATGCGTACCATGTGTATAAAGATTCTGGTAGGGTTACCTCAAAACTAATGACACCGCTTTTACATGATTTTACCAATCGAAAAAACCATCCTTATAATGAGTTTCCAATTGGAATAAAAATTGTAAATTTCAGTAAAAAAAGTAATGATTCTGTAACAATCACAGGAGATTATGCGCGATCCTATTCCAAAACACAGGTTTCAGAAATCAGAGGAAATGTAGTCGTAGTCAATCACACAGAAAAATCGAGATTGGAAACAGAACGGCTGCTGTGGGATCAAAAAACGGCCTATTTTTACTCAGAAAAAGCTTTTGTACTTACAACACCAACCAGTATTGTAAAGGGAGTTGGCTTTGAATGCAAAGAAGATTTGAGTAAGCATTTGGCAAAAAATGTCATCGGAGATATAGAAACAAACGAAGAATAAACGAAGAATAAATGATGAATACAATGTGGAAGTTTTTTCAATATGGATATCTAGTACTCGCTGCAATCTGCTTGGTAGAGGGATTGTTTGCCTTGGGGTCTGAGAGTGGTAAAGCAATGATACTTATTGGTTTCTCAGTTTTTATTACCTTCGTTTTTTTACTTAAAAGACGTTTTCGAAAAAAGATCGAAAAAAGAAACAACACCAACAACTAGTTAAGACACGCTCCTTTATGGAAATGGAAATCGTTATTATTGTCATTTCAATTGTGCTCTCAGCATTTTTCTCGGGCATGGAAATTGCTTTTGTGTCTGCAAACAAGTTACACATCGAATTAGAGAAAAAAAGAGCTGGGTTTATTTCTAAGATTTTAAATAAAATCACTCAGAAGTCGTCAAAATTTATCACCACAATGTTGGTGGGAAACAACATATCATTGGTCATTTATAGTTATTATATGGGCCAAGTACTGGTAACGCTGCTCCCAGAAAATTATTTGAATGAATTCACGAGTTTATTGGTTCAAACGATTATATCTACATTAATAATTTTAGTTACTGCAGAGTTTTTACCCAAAGCAATTTTTAGAATTTATTCCAATGAGGTCATGCGAATCTTTGCTGTTCCTGCCTATCTTTTCTACCATCTATTTCATGTTTTTTCAGAATTTATTACGCTAATTTCAGATTTTTTTCTTCGTGTTTTATTCAAGTTAAATCCAGACAAACAACAAACTGAATTTAGTAAACAAGAATTAGGTAACTACATTACCGAGCAACTGGAAGTGAGAAACGAAAGGGAAGAAATGGATTCTGAAATTCAAATTTTTCAAAATGCATTGGAATTTCAAAATTTAAAAGCAAGAGAGATCATGGTGCCTCGGACCGAGATTGTTGCTTTGGAAATTCATGATAAGGTAGCCAATTTAAAACAGCGTTTGATTGAAACGGGGCATTCTAAAATTTTAATATACAATAGTTCTTTAGACGATGTAGTGGGCTATGTGAGTGCCTTTGAACTTTTTAAAAAGCCAAAGACCATAAAAGCAATTTTATTGCCTGTAGAATTTGTTCCAGAATCAATGATGATCAATGACATTCTAAACAGTTTAATGAAAAAAAGAAAGAGTGTGGCTGTGGTAATCGACGAATATGGCGGCACTTCTGGAATTATTACAGTGGAAGATATTGTAGAAGAGTTGTTTGGTGAAATTGAAGATGAACACGATTCACAAGAGTTTACAGAAGAACAACTTTCGGAAAATACATTTCATTTTTCGGCACGTTTAGAGGTCGATTATTTAAATGAAAGTTACGATCTAAACATTCCAAAAGAAGAAGCCTATGAAACCCTTGGCGGCTTTATTATTAACGCAACCGAAAACATTCCAGAACAAAATGAAATTGTGGTCATCGATAATTTTGAATTCGAAATTTTAGAAGTAAGTGCTTCCAAAATAGAAGAGATTCGCCTGCAAGTTGTAGACAAAGAAGACTAATTTTTTCTCAAGATCCCCACCTTAAATAAATCTTTATTGACGATTAATAAGTAGGAATTCGGTTGCAACATTAAAACCCAAATCGTATATTCGCCTCCAGAAAAATAAATAAATTACGTATGGCAGTTTTATCAAAAATTAGAGAACGTTCAATGTTCTTAATCATCATAATTGGTTTGGCACTTTTTGCATTTGTATTAGACCCTTCTACCTTAGGAGACTTATTCAATTCTAGCAAAGTAAATGAAATAGGAGAAGTAGATGGCGACGTAATTTCTCGACAAGAATTTACAACGGCATTGGAAGCCTATAAAACACAAACAGCAAGTAGTGTCTCTGATATACAGGCTACAAAAACAGTTTGGGATAATATTGTTCGTAAAAAAATATACCAAGCTCAATTAGAAAAAGCTGGGATAGTTGTTGGCGAAAACGACGTTTGGATGGAAGTGTTGAATTCACAATCCGTGCAAGGAAACCCTGAGTTTTTAAATGAAGCAGGTATTTTCGACGAATCCAAAGTAAAACAATTCTTAAAAGATATTGAAACCAATAACACACAATTGTCCAATGCTTGGAACAACTACATCAAGCAAATTAAAGATAATTCTGAAAGAAATACCTACAACAACTTAGTAACAGCTGGCTTGGGTGCTTCCTTAAAAGAAGGAGAAAACAATTACCTAAACAACAACACAAAATTGAATGCACAATTCGTGTATCTTCCATTCACTTCATTGGCAGACAGCCTTGTAAAGGTTTCTACCAGTGAAATTGCTTCCTATATCAACGATCACGAAAAAGACTTCCAAGTAGAAGCTTCAAGAGATTTATCTTATGTGAAATTTGATACAAAAGCGACTGCAGAAGACCAAGAAGCAATCAAAAGTGAGCTAAGTTCGTTAAAAGAAGAGTTTAAAACAACAACAAATAACGTTGCATTCTTATTAGACAACGATTCAGATTTGGACTTAGATGAGAACTTTAAATTTAAAAATCAAGTTCCTGTAGAAGTTGCAGCGACCATTTTTGATGGAAAAGAAGGGGATGTTTTTGGACCTTATAAAGAAAGCGGATATTTTAAAATGACAAAAATTACTGAGGTGGTACAAATGCCAGATTCTGTAAAAGCAAGTCATATTTTAATTCCTTTTGTTGGATCGCAAAGAGCTACACCAGACATTACAAGAACAGAAGCACAGGCCGAGAAATTAGCCGATAGTATTTTAGCAGTTGTTAAAAGAAGCAAACGAAAATTCAAAACTTTGGCCAAACAATTTTCATCAGACAAAGCAAATGCTGAAAAAGGAGGTGATTTAGGTTACTTTAACTATGCAAGAATGACTCCTGCATTCCGTGATTTTACCTTTGCCAAAAAAGTAGGTTCTGTTGGAGTAGTAAAAACTCCTTTTGGTTTTCACATCATTCGAGTGGATGCGCAAAAGAACAAGCAAAGCGCAATGAAATTAGCAACCATTGCAAAAAAGATTGTGCCTTCGGAAGCTACAGAAAATGTAATGTTTGAAAATGCAGAGAAATTTGCATTGGAAGTTTCAAAAAATGGCAATTTCTATGACGTTGCAAAAGCAAATAACTATACTGCCAGACCAGCCATTGGAGTGAAGGTTTTAGATGAAAGCGTGCCAGGTCTTGGAAAAGAAAGAGGCATCGTTTCTTGGGCTTTTGGAGATGTAGAAGTAGGAGATTTTCAACGTTTTGATACAGAAAATGGTCATGTAGTTGTTTTCATTACGGCAAAAACCAAAAAAGGAACTGCGCCAGTTGCTAAGGAGGCGTCCAAAGTGCGTGCTATTTTATTGAAAGAAAAGAAAGCAACGTTACTGTCTGCGAAAATGACGGGATCTTCTTTAGCTGAAATTGCAAATGCAAACAAAACATCCGTGAGAAACGCTAGCAATATAAGTTTACAAAGTACAACGCTTTCAGGAGCAGGAGCGGAACCTAAAGTAGTAGGTGCTATGTTTTATGCAGGTAAAGACAAATTGTATACCAAGGTAGTAGGAAGTAAAGGAGTATATGCCTTTGTTGTTACCAAGAAAGAATTGCCAACAGCCTTACCAAATTATGATGCTGAAAGAAAAAGAATTGCTGACGCAAGAAAAAGGCAAACTTTTAAGATGTATGAAGCCTTAAAAAGTGCTGCCACTATTAACGATAATAGAGGAAGCGCTTTGTATGGTGCAAACCAATAAACGAATACTATATCACACAAAAAAATCCCGCTCAATTTGAGCGGGATTTTTTTGTGCTTTGATGAACGCTATGAATTAACCATTCATAGAGATTAAAAACTCATCATTATTTTTTGAGAACTTAATTCTTTCGTTGATAAACTCCATGGCTTCAACAGGGTTCATGTCAGCGAGATATTTTCGCAATACCCACATTCTTTGAACCGTTTTGGCATCCAGTAATAAATCATCTCTACGAGTAGAAGATTTAATTAGGTCGATTGCAGGATAGATTCTACGATTCGAAATATTTCTGTCTAATTGTAATTCCATGTTTCCAGTACCTTTAAATTCTTCAAAGATAACTTCATCCATTTTAGAACCAGTCTCTGTAAGTGCCGTTGCAATAATTGTCAAAGAACCTCCATTTTCAATATTTCTAGCAGCTCCAAAGAAACGTTTTGGTTTGTGCAAAGCATTTGCATCAATTCCTCCAGAAAGTATTTTTCCAGAGGCAGGAGCTACCGTGTTGTAGGCTCTTGCCAATCGAGTTATTGAATCTAATAAAATTACAACATCATGTCCACATTCTACCAATCGTTTTGCTTTCTCTAAAACAATATTGGCTACTTTCACGTGTTTGTCTGCAGGCTCATCAAAAGTAGAAGCAACAACCTCTCCACGAACATTTCGTTTCATGTCTGTAACTTCTTCTGGACGCTCATCAATAAGCAGTACAATTTGATAAACTTCTGGATGGTTGGCTGCAATGGCATTGGCAACATCCTTCAAAAGCATGGTTTTTCCCGTTTTGGGTTGTGCAACAATCATCCCTCGTTGCCCTTTTCCTAATGGAGAGAATAAATCAATGATTCTAGTTGACAATGAACTCCCTTTCTCTGCAAGGTTGAATTTTTCTTGTGGAAAAAGTGGCGTTAAGTGTTCAAAAGAAACTCGATCTCTAACAATGTTTGGATTGAGACCGTTTATTTTTGAAACTCGAATCAAAGGAAAGTATTTTTCACCTTCTTTTGGCGGGCGAACATTCCCTCGAACGGTATCTCCCGTTTTTATTCCAAATAATTTGATTTGCGATTGTGAGACATAAATATCATCCGGAGACGACAAATAATTGTAATCAGAAGAACGTAAAAAACCATACCCATCGGGCATCATTTCTAAAACACCTTCACTCTCTATAATTCCATCAAATTCAAAATCTGGATCTTTATATCGATTGTTAGATCGATTGCCTTTACTGACTGCCTGATTTTTGTCTCTCGAATTTTCTTTGTGTTTGTTTTTATTGTTTTGTGGGGCGTTGTTTTGTTGGTTTTTTGGATGTGCTTGCCTTGGTGGTGTGCCCTTTGTGTGTTGCTGATTCTTTTTAGGATGTTGTGGCTTATGAGGTGTTTTTGTTACTTCTTTTTCCGTGTCATGATCCTTTATCGCAGCCACCTTTTCTTCGGGAACTCCCCTTTTCTCAGGGACAGCACTTTCTGTTTTTTCAACCCGATGTACCTTCTTTGCTTGAGGTACATTGCCCTCAACTGTTTTTGTTACGGAAGGATTTGAAGTGTCTTCAGGGTTTTTTGTGACCCTTTTTCGCTTTGGTTTTGGCAGCTTTACTCCCTGGTCATTGGTCTTGTTTGGCGCAACAACCTTTACAGGGTTGGCTGCTTGTGTGTCTAAAATTTGATATACTAAATCTAATTTTTTTAGTTGACTTGTTTTAGACAGTCCAATAGATTTGGCAATTACTTGTAAATCGGCAAGTGTTTTTGCTTTCAGTTCAGAAATTTCGAACATTGATATAGTTGTTATGTTAATTTATATTCCATTAAAGGAAATCTGTAAGATTATTTGATTTTTGAAGTATTGTATATGGTACTATACAATAGAGTGATGGGGTTTGTTGTAACAAATATATGATTTTTTTTTTAGTTTTTGACTTTCTTTTTAAAAAAGAAAACGATACTTTTGTTACTCGATAAGTTCCTATGATACAAAGAATACAGTCCATCTATTTACTGCTCGCAACCGCCATTTCTGGAGGGCTTATTTTTGTATTCAATTTGTGGAGTACTCCAAAACACACCACTTTTGTTATCGATCTTTTTAAAGAAGATTCTTTATTGTTAAATGGAATTTCTTTATTATTTTTACTTTCCGCTTTCAGTACTTGTGTCGCTATTTTCTTCTACAAAAGAAGACAGCTCCAGTTTGTACTTGGAAGAATTTCAATTTTGATAAACCTTTTATTATTAGGATTATTAATATATGTATCTCTAACTTTACCTGGAGAAATGAAAATTTCAGAGAAGGGTATTGGGATGTTTCTCCCGATTATAGCAATCGTATTTGTTGTTTTTGCAAATAAGGCTATACAAAAGGATGAAGATCTTGTCAAATCTGTAGATAGATTGCGATAATCGAATAATTAGTATATTAGTGCGACCTAAAACCGAAGATATTTCTTCGGTTTTTTTTTGCTATAGATAAAAATCATAAATCTATGTTTAGTATCATTTTTTTTTCGTTATTTTTAAACACCTTAAAAACAGTCACTTAAGTGAAGCTATATCCCTGAAAATAGGGAGTGCATCCCTGAAAACAGTGAGATGCAAAATATCCCTATAAATGGGGATTGTAGAACCAAAATAAAGCCGCTAATATTGTACAAGAGTTGATTAATAATGTAATGAAGCACAGTGAGGCACAAAATGCAGTTATTTTATTAAAAGAAGACAGCGCAACTTTAAAAATTGTTATTACAGATGATGGGAAAGGGTTTGATCCTGAAAAAAGGAGAAACCAAGATGGTATTGGAATCAATCAAATAGAGGCACGAGTTTTTATGCTAAAAGGTATTATGAATATAGACTCTGAAATAGGTGGAGGAACAAGAATTGAAATTAACCTTCCTATTTTAAATACAACAAAATTGCTTAACCCCGATTTGCCAGTTCTATAATTTCCATTGCTTTTATGGCTCCATTGTCAAGATTAAATCGGAGCATTGTTCTTATTTTGTGAAACCCATGATTACCAGCTGCACCCGGGTTTAAGTGTAAAAGATTTAATTTTTTGTCATATTGAACTTTTAAAATATGAGAATGTCCTGCAATAAAAATCTGAGGAGTATTTTCGCTTATTTGCTTCCGAATCCTTTGATTGTATTTGTTTGGATACCCACCAATATGCGTAATCCAAACGCGCACTTTTTCAAGTTCAAAACGGTTATCCAAAGGGAATTCTGCGCGTGCATCTGCTGCATCAATATTTCCATAAACTGCCCGTAAAGGCTTGATTGCTTTTATTGCATCTGTAACCTCCAAATTGCCAATATCACCGGCGTGCCAAACTTCATCTGCTTGTTTTACAAACTTTAATATTTGATCATCAATATAACTATGCGTATCGGAGAGTAATAAGATTTTCTTCACGGTACAAAAATACTAATAACAAAATAAATTTCGTAATTTTGAGTTCTTCAAAAAAGACAATTATTGAGATATTTTATAGAACTTTCTTACAACGGAAAAAACTATCACGGTTGGCAAATTCAACCCGACGTAATATCTGTACAACAAAAAGTAAATAGTGCATTAAGCACTATGATACAAGAAGAAATTAGTGTGGTAGGTGCCGGAAGAACCGATACCGGTGTGCATGCCTCGCAAATGTTTGCACACTTTGATGTGGACCAAAAATTGGACGAAAATGTTGTTTTTAAATTAAATTCCATTTTGCCAGAAGATATTGTTGTTTCTAAAGTTTTTTCAGTAGATCAAGAAATGCACGCTCGGTTTCATGCTCTAAGTAGAAGCTATCTCTATAGGATATGTTTGGGAAGAGATCCTTTTTCTTTAGATTTTTCATGGCAAATTCATTCTCAAAAGTTTGATGTAAAGGCGATGAACGAAGCGGCAAAACTATTGCTAGAATATCAAGATTTTGAATCTTTTTCAAAAGTAAAAACAGACGTGCACACCTTTGATTGCGATATTACACATGCCGTTTGGATTGAAAAAGAAAACGAATTAACATTTCATATCTCTGCCAACCGATTTTTGAGAAATATGGTAAGAGCTATTGTAGGAACCTTGCTAGAAGTTGGGTCGGGAAAGAAATCTGTAGAAGATTTTAGGAAAATTATAGAAAGTAAAAGTAGAAGTAAAGCCGGACTATCCGTTCCAGCAAAAGGGTTATTTTTAACAGCAATAAAATATTAGATTTTGGCAGATAATACAGGAAATGCATTCGATATAAAAATATTTTCAAGACTTATGGGTTTTGCAAAAAGATATCGACTCTACTTTTTTACGGCTGCTTTCGCTACTATTTTACTCTCTTTTTTTGCTGCAGCAAGGCCTTACATTCTCAAACTAACGATTGATGAAGGAGTAATTCCAAAAGATAGCAATGCATTGCTGTATTATGTTTTATTGATGTTTGGTGTTTTGGGAATTGAGGTTTTATTCGAATTTACATTTATTTATTTTTCCAATTGGGTAGGACAGCACATTATTAAAGATATTAGAACCAAAATATTTCGACACATTTTACAATTTAAAATGGCTTATTTTGATAAGAATGCCGTTGGAAAACTAGTAACAAGAGTGGTCTCAGATATTGAAACAATTTCCGCTTTTTTTACACAAGGGGTATTTAAGATTACCAGTGATCTTTTAAAAATGTTGGTAGTGATAGTAATTATGTTGGTCATAAATTGGCAATTGGCATTGATTACCTTGTCAGTTTTACCCATTCTAATTTATGCAACAAAAAGATTTCAAATTGCCATAAAAGCGACGTTTCAAGAAGTAAGAAATCAAGTCGCTAACCTAAATAGCTTTGTGCAAGAACGGGTTACTGGAATGAAAATTGTACAACTTTTCAACAGAGAAAAAATTGAGTACGACAACTTTAAAGAAATTAATAATAAGCACAAACAAGCCTATATAAAAACAATTTGGTATTATTCCATTTTCTTCCCAATTGCAGAAATATTTTCATCAATAGCCATTGGTTTGTTGGTTTGGTTTGGAGGACTTCAAGTGGTAGATCAGTCAGTAGCAAGTGTGGCAGAAATTTTTGCATTTATCATGTATGCGCAAATGTTGTTTCAACCCCTTCGTCAAATTGCAGACAAGTTCAATCAATTACAAATGGGAATTGTTTCTGGTGAACGTGTTTTTAATATTATTGACACTCATAGTAGCATTGTAAAACAAGGAACTTTGAAAGCCGAAAATTTAAAAGGTAATATCACCTTTGAAAACGTCCACTTTAGTTACATCCAAGGAGAAGCAGTTTTAAAAGGCATTTCATTAGATGTAAAAGAAGGTCAAACAGTGGCAATAGTTGGCGCTACAGGTGCAGGAAAGTCTACCATCATCAATTTAATCAATCGTTTTTATGAAATTGATAGCGGTGAAATTGCCATAGATACGGTTCCCGTTCAAAATTATGAATTAGCCTCTTTACGAAAACAAGTAGCCATTGTTTTACAAGATGTGTTTTTGTTTTCCGATACTATTTTAAATAATATAACTTTAAAAAATAGTTCAATCTCTTTGGCAGCAGTTACCCTTGCAGCCAAGCAAATTGGAATTCACGAATTTATTATGACCCTGCCAGGGAATTATAACTACAATGTAAAAGAAAGAGGAGGGATGCTCTCTTCTGGGCAAAGACAACTGATTGCTTTTTTACGCGCCTATGTGAGCAACCCTAGTATTTTAATTTTAGATGAAGCAACGTCATCTGTAGATTCCTATGCAGAACAAATGATTCAGTTTGCTACAGAAACCATTACGAAAGATCGAACTTCAATAGTTATTGCACACCGATTAGCAACCATAAAGCAAGCCGATAAAATTATTGTAATGGACAAAGGATTTATTGTAGAAGAAGGAACACATCAAGAACTATTGGTAAAAGAAAACGGATATTATAAAAACTTATACGACAAGCAATTTAGTGCAGAATTGACATTCTAAATATCGTTAGAAATTGTTAGCTAAAATCTTTTTTCATTTTATGATTCAACTCGTTATAGTCTTTAAAGAGCACAAATTCACCGTCTTTAATATAAGAAACTTCTCCTGTCTCTTCCGAAACCAACAAACAAACGGCATCTGTTTTCTCTGAAATACCAATAGCTGCACGGTGCCTTAATCCAAAGCGGGCAGGAATTTTTTCACTACTAGAAACCGGAAGTACCACGCGTGTAGCCACTATGAAATTATCTCTAATGATGGTTGCTCCATCATGCAATGGACTGTTTTTGTAAAAAATACTTTGTAAGATGGCGTCATTCATTAAGGCATTCATCACATCACCAGAATTAATCAAAAAATCTAAACTGTTCGTATTCTCAATGACAATAAGTGCTCCCGTTTTTGTTTTTGATAAATTTTTACAAGCATTTACCAACGTATCGGTATCGATCTCAGAAGCGATTTCTGTCTGTAAAAATTTCAATTGTTTTAAGAAACTTTTTTTTGTTGAAAAATTGGTGGTTCCAATCATCAATAAAAATTTCCGAATCTCTTGTTGAAAAACAATAATCAGCGCAATGACTCCTCCAGACAGTAAGTAGCCTAATATTCCACTCAACATTTCCATTCTTAGCGCTAGGGTAATTTGCCAGATTAAGAAGATAAAAGCAATTCCAATCACTATATTAATGGCTACGGTTCCTTTTAAAAGTTTGTAGATATAGTACAGCAGCGTTGCTACAAACACAATATCTAAAACATCCAAGGGAGAAAACTCAATAAAATCGAACATAAGTGAAATTGATTTGTGCTAAAATACTAATAAATTTCGCCATGGCAATATCAGTCCCTAATTTCTATATTGGATAACAACAAAGGATACCGATTTCTGAAATCTTTTATGAACTGCCAATTTTTTTTAAAACGCAACCATATTTTTAAGAAATACAATTAAAATTATTGCTAAAAAAAGTTAGGAAATTATAAGAATGAGCATACTATTAGCTTTTTTTTTTGCGCCTGATTAACGAATTTGAGTGACAATTTTAACGGCTTCAACAGCTTCTTTTACATCGTGAACCCGAAGAATATTTGCACCCTTTAGAAGGGCAATGGTATTTGCAGATGTTGTTGCATTAAGTGCTTCCTGTGCAGAAATGTCTAAGGTTTTGTACAGCATTGATTTTCTCGAAACTCCAATGAGAATAGGAGCTTCTAGGTTTTTGAAAAGTGCTAAGTTTTTCAGCAATTCAAAATTGTGTGCAAGTGTTTTTCCAAAGCCAAAACCCACATCAATAAGTACATCATTTACCTTTAATACATGCAGTTGATGAATTTTTTCTGCAAAAAATGAAATTAATTCATGAGTAACCGATTCATAAACCGGATTTTTTTGCATGTTCTGAGGTGATCCCAACATGTGCATTACAATATATGGAACTTGCAATTTGGCAACAGTTTGAAACATTTCAGGATCCATATTTCCGGCAGAAATATCATTGATTATTGCCGCACCTGCCAAGACACATTCTTCGGCGATTTTGCTTCTAAAGGTATCCACAGAAATAAGGATTTTTGGAAAATTTTGAACCAACAACCGAATCACAGGAAGGATTCTTTTTAACTCTTCCTCCTCCGAAACATGTGCAGCTCCTGGTCGCGAAGAGTATGCACCTACATCAATAAAAGTAGCACCTTCGGAAAGCATTTTTTTTACCTGATCAAGAATCGCAGCTTCATTTTTATAGGCGCCACCATCATAAAACGAATCGGGAGTAATGTTTAAAATACCCATCACTTTGGGGTGCGACAAATCGATTAAATTTCCTTTGCAGTTAATGGTCATTTATGAAACAACTTTTTGAATTACATGACTTTTTTTTGGAGCGATGTATTGGTCCATTTTTTTCATCAATTCAGGCACTGAGGTCTCTACAATTAATAGGTTTCTATTGTCTTGTTTTACATATCCTTCTTCCACCATTTTATCCAATTGGAGTAGTATTGCATCAAAAAAACCATTGATATTCAACAGTCCAATGGGTTTTTGCTCAATGTGTAATTGCGCTAAAGTCAGTGCTTCAAAAAGTTCATCCAAAGTACCAAAACCTCCAGGCAAGGTTATGTATCCCTCCACCAATTTGCTCATAATTACCTTTCGCTCACTCATGGTTTTACAAACAATCATTTCTTCTACGCCCGTATGAAGGACTTCTTCTTTTTCTAAAAGTTTTGGAATCACCCCAATTACTTCTCCTTTTTGCGCTAAAATCGTAGATGCCAATACGCCCATCATTCCAATTTTCCCTCCACCATAGACCAGTCCAATTTTGTTTTGGGCAAAATAATTTCCTAAAGCGATCGCAGCTTCTTTATAAATCGGATTAAATCCCAAACTAGAGCCACAAAAAACAACAATTTTATTCATAAAGGAGATTTATAAATTTCAGGTAAAAATAAATGAAATGCTTTTAAGATTTACTACATTTGATGAAATACTTTTTTTAAATAGTGAAGATGCAGGAAACCTCAAAACAATATGACGCAGTAATAACCGAATGTAGAAGTTTGTTCATAAAAAAAATGAGCGATTATGGAAGTGCATGGCGCATTTTAAGATTGCCATCACTAACCGATCAGATTTTTATCAAAGCGCAAAGAATTCGTCAGTTGCAAGAAAACGAGGTGCAGAAAGTAGCTGAAGGTGAGAAATCGGAATTTATTGGAATTATCAACTATTCCATCATGGCCTTAATTCAGTTAGAAAATGGCGTTGTAGAAACCCCAGATTTAAATACAGAAGCAGCCACCCTATTGTTTGACAAGCATAGTACGATTACCAAAGAATTAATGCTCAATAAAAATCATGATTATGGAGAAGCATGGCGTGATATGCGTGTTTCCTCATTGACCGACCTCATTTTGCAAAAATTATTAAGGGTCAAACAAATTGAGGATAACAAAGGGAAAACTATTGTTTCTGAGGGCATTGATGCCAATTATCAAGACATGATTAATTATGCTGTTTTTGCCATGATTCACTTGGTAGACTAGTGCCTTTATTTCAATAAAAAAAACAATCCAAGGGTTGATAAATGAAACGATAATGAAACAATTGCTTTTTATATTTGTTGGCGGTGGATTTGGTAGCGTTTTACGCTATGCCATTGGAAAATGGTTGAATGCAACCGAAAATGGCATGCCCTACGGAACTTTTGCAGCCAATGTTTTAGGAAGTTTATTGATTGGAATTATCTTGGGGCTAGCAGCTAAAAATGAAACCCTCAGCCAGAACTCAACCTTACTACTTGCCACTGGTTTTTGTGGTGGATTTACCACCTTTTCAACCTTTGCTTATGAGAATCACTTGTTTTTAAAATCGGGAGATTTTACAAGCTTTGCGGTTTATACCATTGCCAGTTTTGTGATCGGTTTTTTAGCCGTGTTCGCAGGAATTTTTGTAGTAAAATTTCTTTAGACAGCAATTAAAATCGCTATTTATCACTAATTTTTCACTATCAATGAACGAATTTGTTACTTACCAATCCGAAGCGCAATATGCTGTTATTACCCTTGTAAATGGAAAAGCAAATGCCATCAATCATAAAGTTATTGAAGGTTTAAATAGCAGCTTAGATACTGCTGAAAAAGAAAATAAAGTTGTTATTTTAACAGGTCAAAGCGGTATTTTTTCTGCAGGATTTGATCTTAAAATAATGACAAAATCTCCAGAATCTGCAAAAGAATTAGTTACCAAAGGATCGGAATTATCTTTACGAATGCTGTCTTTTCCTCAACCGATTGTCATTGCATGTTCCGGACATGCGATTGCTAAAGGCGCTTTTTTATTATTGTCATCCGATTATAGAATTGGCGTAGATGGCCCTTTTAAAATTGGTTTAAATGAAGTTATGATAGGGATGACCATGCACCATGCTGGCATTGCAATTGCAAAATCTCGTTTGTCAGAAGTGTACCTGAATCGAAGTATAAACAACGCAGAGATATTTAATTCAAAACAAGCCCTCACTGCTGGTTTTTTAGATCGTATTGTTCCAGAATCACAATTGATGGAGACCGCTATAAAAGTTGCAGAAATGTTTTCAAAATTAAATAAAAAAGCACACGCAACTACAAAATTGAAAGTTCGGAAATCCCATCTGGAGGCTTTAGCAAAAGCCATAAAATTAGATTTCATAAGTGATATTTCTATCGACTCTTAAACCGTAACGTATTTAGAAAAACGATTCTGAAATTGAGATCGCTATTTCTTAAAAACTTGAATTCCTGCTTTTACCACCAGCGGCAAGTGATTTTGTCTTGGTGTTAATGGGCAAGAGTACTTTTCATTGTATGCACAATAAGGATTGTAGGTGTTGTTAAAATTTAAAACAATCGTTCCATCCGTATTTTCGTCCGTTGTCATCACATCCATGTAACGTCCTCCAGCATAAGATCCGTTTCCAGAAGAATCGTCGGTAAAAGGTAAAAAGAGGAAATCTTTGTATTTTTCATCCCGGAGATCATCTTGACTTTGGTAAACCGTTAACGAACAATCGACTCCTTTTAAGGTAAAAGTTAAAATACCATATTCTTTGTACAATGGTTTCCTGTCTGTTGTAGTCGCCATTTCAAAAGTTGTAGCATCCTTTGTTTTGGTTAATTTAGCAGTTACAATAAACGAGCTGTCTACAGGATAAAATTCGAGGCCTTTAAAGTTTTTTAAATCCTTCTTTTTTAAAGGTGACTTAGAGCCATCTTTAAAATTTTCATTGAGTTTTTGTTGGTATTCAGTAGCACCAATCAAGGTTTTTTTTCTTTGAGAATTACATGCCGACATCAGTAATATCAGGGTAATTAAGGAAATGATTTTTCGCATTATTTTTCTTTTTTTAGTTCAATGAGAATGACCCCATCGTATTTTTTGTTGGTATATTTTGAAACCTCTTTTGCTCCTTTATAGACAGCAACAGATTTTATTTGTGTAGCGGGAATCTCATTTAAATCTTCGGAAGCAATTTCTTTTCCATCCAAAAGGTACAAGACTTTATTCTCGTGGTGGAGTTTCATTTTCTTTCCCGAAAATGGTCGTTTTTTGCTCAGTATTTTATTGCTTTTAAGAATTAAAAATTCTGTATCCATTACATTCCCTGCCAAAATAAGATCTCCGTATGGAGCGGCTACTGTAGCAGCAGCCATTGTTGCCCCGTCTTCCATATATATTTGTTCGATGTTGTAGTCACCTCTTTCAATATAATTGATTTTTAGAATCTCTGAGGGCGCAATTGGTCGCGTTCCTTTTGCGTAGGCGCTAAAATCCAATAGACTTGGATGTGCACCAATCCAGAGGTTATGCTCCGTATCAAATTCAATATTGTCAACGCCTGTTTTACAGTCAATATTTTCAATGAATGTTAAGCTATGATCTTCATTTTTTTGATATACTTTCACCAAAAAATCTCTGGGAGATGCTACAAATAGCAACCTTCTTTTTGCATCATAATTAATCCCGTTTGCATAGGCAATTCCATCTGCAACTTCGCTGTAATTCTCCCCATCATAATACACCACATTTGAAACGGCTAATCCCAAGTAGTCTTCCGCTAAGCGAAACATGCCTTCTTTGTATTTGTGGTCATTGGTGAAGTAAAAACGATTTTCATCTAAAAGTACAAGGTCATTTGGACTAAAGATGCGTTCGTTTTTCAATGTTTTTTGATGTGTTAATTCCCGACCAATCAATTCAAAAATTTCAATAAAATCTCCTTCCTTGGTATGATTGATCGCTGCAACAGTATAACTATGATTGTTCTTGTAGATTGAAATTCCGTGAGGAGCAAAAGGCTTTTCAAAGTTTTTTGTAAGTACTATTGGTTGTCTATTAGGATTGGTTAGGTCTAGATAATACAGTCCGCCACTTTCTTGTTGTGTTGGTGGAATATTTTTTCTTGTAGTAGCAGAGACAATCGCAAAATGATCTGTTTGACTGATCGTAATATCTTCCGCACCCGCTATTTTTATTTCTTGTAAAATACTTCCATCAAAAGTATTTTCAATCGTTCTAAAAAAACCTGTACTTATAAAAATATTCGCAACATACAGCACGAGCAAAAGAAGTATGGAAATGAATACTCTTTTTTTAAAATTTTTTTTCATGATTTTTTGAGGTTTCCACATTTTCGCTCTAAAGTACAAGAAAGAAGATAATTTACATATTTACATCAAGTAAATATATCATTTTACAGCATCGCACAAACAATTAAAAAGAAGAAGGACATCAGATTGCTTAGTAAGGTATCGCGTTTATCAATCAAAATGAGCACTGTTTTTTGCCACAAAATTTAGAACCAACGGCACAATAGCTTCCTTACTTTTATAAAATGCTTGGTCCAAAGTCTCCCAGGCATCCGAATTTAATTCGGTAAGAATTTTTTTTCTGAAAGCATTGTCTTTGGGGATTGGGATTTCGCCGAATTCTGTGAAAGCGTTGTAAATTAAGGTGGCTGTTTTTGTTGCGCCAACGGCCTCATAAGCGGCTAATATTTCATGCGAAAACTGTCCCGAAGAATTCCAGAAAAATTCTTCAAACCCACCATTTGTAGTATGATTTTCAAAAATATCAATGTAAATAAATGTTTTCTCGTAGTCGTTTAGCGCTGTAAACACATCCCTTTCAGGAATTTTCTTTCCTATAATTTCGCCAATTCTGGTGATTTTTTCTAGGTCATTGTTTAATAAAAGTGCAATTTCTGTAGAGGTCATGGATTACTTTTTCAACACCGAAAATTCAATACTCGAATCTGTAAAAACAGTATGCGTTTGCGTTTTAAAATCTTCTTCGGTAGCTAGGAAGATATTGTCTACATAGGTTTGTGGATTCAAATCTATTAAAGGAAACCAAGTACTCTGTACTTGCACTTGTAATTTATGACCCTTTTTAAAGGTGTGAAAAACATCTTGCAATTGAATATTTACTTCCGTTTTTTTGTTGGCGACAAAAGGCGCTGGGTTTTCGAAACTATTTCTAAAACGGCCACGCATT
>Ga0213863_10000930_pt1 | contig 21933 bp, 21 predicted proteins | sample PICome_8_FD_160128 | JGI IMG/M metagenome (GOLD analysis project Ga0213863, IMG submission 160128) | Coastal seawater microbial communities near Pivers Island, North Carolina, United States - PICO497 | ecosystem: Environmental > Aquatic > Marine > Coastal | place: USA: North Carolina... | reverse complement strand
CTGGCGCGCCGATTTGGGCCTGGCGCAACGGCCCGAGGGCGGAGAGCCGCCTCACATTACTTTGCAGCTTTCTTTAGATCGGACGAACCGCCGCTGGATATCAAGTACTCTTGAGGGGCCAGGTGCCGGCAGTGAAATCTGGACGCACGTGTTTGAGTTTGGTCCCCGAGACCTCGAAATCCAAGCCGATTTTTTTATCCCAGGAGTCACTGAGGTTGATAGAGCTGCAACAGGAGCAGTCTATGCCGCGCTTTATCAAGGTCTATACGACGAGGACGAGGCGATGATGCTCGAGCGTCAGGGAGCCATTGATGAGCAGGCTGGACCTGAGGAGAAAATTGAAGGGTCACAGTTAGATGACTTTGCTCTTGGGCGTGTTTCAAGCCTGGACGCTAATTTGCCTTTTGATTTTCGATACGAGGGCCAACCGTGGCGTTTGATCAGGGATGAGGAGGCGTGGCTCGTTTATACGTTGACCTGTCCACATCTTCTTGGGAGTTTCAAGGACGCGGTCATTGAATCAGGCACTGTGACCTGTCCATGGCACGGCTACCGCTTTAGTCTGCGGACAGGTGAGTGCCTCTCGGGCGCCGATTGTCGATTACCCGATCCGCCGAAGGTCATTGAACGGGCAGGCTGGCTCTACATTCAAGGAATGACTGCAAATCCAGAGCCATAATCCGCAGGACAGCAGACATCGCGTAAGGTATTGAACTCTCGAACAAGTGCGATCGAAGGCAACTCGGTCAGATTGCCAGCTCGGGTTTGATCAAGCTTCGTGCTCGCCGTGGCGCTACCACATTGCCACGGGATTGATGATCATCTGAACTGCACCCTTTAATTTTGCCTGCCCCAATACGAACATAAACTCGTAGACCTTTTCTCGGGCAAGACGACCAGTATCCATGGTCTCGAGGATATAGATGCCGTTGTCCTTAAGCAGAATACTGTGCCCAAAAAACAGTTTGTCACCGGGCCCAGCAGGGACGGCTTCGAGCCCCCAAGTGTCGGCGCCGACAGCCATTGGATTGAGACCTGCTAGGTATGATGCGGCCTCATTGCTAATGCCGGGAATTGTAGAACCCCACTCTTCTGGATTGCTCTTGAGCTTTGCATCCGTCCAGCCCGTGTGCAACAAAATGACATCTCCGGTTTTAAAAGCAATCGATTGCGCCTTAGCGGCGCTTTTAATGTCATCCGAGGTAATGACCTGGCCCGCAGCCAAAGCACTGACGTTGAAGTGCTGGGTCATGTCCAGCAGGATGCCTCGTCCTATTAAAGGTGGCACTTGATGAGTGCCAAGTTTGGTGAGACCTGTAATTTGAGCAAAATCTTTGCCTTGATTACAGTTATAGAAGAGGTTGTCCTCGCCAAGATGACCGAGGCCATCAAGTTGTGGTCCTGTTCCAAGCCACATCTGAACAAGGTCATCATTGTAGGACATCGGCCATCCATAGGATTCTGTAGTGTCGACGCCGAGTTGTTGACCTGGCTGGACAACTTGCAATTGCGTGTACCTGGGCGGAAAAGCCGGCATGCCTGGCTCGATCACGATACCTAGGCCGTGGCTTTCGCCAAGTTTGACCAGCTGCGTGGCTGCTAAGATTTGTTGGGGGTTGACGTAGTTGGCAGCACCAATCTCATCAGTGGCTCCCCATTTTGAAGGTTGACAGTGATCATCGGCGGTGACTTCAAAAGAAAGTCCAAAGAACAATAGGACTATCGGCCAAGCTCTGTTGGTTCGGTATTGCATGGGTATCTCCTTGTGTCTATCTTGCAGTGACGCGTTGCTAAATGGGGCGGCGCTTATAGCGTCTCGAGCGCCATTGTGCCCGTTTTGAGATCATACGCGGCGGTTCTCTCGATCATTACTGGGTGCGTTACCTTTTGCAAGCGGGCCTTTTTACCCATTGCTGGGCTGTTGATGTTCTTGGTTGCGTTGATGAAATCAATGAGGGCACAATTCCTCGGCATGAGTTTGGACTCGTCTGAGTTAAAACGTCAAAGGGCAAGACGCGATCCATTCCATGGTCTCAGGCGAGACTTCGCGTAGAGGAGGTGGTTTAAGGGCGCCGCTTTGAGAACTAAAGATATCCGTCAAGTTTGCTGTTGAGTTCCAGGGTTTATCTGGCCAATGACCCATCATATTTTAAGAGAAGATCTCGTTTAAATAACCTAAGAAAAGGAATCCCATGATAGTCGTCAATGCAGTAATTGAATCATCAGAAGTAGATATCCAAATGCTTAAAACGGCAATCGCCGAAATGGAAGTTGCCAGTCGACAGGAAGCAGGGTGTTTTGATTACACCTTTTCCGTCGAGCTAAATCAGCCTGGAACCCTTCGCGTCACAGAGTGTTGGGACTCTATGGAAGCGCTGAGTCGCCATTTTACCGAGCCTCATATGGCAGCTTTTCAGGCCGCACTTGCCGCTCATCCCCCGAAATCAGTACGTGCGACATTTTATGAGGCTAATGAGGTTGTACCGCAGGGTCGCTGATTGAACTGATCAGGACAATCGGCCAAAAATCCCGTGCTGCGATTGAAGGGGTTTTCAAGGTAGACTCATCCGAGAATGCCGAACCCTCATAGAGGTCGGACAATCTAGGGGGCTCCATGAGATTCGTTAAGGCAGTGTTGGTGTTGTTAATGTTTTGGCTTGCTGGGGCGAGCCTCTTACCGGTCTTGGGTTGGAATCTTTATCTGCCTTTTCAAGTTGAGGAGCTTGACTTAACGGGGGTTTATTTGCGACTGGTTACGATTAAGTCAGCGGCTTTTATGACCATGGTTTACTTTATTTTCAACTACTTGCGTCATCGCAGGCCCTTGTCCTCGGTTGCCCCCCTCTTAGTTTTCAGCAATTTCATTGTTGGTTTCGGCGTCTTTTTCATGGTTCGATACACCCATTTGGTGTTGATTGACTGGCTCGTTTTAACGCTGCTGGCGATTTTGTCGGTTATGTTATTTTTCGAGAATGAAAAAGAATCGCGGACAATTTTCAAGGATGATTGGTAAGTAGAAGCCGGGTGGTTCAACTCGGTTGCATCCGCTAAGAGATGCCCGCACCCCCCTAACCCTGGAGCATATCTGGCAATGGTTGCTCGTATGTACCTGGACACCGATCTTGCTGAGACATCCTCGCCGGGAACAGCAGTTGTAAACGGTGTTCTGGCAAGGGGTTGTCAAGAAGGACGAGATGTCCCGAAAAAGTCCTGAAAATAGATATTTTTGCGTTCCTGTTGGACAGCTGCGTTCAGGGAGGCTGGGCCCGGGCGTGATTTCAATATGTTGGATATGCTAACATTCGCGCGTTTTTCTTCTAGTCCTCGTAGGAAGTGCGCCCGATGTCCAAAACAACCGACGATCTTAGGATCGGTACGACTACCGAACTCGTAGAGCCGGAGAAGCTGATTTCTGAGATTCGGCCCTCTGATTTTGCCGAGCAAACCGTCAAAGGAGCGCGGGAAGGCATTCATCATATTTTGCAGGGTCAAGACGATCGTTTACTTGCAGTCGTTGGCCCTTGCTCAATACATGATCCCAAAGCAGCAATTGAATACGCGAGACTTTTGAAAAAGACGGCTGACGAAGTATCGCAGGATATTTTGGTCGTGATGCGCGTGTATTTCGAAAAGCCAAGAACGATTGTGGGCTGGAAAGGACTGATCAACGATCCGGACTTAGACAACACCTTTCAAATCAATAAGGGGCTCAAGTTGGCTCGAGGACTTCTGTCGGAATTGGCGGAAATGGGCTTAGCAACGGGAACTGAGTACCTGGATCTGATTAGTCCTCAATACCTGGCTGACCTTGTCAGTTGGGGCGCAATCGGCGCGAGAACAACCGAGAGCCAGACACATCGGGAATTGGCCTCAGGGTTGTCTTGTCCGGTAGGTTTTAAAAATGCAACGGATGGCGATATTCAGGTTGCCGTTGATGCCATTCGATCTGCCTCACAACCGCACCATTTCCTCTCCGTCACCAAGCAGGGCCGTTCTGCTATTTTTAAAACCGTTGGAAACGAGGATTGCCACATTATTCTTCGAGGAGGCAAACGGGCGAACTACGACATGTTTTCCGTTCAGGACGCGTCCGGGATGTTAATGTCCGCTGGCCTGGCGCCGCGCATCATGATCGATGCTAGCCATGCCAACAGTCGAAAGATCCCTGCGAGACAGATTGATGTGGTGGTCGATGTTGCCACTCAGGTTAGGCGGGGAAATCAGGATATTTTTGGACTGATGATCGAGTCGAATCTTGTCGAAGGCCGCCAAGATGTCGTCGACCGCGCGTCTTTGACTTATGGGCAAAGCATTACAGATCCTTGTATCGCCTGGTCAGATACAGAAAAGCTGCTTCACTCCTTGGCCAGTGCAGTCCAAGCCAGACGAGCGCTATAACCTTTTAGTTTTCGCAATAGGCTAGAGCTTCTCCTCCATTTTATTCGAGCGGGCTGCTAGGGCTTATCCCAGTGGGGGGAGCTTGCGGCGGCGGTGAGCTCCCACTGCTTTGCAGCCTTGATGTCTTGGTCAAAAGCAAAGGGCCGATCGTGCCAGGTGGTTCGTCTAAACAGTTGACAGCGCGAGTAGAGCATGGATCCTTTGTTGCAGAGTTTGATGAGATGGAATCGTGACCCAGAATTTGGCTAATCTGCCGGCACTCAAGGATTCTAAGTGGTTGCGACTATTCTCGCTCGCGTTGTTGTATGCGGGTCAAGGTCTACCCATCGGCATCTATCAGGTGGCGTTGCCCGCTTATATGGCTTCTCTGGACATGTCGGCGGCCGAAATCGGTGGGTTCATCGCGTTTGTTTTTATGCCTTGGAGTTTCAAGCTGATTGCCGGTCCGCTGATGGATAAGTTCGCCTTTCTGCCGATGGGTCGCCGGCGCCCTTGGGTGCTCGGAGCGCAATTTGGGCTGTTGTTAAGCTTCCTTTTGCTGCTGATTCTTGGGCCCAATCCCGTCAGTGATTACTGGCAACTTGCGATGCTAGGCTTTGTCAGTAATGTCTTTGGCGCTCTTCAAGATGTTGCGGTTGATGGAATGGCCATAGATTTGCTTGAGAACGAGGAACGTGCCCAAGGGAATGCGTTTATGTATGGCGGTCAGATGACTGGAATCAGTCTTGCGGGCTCTCTGAGTAGTTGGGCAATGATGAGCTCGGGCCTAACCCTCGCGGCGGGACTCATGGCGGTCTGCGTCGCGCTGATACTGCTGGTGCCGCTGTTGCTTCGCGAGCGTTCCGGTGAACGATTGTTGCCTTGGAGTCAAGGCCAGGCCAGTATCGGTCACCGAGGCGAAACCGCGCAGTCTTGGTTAAGTTTATTGGCTCGAGTATTGAGAGTGCTCTTGCTTCCTATGAGCCTTTTGCTGATTTTGATCGAGGGCCTGAGCCGGGTCACGTCAGGTCTGCTGGTGGCGGTCAGCCCGATTCTGACTGTCCAGGAATTAGGTTGGCCGCAGTTGGATTACGCTAATTGGGTTGCGGTGACAGGTGTTTTGGCAGCAATAGCAGGGGTGGTTTTTGGTCCCATGATTGATCGTATTGGGGCGCTCACCGTTCTAAAGTGGGTCGTGCTTTTTCGAGTTTTGGTTTTCGTTGTGATGGCATTCACAGTCGAATTCTGGCCTTCGGGCTACGTTTTTCATTGTTTTATGCTGGTAAATGCTGTGGCGACACAATGGGTTACAGTTGCGATCATTGCGCTGTTTATGCGTCTTTGCGCTTCGAGTGTTGCTGCCTCTCAGTTTGCGGTCTATATGGCACTTGCCAATGTGACCTATTCTATGGGCTCGGGATTACTGGCTTTGATCAGTGATGTGATCGATTATTCAGGGATGATGTGGCTGTCTGGAATCATGATCGGATCGATGTGGGTACTGCTGCGGTTCGTTGATTTTGCCAAGCATGGGCGAGATCTTGAGCGTGCAGAGGGCCTGGCTCAAGCGGCGTTAAAAAAACCTTTGAACCAAAGCGATTGATGGAAAACCCTGATCCAAAGACTCGACACGAGCTTTGGCGAGAGCGGGATTGACCCGCACTGACCGAAGCAGTTACTTAATAAGAAGGAGAGACTCATGAACGCGTACGAAAAGCTGGAGGCGCACTTCACGAAAATTTCCGATCTCGGACATATCTCAGCCATTGTTAATTGGGATGAATCCGCCATGATGCCCGCTGGGGGCGGTGCGGCACGCAGTCGCGCGATGGCGACACTCAACGTCATCTCTCATGATCTGGCGGTTGCACCAGAGATTGGCGCGCTGCTTGCAGAGTGCTCAGAACTTGAGTTGTCAGCATGGCAGCAAGCAAACGTTCGCATTATCCGCCGGAATTTTGATCGCGCTGGCTGTCTTTCTTCAGATTTTGTTCGTGAACAGACCGAAGCAGTGATGGCCTCTGAACAAGCTTGGCGCGTGAGTCGCGCTCAAAACGATTGGCCAACGATGATGCCTCATCTGAAGCGGGTCGTGTCGCTTGCCAGGAGCGAAGCAGCGCAACGGGCCTCAAAAACCGGTCTTGCGCCCTATGATGCAATGCTGGACCTTTATGAGCCAGGTATGCGGGCTGACCGTCTCGATGCGTTATTTGAACCCCTCAAACGTGAATTACCGGACTTAGTAACCGCCATCATCGAGCAACAGAGTCAAACGCCGTTGCTACCTTTGGGCAATGAGTTTGATGTTGCCGCACAGCGAGCGCTAGGGCTTACAGTCATGGAGGCGATGGGCTTCGATTTTGATCACGGGAGGCTCGATACCTCCCATCATCCTTTTTGCGGAGGGGTTCCCGAGGATGTTCGGTTAACGACGCGATATAATTCTGATGATTTCCTGCAGTCTTTGTTTGCGGTTATCCATGAAACCGGTCACGCGATGTATGAGCAAGGTCGACCCAAATCCTGGCTTTCGCAACCGGTCAGTGAAGCGCTGTCAATGGGCACGCACGAAAGCCAGTCGCTACTCATGGAAATGCAGGCTTGTCGATCCCTCGACTTTGTCAAATTCGCAGGCCCGATCATTGCTGAAGCGTTTGGCGGATCAGCCAGCGATCCCGCATGGTCTATTGATAACCTCTATCGCCATGTTACTCAGGTTAAGCGTGGCTTCATACGCGTCGATGCCGATGAAGCGACTTATCCTTTGCACGTCATACTCCGTTATGAGCTCGAGAAGTCTTTGCTTGAGGGAACCCTAGAGGTGGAAGACTTACCGGCAGCTTGGAACGAGAAAATGACTGCTTATTTAGGCCTTTCCACCGCGGGTGATTTCGAAAATGGTGTGCTCCAAGATGTGCATTGGCCTGCGGGCTTAATTGGTTATTTCCCCACGTATACGTTGGGGGCCATGATGGCGGCGCAGCTTTTTGCAGCAGCGCGGAAGGCAATTCCCGATGTTTCTGCTCAGATCAGTTGCGGTGAATTTTCGGTGCTTGTCGCCTGGCTTCGAGCGCATGTGCATCATTTGGGGAGTTCGGTCTCGGCTGATGATTTGCTTCGCAGTGCGACAGGGGAAACGCTTACGCCTGAGCCTTTCCTTAGGCATTTGAAGTCGCGGTATTTGGGCGAGTAGAGGGTTCTAGCCGAGGCAATGGGTGAAGCCGAGGGGTTGGTGACCTTAAGGATTGATGCCGTTTTTGTCAGTTAAAATGCTGGCTTTATCATGATCTAAGCTGCGCCAAGTTTGAAATGGCCCGATCGAGGATCATTTGGTTGCACTGGGCTTTTAGGGCGCTGCAGATCCTACGGGCATCGCGGCTGGCGAGGGTTTTGAGGCATTCTTACTGGGCGATGCTTACTCTGCTCCCGGTTTATCCGATGATCGAGTCAGGCGCAGCGCGCTGTACTGATGCTCAACCGCCCAATCTTCTGCCGCCTCAGCGAGTGCGCTTTCAGCGAAGGGGCCAATCACAACCCGGTGATGGGTTTCGCTCGATTCGACCTGAATGTCACGACTCGAATAGCCGTCTAAGATGGCTCCGCCTCGAAAGCTCTGAGCCCGTTCTAAATCTGAAAAAGAACCAATCTGGACATAATATGTTCGGTTTGGATCTTTGAGCGGTACGTCATAAGCCCCCTCAATCAATGTTACTGTCGACTTAAAAAAATTGTCGTAAAACGTATAGTCGACCTCTGGAACCGCCTCTCCAAGAGCGCCGACCGAAGTTCCAACTTCCTGCACCGTATCGGCAACGGTATGCGCAACTGTATCGGTGATGGTTGATACGACCGACAAATCGAGTTCTTGAACGGTCTGCTCAGCATGTTGAGCAATGTTACCGGAAGGCAGTGTGACAGTGTCACCAAACTCATAGAATCCAACTGTAATGAGCATCCCAAGGAAAAAACCAATCATTAATCGCATAGGAATAATCCTCCTGGGTCAACGGTAATCATCGTCATTCAGAGCAGAGCACGGATACACGCTGAGTTCTGCTGGGCATTGGTAAGTCATTCAGTTTTAAAAAAAGGTTCAGGGTTGGTTCGAACCGCTCTCGGTCGACCGCTTTGGTTGCTGATCAATGGTAAGGATATCCTGAATCAAAATATCGGGGTGAAGAAACGATACCGAGTAAATTTCTCGAATTTGGCGATCAGTATCGATCAAATAAACGCGGAGTAAATGAGAGATGCTGCCGATTTTCTCTCCTTGCTCATTGGTGTCTTCAATGATGAATTGATTATAGTCTGAAAGAATATCTCTGAGTGCGGAATCCGAGGGCGTGGTTAGAAAACGCCAGTTAGGGTGGTTTTTCGCCTCAAATCTTTCGGCATAGTTGGACAGTACGGCTGGGGTGTCGTTGATTCGGTCAAAGCTGAGAGACAATAATTGTACCTTGTCGTTGAGGCGTGGATCGTCGGCGAGTCTTTTAAATACTCGATTTAGAACAAAGCTTGCCAACGGGCAGCCATTGACGTCGCTACAGGAGGTATAGATAAAGCTCAGCAGGGTGATGCGCCCATCCATGAGCTGATGCAGGCTTGTGTTCTCTCCCTTGGAATCGATGACTGGGCCATCCTGAGCGGTGCCTAATCGAGGGCGCTCATAACTGCCTGCGGGAGGCAGGCTATAGCCGAGAGGACCATAGCCAGGTGCTAATGGCACGGCCTGTGCCGGCATATGATGCGGCGCCGCGCCATAGGCTTTGATGCAGACCAGCATCAAAGCCGTTAGGACAACTCTCATTCCAGCCCCGCAAATTTCCTTGACGTTTGAGGCGCCTTGAGCCCGTACAAAGAATACGCGCCAAATCGCATTTGGTGCGGATACCCGAGTTTTTCAGCGAGAAAATCGATTGTGAGCTGGTGCTCGAGCGCTTTGCCGTCGTAGGTATAAATCTTGAAGTACTGAAGGTCTTTACCGGTGGATTCTGTCTTGTCCCAGTTCGCAAGCAGCGACGATGTGTAATAAAGACGCTGACCATCCCAACTCTGGGAAACCATATTAACTTGCTCGCCAATCGAGTACTCACTGACAAGACTGGGCGCGTTGGGATTCGAAATATCGAAGAGGCGCGTCATCCCATCGTTCCAAGTATTGACCCAAAGCTTACTGTCGTCAGCAGTGATGGAAATATCAACAGGGAGCGGAATTTTTGAAGCATCAGCAATATCGGCAACCTTTTTAGCATGCCAGTCGTTGTCAGCTTCATAAATAAGCCAAATCTCAGAAGTCAGGGCTGTTGTTGTGAAGCAGTAATTGTTTTGTGATCCCCAAGCGCAGCGTATTTCAAGGGGTGCACCCGGAACGTCAAGTATCTTCTTTGGCTTTTTGGTGTGTAGGTCCCAGACGACTACGGTGTTGCCAAAATTAGCCATCGCTTCGGGGCTGCTCATCATGGCACCAAGATTCATCATGTAGTTGTTCCAACCCGTAAAAGATGACGTCATAAAGATGTTGCGTCGTGGCAGCGCGCGGACGTCGTATCCATAACCATCTGCATATTTCCCTGATTTAACAGCACCATTGAGCGCGCCGTCTTTGGGCATCCAGTAAGTCTTGATGTAGTCGCCCGCGTTTGTGTATTCCACCATTCCTGTCGTGCCGCCGTGGTCGGCCTCATTGGACAGCCCAGTAATGAGCATCCTACCGGGCAGAGCATAGGAAGTGTGCGGTCCGACGACGCCTCCGGATTTAGCCACGAAGTCAGAGATGGTTTTATGGAGAACGGGTTTGGCTGGGTCAGTGTGGACGTCAAAGATAAAAATCTTGTTGGTATCGAGGCCGCTGGCCCATAGGTAGCGCCGATCGTCGGTGAAACCTGAATGGTGCGCTTCATTGCGGCCGCCAACTGACAGCGAACTCACAATCTCACCATAGTCGTCTCTGTTTGGATTAACCGCGATGGTGACCAGCTTATCCTGCTCGTCTCCGATGCCCTCGACGCCCAGCGTCCAGACATAGACAAAATCTTCTTGTCCGACAATTTTAGCCATGTAAGGAGACATACAGGTCTCATCGGCGGCAGTGAACGGGCTCAGTAAGGCCAAGGCGGCCAAGGCTATGAGTTTTTTCATTGGAAGCTTCCTTTATCCTCTCGGTGATGAGCGTACAATGGTCGCCTATGGCGATGCAAATTCTAGTTTACCCGATTTTTTTTGCGAGTGTGGTGGCGACCCTATTGAGTTCGGCGGCAATGGCTCAGCCGAATTTAGGCCTGCCTGATCTGCAGCTCAAGGATAATCCAAGCGTGGTGAGCTTGGGCCAAAAACTTTTCTTCGATCGAAGATTATCTTTCAATAACACGCTTTCTTGCGCGATGTGTCATATTCCAGAACAAGGCTTTGCCCAGAATCAGTTACAAACCTCCGTTGGTTTTGAGGGTCAGGTCACCGAGCGCAACGCGCCAACACTGCTCAATGTCGGTCTTTATCAGACGCTATTTTATGATGGTCGTGAGTTTTCGCTTGAGAACCAAATTTGGAGCCCACTACTGGCCGATCGTGAGATGGCGAATCCTTCGATGGGTTGGGTAATCGAGCAGTTGCAAGGCATGGACGATTACGAGGATCAATTTGCTTTGTTTTCCGAGGGGTTGACGGCATCGACGCTCGGTCAGGCCTTGGCTGCGTATCAGCGGTCTCTCATCGCGGCCAATAGTCCATTTGACCGATGGTACTTTTTGGGCGATCAAAGTGCGGTGTCCGAGCAGGTTAAGCAAGGTTTTGCTCAGTTTAAGCGATTGGGCTGTGCAGATTGTCATTTGGTTTTGGAAAATGAAGCACCCTTCACAGACCAGCAATTTCATAACACTGGCATTGGATATCATCGGTCTATGGGAAATGGTTCCGGTCCACGGTCCTTTGTCGTCGGTGGCACGAGAACCATCACGACCCTCGAACGGTTCGATGACCGTCGGTCGAACGATCTTGGCCGTTATGAGGCAACTCAGGATCCTCAAGACCGCTGGAAGTTCAGAACACCCAGCTTAAGAAACGTCGCGTTGACCGCACCCTACATGCACGATGGCACGTTACCAACGCTTGGTGCAGTCATCGACTTCTATGCTCAGGGAGGGTTCCAGGCGCCGGGTCAAGACCCAAGAATAAGAACATTGTCGTTGCCTGTAGAACAGCGAGCGCAGTTGGAGGCATTTCTGAAATCTTTGACCAGTGATGAAGTGGGTCGTCTCATTGCACTCGCTAGAAACAAATCGAACCCTTAAGTTTTGAGAGCTAGTTAAGGCACTTGCAACGTACTTTTGTTTGCCGCGGAAAGCTTGAAGTGCGCTTGGGACCTTGGATGGTTCCTTTTTGGCTAAGGTTCAGAGTGCAACAGCAACGCCAAATTCCATTTGCTTGAGTGCAGAGGGTAGTAGGCGCTGCATCAAGTCGAAGGCAGAGGTTCGATCAAATTCTGGGTACATCCAACTTTGCTCGACGGAACCCAAATTGCCGGTCAAATTGTCGTGGTGAATGGTAAAGACCGTTTGTGCTCGTCGTTGATGCACGAATTCGTCAAGGTACTGATCTTGATAGTCGCTGGGAAGGCCGCTGAGACCGCCTGTCCCTAAAAACACTGCATCCACTGTCAGGTCGCCCAAGACCCCCGGGATAAAGCCGGCACTGCCTTGAACTAAGAAGCGAGCCTTGGGGTGGTCAAAAATGAGACTGTAGGCTTTGCCTAGCTTCCAAGCAGTGTAGGGCGCAGGTAATGTTAAAGGCGCCGTGACAGGCCCTGAGATTGGGCCATTGGTTGCCAGTGGTGCATGTTTTGACTCGACAAATCGGACCTTAAATGCTCCCAAATCATAGGTGATGCCCTCATCGACGATCTCGATCTGTTGCGGATCAAGCTCCGAACCTGCAGCGATGAAGGCGGTGGATTTTGAACCCATCAAGATTGCGCCGGTTTGTTTGGCGACTTCAGCACTGTCCATGGCGTGATCGAAATGAGAGTGAACGGGGATAACCGCTTTTAACCGGTCTATGGAGAAGCGGCTCAAGGTCTCTCGAATGGCTTTAATGTCTGGCTCGATCGGTCGCTCGAGTGCCAAGTCAACTAAGCTTGGCCGGCTGAAGAAACCATCGATTAAGATTTGGGTGGTGCCATCATCGATCAAAAGGGTGGTCACGCCAAACCATGTCACCCGAATCGAGTCTGATTGCCCTTCGGCGGAATCAGCATAGGGAATGGGTAGGTCCTGCATCTTCGGGACACTGATTACCCACAGCGCTGTGACCGCCGTGAGACTGACCAAAACCGCGAATATGGCTTTCAGAAATAACGACCCAAAAAAGTTATGATGGCGGGCTGGGTTGGGATGATCGGGGCTCAGTGCCCTTGCTTAAAGCAACGGCTCAGGGTGTTGCGTTGCGCTTGATGATGAGTGCTCACCCTAAGGCACCCATCATCAAGAGGCGTTCGGGTTTAATTTCAGGACTTGTCTAAACTCCAGATCCCAGGGCCTTTGGCTGCAATGAACAGAAACAGAAAACAATAAAGCGCTGCCAATTCACCACCATTTAGCATTGGGAATAGATCACGCATGCCGTGGGCCATCCAGTAAGCAACCGCCATCGTGCCACTACAAATAAAGGCAGCGGGTCGAGTGAGCAAGCCAATCATGACCAAAATACCGCCGATGAGTTCGATTCCGCCTGCGGCGATCATCAGAGGACTGAGGTCGTAGGTGAATTCTTTTGGGAAATCTAAAAGTTTCTGTGAGCCGTGAAAAATAAACAAAAGCCCCGTCACGATCCGCAAGGCGGCATAGGCTTGTGCTTCGAAGCCAGCGAGTAGGTCGTTAAATTTCGTCATGGCATATCTCTCCATAGGTGCGTGAATGTTAGGTATAGCGTGCGCGTCAATGTATAGGCGCGTTATAGCCAAACGTTATAGGGCAGTAGCGGCAATTACAAGGGCGCCACTGGTTGGCCTTCTGCCTGAAAGGCGTAGGAGCGTCAGTGTGCTTTGCAATCAGTTGATTCAGCGTTGAGTGGTCGACAGAAGTAGCTTCCAGCTTGACCTTTTCGTCTCTTGCAGAGTCCTAGTCACTTTCTAAACCTATTTGTTTTTTAAAAAAAACAGCTCGTTCCGTTTCCTGAAAGCCCAACTTAAGGTGGGCTGCTATGCTGGTTTGGTTTGACGGGGCTGTGTCTGAGGCCATTTCACAGCACTGATTTGCGACAAACCATAAGGTCAGTCTATCGATCAATTGGCGTGCGATACCATGGCGTCGGTGTGCTTCAACGACGTAGAGGCCCTCAATGTAGCCTACTGGTGAGGAGGTCGTGCCATTGACATAATCGGAGCGAATTGAACCCTCGATAAAACCGAGGGGATGACCTTTTGGGTCGATTGCCATCAAACTTTGGAAGCGTGATGGCTCTGCCAAAAACCCAAGAATTTCCTGATGGTGACTTTCAGGAGATTCATGCGGCCAAAGCGCGATACGAAGGTTTAACCAAGCCTGGGATGGACCTTGTAACAATTCTATTCTGACCGGGTGCGAAATGCTCATAGGTTCAGAGTAATCATTGATGTCACGTAAAAAAATCTGCTCGGGCGGTTCCAGTCTCATCGTAGACTGGCTCTTCGTGATCGATTCGAAATTTTTTGATGGGTTTTGCTTGGGGTTTGCGGGCAAATTTCCGCAGGTGCGCGCCCATATCGCGGTACCAGTGGCTGTTTAAATGATCGGCCAGAGTTTCTGAAGAGGTCCATTCTTCGTAGACCCAAACACGATTGTGCACGGTGTGATCCTGGGTCCAAGCGTAAGCAATGCATCCGGTTTCAGCGAGTGCACCGGCGATGAGAGGCGTCGCTGCTTGGAGAATCGAAGGGACGTCCTCATGATCTTCAAAGTCAAAATAGCCTGAAATAATTACGGTCATAGGGTTGGCTCCTGAGCTAAATGAAGTTTACGGGCTGAGCGAGATCTGTGATGAGGATCTTGCCGTTACGCATCGCCAGTCTATCGGCAAAACATCGTTGATGAAAAGAATAAAGGCTGTACGGCGGAGGGCTTCACCCGTAGCCGGGCATTTTAAAGGTTGATGTTTGTAGGAGGGGAATATGACTCCTTGACCCTTTGGTGCGCCAAAGGTATCTCTGTTCCTCATAGGGTGAGGCGGGCCAGTCAAAAAAAAGAAACGAAAGGTGAGTTAGCGTTTGCAAAGGGTGATGGATTTAATTTGTGCCGGTCGAACTCGAGTGCTAAGTTTTCGGCATACCGGAGGATTTGATGCATGCGCATTCAAACCGATGTACCGTTCTCGCTCGAAGATATAACGCCTAACTGGCTTACTCATGTCTTGGCTGGCGAGGGCCTTTTAAAGTCAGCAAGCGTCACCCAATTAGACTGTCGGGTGATCGGTGAAGAAACAGGGTTTTTGGGTCTGGTAGCGATCGTTACGCCGAGATATTCAAGCCCTGAACCTGATGCGCCAGACTCTCTGATTCTAAAAATTCCGACCCCACTTAAAAATAGGAGGCTGGGGCAATCTTTGGGCGTCTACGAAAAGGAGATTCGTTTCTATCGAGACCTCAAGCCAATGCTCAATGTGCGCACGCCCGCACACTACTACAGCGCATTAGACGCATTTGATGATCCCGATGAGGTTTTAGTACGGTTGGCTCGAATTAACCGATTGCCGATGGTACTCGTTGGACTGATCGCGATCGCATGGAACCTTTGGGTTGGGTGCTTTCCTAGGCACTATGTACTCTTGATCGAAGATCTGAGTCGTTATCGGATGGGCGATCAACTCTCTGGATGCTCAAAAGATGATGCCAAGCGGGCACTGTCAGCAATGGCGAGCCTGCATGCGCAGTTTTGGAACAGTGAAGTCCTCGATCATTTCCGTTGGATTGTGCCAGCAGAAATGACAGGAAAGCTGATTCACCTGATGTACCTTCAATCTATCGAGCAGTATAAGAAGGCGGCTGGGGCAAGGCTCTCTAAACGTCAATTGACTTTGATCGATTGGATTAAGCGTCGCGGAATTGCGCTGACCGAGATTCAGAGCAGTTGTGCGAGGACGTTGCTCCATGGTGATTTTAGGTTGGATAACCTTTGTTTTGATGATCAATTAGATGAAGCTTTGATCCTCGATTGGCAAACCATGACCTCAGGGTCTGCGGGAACGGATCTGGCTTATTTTCTAAGCGCCGCGCTACCGCTGGATGCGTTAGAAAGCGATGTCGATGAGCTTATTCGATATTATCGATCAGCGCTTGAGCAATGCGGCGTTGTTATCAGTGAGGAGTCACTCTTCTGGCAGTATGAAGTGGGCATGTTGTCGATGCTTCATCGAGTAGCGCCGGTCATGGTCCAAGATCACCTTGAACTCGGAGAGGACCGAGGGCCTGAATTGATGCAGAGCTGGATTAACAAGACTTTTAAACGATTAGAACGAGTGGACTTTGAAACAATACTAGCGCGAATGCCCGCACCGACTTAATTGAATACATCCTGTGAGGACAGCCGTCATGAATATTCCTGTAAAGCCCAGCGAAGAAACTGCTTTTTTTGAAGCGGTTGATGAGGCAAGTAAGAAGGCCGTCTGGTGCGCGATTGCAACGATTCAAAACGATCAACCGCGAGTGAGAATTGTCCACCCCTGTTGGGCCGAGCAAGTGCTTTGGTTTGCCACCGGCCCAACTTCGCCGAAGGCTAAGCAGATTGCCGAGAATCCTTGGGTTGATATTCAGTATCAAGTCGCCCCGCCAGACTTCGTGCACGTTATGGTTCGCGGCAAGGCGGAACTTGTCCAAGACGATGCGGGTAAACAGCTCGCGTGGGATGCGATGGATTATGATTTGACGGCATTTGGTGCCAAAGGTTGGGATGATCCAAATTTCTGCCCTGTGAGGATAACGCCGACTCGGATTGAATTGTCTGAGATGTTCGGGTCGCAGAATAAGCGGCTCTGGAGGGCGTGAGGACGCCGCGGACCCTGTTTTTGCTAAACCCTCGCGAATGATTTTTGCTGGACTCGGACACGATTTTTTAGACGACTCTGGAGAATAAGCCATCGATCGAGCGCTCCATTGAGACGCTCCAGCGTTTGACTCGTTGGCGGGCCAGCAAGAAGGGTATGCCTCGCACAGCCTATGTGCAGGTTGCAATGCACATCGGTTGACGCGATGCCCAGCGTTCAAATCGGTTTGGACCGAGTCTCCGCTGAGCTGACTCATCTCATCGATGCGTCGTAGCAAAAGTCTTGCTGCAGATTCTTGGCGCAGCGCAAGGCTTTTTGCCACAATGGGTCTCTGCCCAGTCTCTAAGGATATCCGATGCCCGTACTTCAATTACAAGAGATTCAGTCGTTGTGCTTTGATGCGCTGACGCGAACAGGCGCGAGCCAAAAGCAGGCAGCCGCCGCTGCTTTGGAGCTGATGGATGCTGAAGCGGAAGGTATTCGAAACGTTGGGCTAGGGTACATTCATCTCTATCTCAAACATCTGAAGTGCGGAAAGATTTTAGGTGATGCCGAGCCAAAAATTACCCGAGCTTCAGCCTCAGCGACGGTGATCGATGCAGCATTTGGTTTTTGTCATACGGCTTATTTACTGGGGGAGGACCGGCTAGTGGCGTCTGCCAAGGACCAAGGCATTGCGCTCATGTGTATTCATCGCTCATCCTCAGCGGGGGTTTTAGGGTGGTTCGTGCGGAGATTGGCGCAGCATGGCCTTGTCAGCCTAATGTTCGCTAATTCCTCCAAGGCAGTTGCGGCGCATGGGGGCAAAGTTCCCTTTTTTGGAACGAATCCATTTGCCTTTGGCTCTCCCCGGGGATGCGATGAGCCTGTCGTTTTTGATATGGCGACGGCCTCAACCGCTCGGGTTAACATCGTTCGGGCGGCGGCAGAGGGTCGCGCGCTCGATCCTGGTCATGCGATTGATGAGCACGGTCTACCGACCGTTGATGCTGCAGCCGCCCTCAAAGGGGCGCAATTGCCGGTCGGGGGGGCTAAGGGATTTGGGTTGGGGTTAATGGTGGATATGTTGGCCGGTGTGTTGACGGGCAGTAACTGTTCTTTTGAAGCCTCGATGTTCGCCAACGAAGAGGGCGGCCCGCCGAATGTGGGTCAAACCATCATCGCCATTGATCCAGCATTTTTGTCTGAACATTACATTTCGCATCTTGAGAGTATGTTTGATGCGTTGACTACGGATAACGAGGTACGAATCCCCGGTGAACGGCGCGCCAATCTGCGTAGCCACCACACTGAGCATGGCGTCGAAGTCCCCCAAAATTTGCTCGACTTAATCGCCGAACTTTCGAATTGAGCGAGTCGTTTTGGTGCCCGTTTAGGGCATTGCGACGATCTGGTTAGGCGCGGCTGATTTGGGCGGTTTTGAGACTAAAAAAACACCCTTTTTAATGCTTGACAGGGCTACCCGCGATAGCCCACATTGCACCCATTCAGGTCTTGTTGGTTGGATGCAAATCTTATGAGTAACGATGTCGTTATCGATTGCCTTCAATATAACAATTGGGATCGGGAACTGTTTCGAAAAACCCGCGATGGCGGCGTCGATGTTGTGCATGTCACCGTCTCATATTGGGAAGATCTTCGCGAGACGCTGCTCAACATCAGTCGCTGGCATCGGCACTTTATTCATAATGCTGATCTCATTGTTCCGATTAAAAGCGCTGCCGATGTAGCAGAAGCTAAACGCACGGGTCGCCTCGGCATTGTCTTCGGATTCCAAAATTGCTCACCCATCAACGATGATTTAGGCCTTGTCCAAATTCTGCATGAACTCGGTGCACGGTTTATGCAACTCTCCTATAACAATCAAAGCCTTCTGGCAACGGGATGCTATGAGGAAGACGACCCGGGGATTACACGTTTTGGTCGGCAAGTGATTCAGGAAATGAATCGCGTCGGTATGGTGATTGATATGTCTCATTCCGCTGAACGTTCCACCCTTCACGCGATGGAGCTGTCAACTCGGCCAATTGCGATTACCCACGCTAACCCTGATTTTTTTCATCCAGCGTTGCGAAATAAATCGACAACCGTGCTGAAAGCTCTGGGAGAGACCGGCGGTATGTTGGGACTCAGCTTGTATCCGTTTCATCTTAAGAACGGATCAGCCTGTACGCTCAAAAGTTTTTGTCAAATGATTGAAGAAACTGTTGAAATTATCGGCATTGACCAGCTCGGAATCGGGTCTGATCTTTGTCAAAACTGGGGCTACGACACCTTGGAATGGATGCGCAGTGGGCGCTGGACGTTTGTTGCAGATCACGGCGAGGGCAGCGCAGAGGACCCTAGTTGGCCAGATCAACCCAGTTGGTTTCGGAGCTCAGATGACATGCCCAACATAAAATCCGGTCTAGAACAGCGGGGTTTTAGTGCAGAAGACATCAACAAAGTGATGGGTAATAACTGGTTACGCTTCTTCCACGAATCCTTTGGCGCCGCTAACTGACGAAAGCCAACGAGAGAAAGTCATGGGTACACGGACGATTACGAATGCTTCACATGTTTTGGCTTCTGCCAAAGAAGGCCAAGCATTAACGTTAAGGTCCGCGGCTTTGGTCATGGATTTAGATCGATTTGGTGCACTGCAACCTTCGCGATTGAGTTTCATGCGAACATTGGTCCGTCGAATGGCCGAGGAAGCCTGGCGGATTCATTCAGAGCGCTTTGCGCTGGATGACCAAGGGCATGGCGAGGCTGTATACCGCGTAGTTGCCGGATCGGAAGAATACCGGTTTGTGGTCTTTTCGCGCCCTTTATCCGACGAACAAAGAAACGATCGTGTAATCAGCAATCAGTGGGATCTTACAATGGCGCTTGTTCAAGGCGAGCTGACCGGTGAGCAACTCAAGCGTTTACGGATCAATGTGCCCCTTCAAGAAGCGGGTCGCGTGGACGACAACGTGCTCGTACTGTCGCGTGCGAATCGTAGCTCGCGTAGCTTCCAGGCCGTGATCGAACGTTTGGCAGCAGGCATGCAGCCCGATGTAGAGCATTTGAAGGTGGTCGGGTATCTCTGCCGGACAACTGCCGTTTATGGCAGTGGTAAGTTTGGGATGGCGGATTGGCAGGTGGTTCAGTCCTATTGTCACAGCTTCAGGACGCCGTTTTCTGCAGAGATGTTTGCATGCTTTATGTTGCGCCACTTCTCTTGCGAGCAGGTAGAGCATATTGCCAGGGTCTTAGCGCCCGGAACGGCAGTCAGTATTGCACCGCACATTAAACGCTACATTGGCATTGGCAATGCGACGGGATTAGGCATGGCGCCGTTTTTAATCAAACACCCAAAGCTCATCGCCCATTGGATGTTGCAACGAGAGACGGCACTGGCGCGGGTTCTGAGTCAGTCTGATTGTGATGATCAAAAATTGGATGCGCTGAAAACAATGTTAGCTCAGGTCATCCAGCATCTAAACGAAACTACGGTTGACGAGCGGCAACAACAACAACGTAATGATGGCTTGGTGACGTCGTTATCGCACCTTATCGACGCGCTCGAGCAGCCGGCTTTTAGCGGCTGGTTAAAAACGGAAGGTTGGTCTGCTCTGCAAAGCTTTGTCGCTGATCGATACGGCATCGATACTGACGAATTAGTTCAGGTTCTGCTGTTCGAGTTCTATCCCGATCTGGTCGATCCGCTTGAAGAATCAATGGCGGTGGATGAGGATTTGGATCTTGAGCCCCATGTTCTGCTGTCCGAATGTTTGGCGGTGATCAAGACGCACTATGACTGGGCACTTGGCATTGATTTCCAGCAACCCGATCATCACGCGCTATTTTGGTATAGGTCCGAGGAAAAAATGGAACCCAGATTAGGTGACCGATTCTTTGAAATGGGGGCTGAAAAGGAAATGCCGATGCTGATCGCTTATGCAGTGCGAGAATGCTGTGATTTGATGGATTCCTTCGTTGCAGAATTTCCAGACAGTCTGGTGGTAGACTTTTTAATGCAGCACCCCAATCAATTAGGCATCGTTCGTCGAATTCAAAGCCTCTCTAAGCTTCATTACGGCGATATTCGTGGCAATCTATCGGATAAGAATCTTCAGCCGATGCATCTTTTACGCGCAAAGTTGTCGTTTTTTGGCGTTGGGAAATTCGACCCGAAATCGAGATTGTGGGTTCGCAATACCATGTTCCAAGGAGCCCCTTTGGTTGATGATATTAATGCTGGTTGTGCCGAAGATCGCTGGTATTTTCCAGTGGCGCCGGTGCTCTGACGATGCGAGTCTCAAGCGGCGAGCTGCTGGCGCAGTTAAAGCAATCGTTTGAGGCATTTGGAGCCAGTCAAGGTGAATATGAAAGCGCAGCTTCGAGTGTACTCGGGTTAGAGCGCTGGGGCTTCAACGGACTTGGGCTGATCGAAGGGGCGTTGTCTCGATTAGAAACTGATCCGAGACGCCCACCGCATGTGGTCTTTGAATCAACAGATCTGTTGATTGACTGTTTTGGAGGGAGTGCGCTGTTTGGTTTAGTGCCGAGTGTTGAGCGCCTTTATGTGAATGCCTGGCGCAATAATGGTGCTCAGGCGACGGTTAAAAATTGTCGTGAGCCTGAGTTTATCCTCCCACTCTTAGTCAAAGTTTGTGAGCGAGGCTGTAACGCCGCAGTGCAATGGTGGATTGATGGCGAACCGCAACTCGTTCACCGTGTGCGAATAGAAGGCGGCGGTGGCGTTCGGGTCAGCTCGCAGGTCTGGGAGGGCGCGGATGTCGTAGCATGCGATATGCACGTGTATATGTCACGAGACACCCAAGACTTGGATGCGGTTGAGAGTAACGCCATCGGTCCCGGTTTTAAGTTGGTGCAACAAAGAGGTCACGCTGAGCATCTCGCCTGCTTTCAGAGGAGTACTGTATCTGCCATCGAGATTAATCCTTTGCTTTGGCAGAGACTCGAGGATATTGGCCGGAAGATGTTGGTACCGGCGACGGTTCAATCGAGATTGGGTGCTGGCGCAGATGCTCCGCCGCAGAAACGTTGATGAACAATGACGCTATCTAGGCATCGAGGACAGCCGGCACCACGAAGTGAGCACTGCGGCGAATTGGATCAAGCCGCGATGAGGCCTGATGAAAGCATAAATGATAAGGACGTTGTGTGCCCTTTGGATTGTTAAAATACGGTTTGCGTAAAAAATACCCGGCTGAGCGTCATTTTACGCCGACCAAACCGCTGAAGTCCCACTACGATGTTGTCATCATAGGCGCAGGGGGACACGGCAGCGCGATCGCTTATTACCTGGCTAAAACGCATGGCATTACGAAGGTCGCGCTCATCGACAAGGGCTATCTCGGCGGCGGCAATACCGCACGAAACACCGCGGTGATTCGGTCGAATTATCTGACAGAAGCTGGCGTCAAATTCTAGCGAGACTCAGTCGAACTCTACCAAAACCTAAGTAATGAGTTCGGTTACAACATTATGATGGAAAACCGCGGTCAGCTGACCTTGGCGCACAGCGATGCGGCGATTCGCAGTTTTCGATGGCGCGCT